>Ga0210400_10004027_pt1 | contig 12839 bp, 9 predicted proteins | sample IncBWH26MmetaG_FD_155456 | JGI IMG/M metagenome (GOLD analysis project Ga0210400, IMG submission 155456) | Forest soil microbial communities from Barre Woods Harvard Forest LTER site, Petersham, Massachusetts, United States - Inc-BW-H-26-M | ecosystem: Environmental > Terrestrial > Soil >...
TAATGCTGATCTTCGGCTTCACCATCAACCTTCTGACGCTGTTAGCAATCGTGCTCTCGGTCGGCTTGGTGGTGGACGATGCAATTGTTATCGTCGAAAATGTCGAGCGCCACCTTCATCTCGGCAAGAGTCCCTACCAGGCAGCCATTGATGCGGCCCGCGAACTTGTCGGCCCCATCATCGCCATGACCATCACGCTCGCCGCCGTGTATGCTCCGGTCGGCATCCAGGGCGGACTGACGGGCGCGCTCTTCCGGGAGTTTGCATTTACGCTGGCGGGCGCGGTCATCGTTTCCGGCGTCGTGGCTCTGACCCTTTCCCCGATGATGGGTTCGAAGCTGTTGCGCGCTGGAGCCAGCGAACGTGGGTTCGCGGGAATCGTCAATCGCACGTTTGAGAGGATCCGCGCCCTTTATGGACGCACCCTCGCCGGCACTCTTCAGTACCGCCCCGTGGTCTTCGTTCTGTGGGCGATTGTCGTCGCATTGATCGTGCCTTTCTACATGTTCTCGCAACGCGAGTTGGCGCCCGCCGAGGATCAAGGCGTCGTCTTCGGAGTCATCCAAAGCTCCGCGAACTCTACGATCGATCAGACCAACCTGTTCACGTCCGAGGTATACGACGTTTACCATGCGTTCCCCGAAAGCGACAGCATCTTTCAGATCACGTCGCCGAGCGGGGGCTTTGGCGGAATGGTCACGAAGCCGTGGAGTCAGCGAAAAAAGACCGCTCAGCAGCTGCTGGTTGAGTCAGTTGGGCCGCTGTCGAAGATCCCTGGCATTCGCGTGATCCCGCTCACCCCGCCGCCGCTTCCCGGTGGTGGAAACTTTCCGGTCGAGTTTGTGATTACTTCCGCGATGGAGCCGCGCCAGCTCGACGCATTCGCCAAACAGCTTGTTGGAAAGGCGTTCCAGAGCGGCCTGTTCATTTTCGCCGATTCCGATTTGAAGTTTGACCAGCCGCAGGCCGAGGTTGTCTTCGACCGCGACAAGCTCCGCTCCCAGGGAGTGGATCTGACCCAGGCCGGCCAGGATCTTTCCACCATGCTGGGCGGCGATTATGTAAATCGTTTTAGCATCCAGGGCCGCAGCTATAAAGTGATTCCTCAAATCAAGCGAGCCGAGCGTTTGACGCCCGATCAACTCTCACAGATCTACGTCAAGGGGTCCGACAACAAACTCGTCCCGCTCTCCACCTTCGCGACCATCAAGACGACAACTGAGCCACGCGAGTTGAAGAAATTCCAGCAGCTTAACGCTGTAACCATTCAGGGAGTGATCCCGCCGAATGTGCCGCTCGACAAAGCGCTGAGCTTCCTGGAGGAGCAGGCGAAGACAATCCTGCCGCAGGGCTTCACCGTCGACTACTCTGGCGAGTCGCGCCAGCTTCGCGTCGAAGGCAGCAAGTTTCTCGGTACATTCTTGTTGTCGGGAATCCTGATCTACCTCGTGCTGGCCGCGCAATTCGAGAGCTTCCGCGATCCGTTCATCATTCTGGTCGGATCGGTGCCGTTGGCTATTTCAGGTGCATTGCTGTTTTCGTTCCTGGGATTGACAACGCTCAACATCTATAGCCAAGTCGGTCTCATCACACTGGTCGGCCTGGTCTCGAAGAACGGCATTCTGATCGTGGAGTTCGCCAACCATCTTCAGGAAACGGGAAAGAGCAAGCTGGCTGCGGTGATCGGAGCGGCGGAAACCCGGTTGCGGCCGATTCTGATGACGACCGCCGCTACCGTCATGGGCCACTTCCCGCTGGTGTTCGCAACCGGCCCCGGAGCTGGAGCGCGCAACAGCATCGGCATCATGCTGGTGAGCGGAATGATCATTGGCACAGCATTCACGCTTTTCGTCGTGCCGTCCATCTACATGTTGGTGGCGACTACACACGCGCATGCTGCAGATGACGTGTCTGAGGTGGAGGCGGGAATTGGCCAGGAGACGGCGGCTGTGGCCTAAGGTTTTGCTGCATTGACGCAGCCCGGTGCATGGATGGCGGAAACCAGACAGGCCTCATTGATTGACGCCGCTGGCGAGATAGCCGCCATCCACGGCAAGCAGAGTGCCGGTTACGAAGCTGGCAGCATCTGACGCAAGAAAGATCGCGGCTCCAATCAGTTCTTCCAGTTCGCCGAAGCGCTTCATCGGAGTGCGAGTCAGCACTTCTTGTCCCCGCAGTGTACCCATCAACAACTTCTCGCTCAGCGGCGTGCGGAAGTAGCCGGGTGCGATCGCATTGACACAGACTCCATGCCGCGCCCATTCAATGGCCAGTGATTTCGTTAGAGAGGCCACTCCAGCCTTACTCGCGCAATACGCCGCCACTTCATAAAGCGCGAGAAACGAACCCATGGAAGCGATGTTGATAATGCGCCCATAACTGCGCTCGATCATATGTCTTCCGAACACCTGGCATGCTCGCAATGTGCCGGTCAGGTTCGTATCGATGAGGCTATTCCAGTCGGCCTCGGGGAAGTCCAGCGTGGGGGCGCGCTTGTTGAATCCAGCGGCATTGAGCAGGATGTCCACTTTCCCGAACGTCTGGAGAGAAGCGTCCAGCAACTTTTCCAGCGAACCGCGGTCGGCCACGTCGCAGCTTGCACGCAGCGACCTGCGGCCCAGAGACTCAATTTCGTCCGCAACCGCGTTCACCAGTTCCATGCGCCGAGCGCTGGGCACGACGTCGGCTCCAGCCTCGGCCAGTCCGCGCGCGAGGGTGCGACCGATCCCGGAACTGCCACCGATTACCACCGCCACCTTGCCCTCGAGATTCAGTTTCCTATATCCCATGGTTGTTCAAGTGTATCCAAGTTCTCAGATTTCGCTGCATCAATCCTTGATCTGCCCCTTGCGTGTCGCCATCTGTGGCCGTGACAGCGGATTTAGACCAAGAGTGTTACGATTTTTCAACGACCCATGATTTAGGGGTACCATGTCTGAATTGATGAAAGCCCGTCTGACCCAGCCGCTGGTGCGCGACAACGGTTCGCATCGTCCCGCTACTTGGGACGAAGCCCTCAACCGCGTCGTCGCCGCTTTCCGCAAGTCTATCGCGAAAAAAGATCCGCGGGACTTTGGCATGTTCAGTTGCTCCAAGACCACCAACGAACTGAACTACGCAGCGCAGAAATTCGTTCGCAGCGTCATGGGCTCGAACAATATCGACAGCTGCAACCGGACTTGACACGCCCCCAGCGTCGCCGGTCTGGCGGCGGTGTTCGGAGCGGGCGGCGGGACGAGTTCGTATCGCGAAATTGAAGACACCAACGTAGTCCTGCTGTGGGGATCGAACGCCCGGGAAACGCATCCGATCCTTTTTCATCATTTGCTGAAAGGGATGCGAAACGGCGCGGAGCTTTACGTAGTGGACCCACGACGCACCAGTTCCGCGCGCTGGGCCAAACTGTGGCTGGGATTGGACGTAGGTTCGGACATTTCGCTGGCCAACGCCATGGGCCGCGAAATCATCGCCGCCGGGCTGGCCAACGAGAAGTTCATCCAACACGCCACCAGCGGATTCGAAGCCTACAAATCGCACGTGGAGAAATACACGCTGGAGCGGGCTAAGCGCGAAACCGGCGTACCAGCGGAAGCCATCCGCAAGCTGGCTCACGCGTACGCGCGCGCTCCGCGCGCCCAGATCTGTTGGACCCTTGGTATCACGGAGCACCACAATGCCGTCGACAACGTGGTTGCTCTCATCAACCTTGCGCTGCTCACCGGACACGTGGGCCGCTACGGCAGCGGCGTGAATCCGCTGCGCGGACAGAATAATGTCCAGGGCGGCGGCGACATGGGAGCGATTCCCGATCGCCTTACGGGCTTCCAGCATGTCGAGAACGACGAATTGCGAGCCAAGTTTGAGAAAGCCTGGGGCGTGAAGATCCAACCCAAACGGGGCTGGCACCTGAGCGATATGTTTGAGGCCATGGATCACGATGAGGACCACGGCCGCCTAACTACGCTCTACGTGCTGGGCGAAAACCCCGCTGACTCTGAAGCTGACCGGCGTCGCGCTCTGAAGCGGCTGGGCGGTTTGGAATTCCTTGTGGTCCAGGACCTTTTCTATACCAAAACTGCTGAACTCGCTGACGTTGTGCTGCCCGCCGCCGCGGGCGCCTTTGAAAGTGAAGGCACTGTGACTTCCAGCGAGCGCCGCGTGCAGCGCGTCCGCCGCACCGTTCCACCTCCCGCTGGAGTACGTGACGATCTCGATATCATTTTTGATCTGGCTCGCCTCCTTGGCCATGACTGGGGCACACCCGATTCAGAAACTATTTGGAATGAGTTGCGCGCCTTGAGCCCCATGCATGGCGGCATGAGTTACCGTCGCCTGGAAGAAATGGGTGGCATTCAGTGGCCGTGCTATGACGAGTCACATCCCGGAGAAATGTTCCTTCACAGTCGGCTCTGGAGTGAACCGTTGATTGGTCCCCGTGCGCCTTTCAGCGTGGTGGATTTCGAGCCGCCGATAGACGAACTCGACGAGCAATATCCGATTCGCTTGACCACTGGCCGCCGGCTCGACGATTACAATACCGGAGTTCAAACCAGGCGATATCTGTCGCCCCTGCGCAGCAAAGAAGCGCTGGATGTTTCTCCGGAAGACGGCCAGCACTACAACTTGCGACAGGGAGAGAATGTTCGAGTGACCTCGAGGCGTGGCTCGCTTGTCGCACCGGTGCGTTTCGATTCGGGGCTTCGGCCGGGACTCGCATTTTTGTCAGTCCACGCTCACGATCAGATACCAACGAATGAGCTGACGATCGACGCTGTGGACCCCAAATCGGGCACTGCGGAGTTCAAGGCAACGGCCATCCGTATTGAAAAAGTGTAAGTGGACCCCAAATCGGGCACTGCTGAGTTCAAGGCAACGGCCATCCGTATTGAAAAAGTGTAAGAGGACTTGATTGGATCTTCATCTAACCGACGCGCAAGCGACTGCAGAAGAGCGCGCTGCCGTTGACTCAGATCTGGGTGTGCCCGAATCAAGCTGGCAAAGCGGCCTGCGACGAGGTCACGAACGACCAATCAGCGACACGCGCGCCCTCAACGACACTTTTGGCAAGCGGGATCGGCTTCTGCCGGTCCTCCACGCGATCCAGAATCGCAGCGGCTGGATCAGCCACGGAGCTGTCAACTATGTCGCCTTGCGGTTGGACATTGCCCCCTCCGAAGTTTATGGCGTGGCATCTTTCTATGGAATGTTTTCACTTCAGCCTCGTCCTCCAGTCGTAGCTCACGTCTGTGATGACATTGCCTGTGTCACGCGCGGATCGGATAAACTTTGCGCCGAACTCGGAAGTACACTTGGCCCAGCAGGTTCCCCTTGCTCTGGCGGACGCGCGATCTGGCTTCGCAGCCAGTGCCTGGGTCTGTGCGAACGCGCTCCCGCAGCGCTCATCACCTCGGCCGGAGAAAAATCTCAGGAACGAGTGTTGGCGCCCGCATCGGCTGAGGCGGTGCGGTCTCTGGTAGATGATGGTGTCAACGGCCGCCTCCCCACCGAACCGGACGAGCTTAACATTCAGACCAGCGTGCCCCAGGCAGCACAGCAAAACAAATCCACACCATTGCGGCTTCTCCATCGGATTGCCCAAGGCGGCGCTTCGCGCCTTGAAGCCTATCAAAGACTCGGTGGCTATGAAGGTTTGCGCAAAGCTTTGGGACTCGGCCCTGAAGGAACGCTGCGTGAACTCTCCGCTTCAAAACTGCTGGGCCGCGGCGGTGCGGCATTTCCTACTGCGAAGAAATGGGAGGCGCTTTTCCAGCAGAGGGATTTGTTGCGGCAGGAACGCGGCGGCGCACACTATGTCATCTGCAATGCTGATGAATCTGAGCCAGGCACTTTCAAAGACCGCATTCTCATGGAAGGCGATCCCTTTGCCATTCTCGAAGGCATGACGATTGCCAGCTTGGTTACCGGCGCGCGACAAGGCTACATCTATCTGCGTGGTGAGTATCCGTTGGCCGCTGAGCGCATGCAACTTGCGATTGAGGAAGCCAATCGAGGCGGGTTTCTGGGCGAGAACATTCTGGGCAGCGGCCTGCAGTTCAACATTGAAATTCGACGGGGCGCCGGGGCGTACGTCTGCGGGGAAGAGACCGCATTGTTCAACTCGATTGAAGGCTATCGCGGCGAACCGCGCAACAAGCCGCCATTCCCTACGGAGTCAGGACTCTTCCGCCAGCCGACCGTCGTCAACAACGTAGAAACGTTGGTCAATGTTCCCGGCATCATTCTTGAGGGCGGCGCTGCTTACGCGGCCCTCGGCACGGAAAACTCCGCAGGGACCCGGCTATTCTGCCTCTGTGGCCACATTGCACGCCCCGGAGTGTACGAGATTCCGATGGGAACCACGCTACGCCAACTCATCGACCTCGCCGGCGGCATTGCTGGCAGCGGCAAACTACAGGCCGTTCTACTCGGGGGTGCGGCAGGAACGTTTGTCGGCCCGCAGGAACTCGATACGCCGCTTACTTTCGAGGGCACCCGCGCCATCGGAGCCACTCTAGGTTCCGGCGTGGTCATGCCGTTTGATGACACAGTTGATCTTCGCCAAATCCTGCTCCGCATCGCCAGTTTTTTCCGTCACGAAACTTGCGGCCAGTGCGTTCCCTGCCGAGTTGGCGTAGTGCGTCAGGAGGAGGCGCTGCAGCGCTTGGTAAGCGCCAGGCCGCTGAGCTCGGCAGCACAGGAAATCGCGATGTTGCGCGAAATGGCCCAAGCCATGCGCGACGCCTCAATTTGCGGTCTGGGGCAGACCGCCTCGAGCGCACTGGAATCTGCGCTGCAGCGATGGAGTCTGTTCTCATGAGTCAATCTTTCGCAGACACGTCGCTTCCGCTCGACGCGCCCCAGCCTACCATTCCTCTGCCGCGCGGCCCCGTGCCGCAAGCGCCGCCGGAGCGCGAACGCCTCTCCATTGAAATCAAGGTCGATGGCAAGACCGTCTCCGTCGCTGAAGGTTCCACTATTCTGGACGCCACGAAGAAACTCGGCATTGATACTCCGACACTCTGTTTCTTGGACAGTCTCACCCCGGTCAATGTCTGCCGAGTTTGTGTGGTGGAGCTGGAAGGCTCGCGCACGCTGGTTCCGGCTTGCTCACGCAAGGTGGAACCCAATATGTCCATCAAGACGGATTCGGAGCGCGTCCGCTTGAGCCGCCGCCTGGTATTGGAATTTCTGGCTTCGTCCGTAGATCTTTCCACAGCGCCGGCAATGCAGGAGTACATGAGCCGGTACGGCGCCCATCCTGAGCGCTTCGGCGCAAACTGCGCAACGGTCGCACAGCCGGTAAGAATCGACAACGAGCTTTACGTCCGCGACTACTCCAAATGCGTTCTGTGCTACAAGTGCGTGGAAGCCTGCGGCGTAGACGCGCAAAATACCTTTGCGATTGCCGTTGCGGGTCGCGGCTTCTCCGCCCACATTGCCACTGAATTCGATATTCCGCTGCCCGACTCGGCGTGCGTCTATTGCGGTAATTGCATCGGCGTCTGCCCCACGGGCGCGCTGATGTTCAAGAGCGAATATGACGTGCGTCAGTCCGGCACTTGGAACGAAAACCTCCAAACGCGGACGGACACCATCTGTCCTTATTGCGGCGTAGGTTGCGACCTCACAGTGCACCAGCAGGATGGCCAGATCGTTCGAGTGACCTCGCCACTCGACCACAGCGTGACTCAGGGCAATCTTTGCATCAAAGGACGGTTCGGCTGGCAGTTTGTGCAGATTCAACCGGCCGGCAAGCAGGAGCGGTAACCCTTACCGGGGATACGCACCGGTAATGTAACCTTCCAGGTCTTGTATGGTTTGGGCCTGGCCGGAGATAATCCATTTCACCAGGTCGCCAATTGAAACCACTCCAACCACAGCGTCATCCTGCACCACCGGTAGATGGCGAAAATGGTGCTTGGTCATGATGCTCATGCAGTCATCCACAGTGTGCTGGGGGCTCACGAAAACTACTGGGCTGGTCATGATCTCACTAACCAGGGTTTCTCTTGAAGAATGGCCCATCAGGATTACTTTGCGGGCGTAGTCGCGCTCGGACAAAATCCCGACCAGTCTGTGCTCAGAAATGACCAGCAAGGCGCCGATCCCGTGCTCGGCCATCATCTTGATCGCCTCATAGACGGACTGATCGGGTGCTATTGACAGGACTCTATTCTCCTCTTTGCTCTTCAGCAGCAATCCAATCGTGTCGGAAAGTTTCATCAGGCCCCCTTGCCAAGGTAGTCACTTGCCCGTGCGCGGATCCCATACCGGGCTGCCTTTGTCATCGCGGAACATCAGTGTGTCCGTACCCTTCACCAGCTCTCGCGCCAGGATCACGTCCGACTCCTTTTGTTTTACCTTTGAGCCGGTAATGGCAATCTGGTCCCCTTTGGTAAAATTAATGCCCATCTCCTCTTGGAATGGTTTGGGGCAAACGTAGATGTGGACCTTGTCGTCTCCGCTGGTGATGATCAGTTCTGTGAAATCTTTTCTGGTTCCCACGGACAGCAGATTCACCTCCTCGATCACTCCCTTGGTCTTCATCTCCGTGTGAAGATCGTACTTGGGTAAGCTACTTTCCTCCTGTTGTGCCTTTTGCGAGAGCACTGGAGGAACACACACAAGCAAGAACAATGGGATGAAGGAAAATGCCTGGATGGTTTTGCGTGGCCGGATAGCGATTTTCCAACTCAGTGGCACGGATCCTCCTCGCGGTCTCTGGGAACACCAATGCTGGGGGCAAGGCGCATCCCCGTCTGCGCCACAGCCTGGAGAGATGAGCATCGGACTCCCGGTTGCCTGCCTGCTTTTCGCGAACGATAAGGCCGTTACCTGAATCGCTTTCTAGAAGAACAGCAGAATCGTACACCTTCGGGGCTGTCTCATGCCACACACACTTTGCTAGAGTCCTCCCGGTTTCAGTCCTTGAGACCTGCCACCTTTCCTCGTAAGACAGTGATTGATGCCTTCGGCAAAGTAAAAGTAGTGCTGGGCCCTGCCGCCACGGTTGTCGCGATTGGCGGGTGATCTGGGTCCGCATGGCTGTCTGGGCCATCGTTGATCCAGACATACTGCTCGCTCCCGAAAGTTACAAAGGTGACCGGACCGGAGAATGACTCGCTCTGCTTGTTCCTGGCATCCTCAAATTTCACGCGCACAGTGTGCGGGTTGTTCTCATCCCGGTTGACCAGCATCAGCGACCAGTTTCCATCGGGTCGATGCACTGCGTACGAAGTAACCAGCACGTTGCCGTCGGCGTCCTTTATATCGCTGGAGGATGGGAACATGTGATGCACGCCAGCGCGGTGCTGCACCCACTCCAGATTAATCATGTGAGCGGCGAAGTAGGGCGAGGTGTATCCCTTGATGTCGTAATCTTCGTCGGACACAAAATTCGACCATGAGGCCCAGCCCAGACAACTGTTCTGAATGCCCTGCGGCTGAATCGGCGAGTGATAAAAAGCCGCGCCTCCGCCTTCGAAGAAAGAGCCGATATTGTCAGCGAGCCACAACGCTGCAAAGATCGTGGTCATCGGTCCGGTCAACTCGGCGGCCATATGGTTCTCGGTCACCATCAGCGGCACGTCTTTGGGAACTCCGTCGTCTCGCCAAACCTGCAGGATATGCTTCATCAACTGAGGTTCTGTGTATAAGGTTTTCCAGGTGATCGTGCATGGCTCGAATGGATAATGCTCGAAGGACACAAAAGCCAAATCGGAGATGCGGCCATGCGCCTTCAGGTAATCCACGAAGCGGCCCATCCAGGATATTCTGCCCTGCGCGTCGGGCCACACTCGAATGTCCTCATTCACGCCTTCGAAGATTGGCCCACCTAACTTGAGCTTCGGATCAACCTTATGAATGGCCGCGGCCCATTGAATGTACAGGGCCGCATAATCTTCGGGCATGGCGTGCTTGCCATCGGGTTCCTCGCCCATTTCGACGTATCCGATGCGGTAGCCGCGCTTCTCGACGTAGGCAATCTGGGCAGCAGCGTCGTCCGGAGTGCCGTAAAGCATGGTGACCGGAATCATTGCTGGAAGATTGTTGGTCAGTCCGCTGGTGAAGAAAAGGTCGAAGCCGCTGTGCTGATAGCCGCCAGTGGCATTCACATCCGCGGCCGAGTGCCAGGGATCGATCGAAGAAGAGCAATAGGTGGTTGGCCGATCACCCATATTCTTTTGGATCTCGGCAAAAGCGCCGCTGGAATCGACAACGCCAACGTGAATTTCCTGAATGGCATACCCCACGCAGTTGCGGACATCGTCCGCCCCATGCAGATCGCAGGTGTTCGATGATTCGGTCATCAAGACGCGCACGTACTGCGTAGGCACGGGTGCGTCCCCAAGTTTCAGATTAACCGTTCCACCTTGCGCGTTCTTGATTGCGCCCGCTGAAAAAGTCTTCCACTCGCCTTGTGGACCCTCATCGAAATCGAGTGCGCGCTTTCCCACCCAATACTCCACCTGATAAGTCGTCGCATACGGATTTGCCCAGGCGATGCGGATCGCGTCCACCGGCTGTTCAGCCTTGAGATCCACGACCACCCATTGCGGGTGGAGAGCGTCGCTTTCTCCCGTGAACTTACTGGTGAGATATGGATTGCTCTTCCAATAGGTGAGATTGGGGCCTTGCACCGGCCGGTCGCCGCTAGTCGAGAAACCACGGTGCGGCAGCGCATACGAAAGAATGTAGCGCAGCGGTTCCTTCAGTTCGGTGCTTCCCGTGAAGTAGCCACTCTTGTGCGCCGGATCGCTCCACGTTCCGTTCTCGGTCCAGTGCCAGGCCGCCATGCGCAACTCGGAATTGTTGCGGTAAGTTATCGGTCCCCAGCCCGCGGAAAGCGACTCCTGAATGATGTGCGGCGTATAGATTTTGTCGATGGCGTCATGGGACAGGACATCGATGGAGCTTCCCAGGGCGCTATCGGGATCGAAGGAATTGATGGCGTGGGCGGGCGTAGCATCGATGTGAACGGTCGCCACCTGTTGTTCGGCAATGTTCGACGATTGGGCGGTTACCATCGCGCCGTGCAAGACCAGTGAAAGAGTCGTGATCGTGACGGCAAGTCTGCTCAGTAAATTCCCGGCACAGACTCGACCGAAACTCCACGACGCTAGAACTTGAATTTGCATTTCATTCTCCTATCGGGAAGGAATTTGAGCGCTCTGGGGCGGCGGGCTGTCTTTTTCCGGAGCCAACTCTCGCGCCGCTCGAACCGCCTGTACCAGTTCGCGCGCCGCTTGCGTAATCTTCACGAGACTTCCCGCACGCAGAGCTGCGGCATTCACCAGATCTCCCCCCACCCCCAGAGCAAATGCTCCCGCGGCAATATACTCGGCGGCGTTGGAGGCGTTCACTCCGCCGGTTGGAATCAGCGCGGCGTGGGGGAAGGGCCCTTTCAAGGACTGCAAATACCTGGCGCCGCCAACATTGCCGCAGGGAAAAATCTTGATCAGCTTCGCGCCATTGTCCTGAGCATGCATAAGCTCGGTCGGCGTAAGCGCTCCGGGGATTGCCAGCGTCGCACACGCCCGCGCCACAGCGAGTACTTGCGTTGAGACTCCGGGGCTCACAAGAAACTCGGCGCCCGCACGAATACATTGCTTGGCCTGCTCACCCGTCGTAACCGTGCCCGCCCCAATGAGTACCTTGTTTCCAAATTCGCGGATAACATGGCGAATCACTGCCGTCGCGTCCGGAACTGTCATGGTGATTTCGAGAATTGGGATGCCTCCGGCACAAATGGCTTCCGCAGCCCGGGTTGCGTCTTCGCCTGTCGCGGCCCGCACCACTGGCACGATACCAATCTCGCCGATCCTGAGAATCACCTCGTCGACAGTCATATCAATCGTTTCGTGGCCGTTTGTTCCAATCTTGTTTCTAAGGATGATCCTCGCGCGCGCTCATCGTGCAATGCGTGCAGTTTGCGCGTTCATGGCCTGCAACACCTCTTCCAGCGTGGCCATGGTCGTGTCACCGGGCGTTGTCATTGCCAGCGCTCCGTGCGCTGCGCCACAATCGACGGCCCACTGCGGATCCTTCCCCGACAAAAATCCATAAATCAAGCCGGAGGCAAACGAGTCTCCTCCACCAACGCGGTCATAGATTTCCAAATTTTCACGCACCCGCGACTGGTAGAATTCGCCATCGTAGAAGCACATCGCTCCCCAGTCATTTACCGTCGCCGTCTTCGCATTGCGCAAGGTCGTGGCAATGACAGCGATCTTGGGGAAGTCCTGCACGACTTTCTTGATCATTTTCCTGAAATTATTTGGATCAAGCTTGGAGTGTTGCTCATCGAGCCCCGTGACTACATAGCCGAGAGCGGCCGTGAAATCTTCTTCATTGCCCAGCATCACGTCCGCGAGCGGTGCGAGACGCCGGTTCGTTTCCTGAGCTTTGGATTTTCCTCCGATCGATTTCCACAACGACGCACGGTAGTTCAAGTCGTAAGAAACGATCGTGCCGGCAAGTTTCGCCGCTTCCATGGCCTCTTGAGCGACGAGTGGTGCGGTCTCCGAAAGCGCACAAAAGATTCCGCCTGTATGAAACCAGCGTGCTCCGTCTTCCCGGAAGATCTGCTCCCAATTTATTTCGCCGGGTTTCAATAGTGAGATGGCAGTGTGGCCGCGATCCGAACATCCGAGAGGCGCGCGCAGCCCGAAGCCTCTCTCGGTAAAATTCAAACCGTTGCGGACCGTTCGGCCGACTCCGTCAAAAGGAAACCAGCGGACATATTTCTGACTCACGCCTCCCTGCAGCATCAGATCTTCGACAAGACGCCCAACGAGATTGTCCGCAAGGGCCGTCACCATCGCGGTGTCCATTCCGAA
>Ga0210400_10004030_pt1 | contig 12834 bp, 10 predicted proteins | sample IncBWH26MmetaG_FD_155456 | JGI IMG/M metagenome (GOLD analysis project Ga0210400, IMG submission 155456) | Forest soil microbial communities from Barre Woods Harvard Forest LTER site, Petersham, Massachusetts, United States - Inc-BW-H-26-M | ecosystem: Environmental > Terrestrial > Soil >...
GAAGCGAATGTTGAAGCCGTGGGCGAACATTAAAGTCTTGCCCGCGCTGAGATGCGGTGCGATGGAATCGCGATAGAGCTTGGGCTGCTTGGTGTCCGGAGCAAGAATCATGATTACGTCGGCCCAGGCTGCGGCTTCGGCGGGGGTGTTGACGGTCAAGCCTTCTTTTTGCGCTTTCGAAGCGGAGGCGCTGCCCGGCTGCAAGCCGACGCGCACGGAAACGCCGCTGTCGCGAAGGTTGAGGGCGTGCGCGTGACCTTGCGAACCGTAACCGATGATCGCGACCTTCTTGCCTTGAATCAGGGAGAGGTCCGCGGAATTGTCGTAGTAGAGATTTGCCATTCTTTTTCCTTTCCAGGTTGAGGAATCGTACTTAGCTTGTTGTCACTACAGATTCTGTCGCCGCAGGTTTCGATGGAGCGACGGGAGGACGCAGCAAGTCGCTGCCACGAGTCATGGCGATGCGGCCAGTGCGCGCCATTTCGAGGACGCCGAAAGGGCGAAGCACCTCGAGGAGGCCGTCGATCTTATCTACCGTACCGGACACTTCCAGAATGAGCGATTCCGGCGCGACGTCAATGACGCGGGCGCGGAAAACTTTTATGAGCTCCATCAGATGCGGACGCGATTGCTGGTCGGCGGAGACTTTGATGAGCGCGAGGTCGCGTTCGAGCAAAGAACGCTCGGAGATATTTTCGGCGAGCAGGACGTCGACGAGCTTTTCGAGGCTGGCCTCGAGGCGATGCGCGCCTTTTTCGTCGGTGTGAGCGACGATGGTCATGCGCGCAATCTCTTCGTTTTCCGTGGGGCCAACGGTCAGCGAATCGATGTTGATGGCCAGGCGGCGAGCAAGAGAAGAAACGCGATTCAGCACGCCAGGCTTGTTCTCCACATACGCGACAAGTGTTTGCATAAATCCTCGATCACGGCTCCGTAGCGGTTTCCACAAGGGGACTGTCGGGCCGGCGTATCATTTCGTGCAGCGCGCCGCCTGCGGGCACCATGGGGTAAACGGAATCTTCTTGTTCGACGCGAAAATCGATCAGCACGCTTTCGGAGGACTCACGCGCGGAGCGAATCGTGGGGATGACTTCGGTTCGGGAGGTAACGCGCTCGCCTCGAATGCCGAATGCATTTGCGAGCGCGGCGAAGTCGGGTGCGACCAGCGGGGTGGCTACGTAGCGCTTGTCGTAGAAAAACTCTTGCCACTGGCGAACCATCCCGAGGAAGCCGTTGTTGATGATAGCGATGTTGATTTTGATTTTTTCCTGGACGATGGTGGCCAGCTCGGACATGGTCATCTGAAAGCCGCCATCGCCCACAACTACCCACACATCGGAGTCAGGCTTGGCGAATTTTGCGCCGATCGCGGCAGGCAGAGCGAAGCCCATGGTGCCGAGGCCGCCGGACGTCACTAGAGTGCGCGGCTGATCGTGGTGGTAATACTGCGCTTCCCACATCTGGTGTTGGCCGACGTCGGTAACGACGATAGCCTCGCCGCGCGTTTCCTTCCAGAGGTCGTTGATGACGTGAGCCGCATAGAGATGCCCGCTGTCGGGCAAGCCTTGGATATCGCGGACGGCGGAATCGCCCTTTAATTCGCGAATGTGTGCGAGCCATTCGCCGCGCTCGCGATGTTCGAGGCGGGGCAGCAATTGCTCGAGGACTTCGCGCGCATCGCCGACCAATGCGGCGTCCACCTTGACGTTCTTGTTGATCTCGGAGCGGTCGATCTCGATATGAATCTTGCGGGCTTCTTTCGCGTAGGTGCGCAGATCGCCGGTGACGCGGTCATCAAAGCGCATGCCAACGGCGATGAGCAGGTCGGCTTCCTGAATGGCGTGATTGACCCAGGCTTCTCCGTGCATGCCCATCATGCCGAGATTGAGAGGATCGCTGGCAGGGAAGCAGCCAATGCCGAGGAGCGTCATGGCTACCGGAAGATTGCCGGCGTGCACGAATTTGTCGAAGACGCGCATCGCGCCGGAGACCATGATGCCGTGACCGGCGAGGATCAGGGGCCGCTTGGCGGTGTTGAGCAGGTCGACAGCGCGCTCAAATTCCGCCTGGTCGTAGTTGATACGCTGGCGCTTGGGGGGAAGCTGCGGAGTGGAAGCGTCCCAGTTGAAATCGCAGGAGGCCTGCTGAGCGTCCTTGGTGATATCGACGAGGACGGGACCGGGGCGGCCGGAATTAGCGATTAGAAATGCTTCGCGAACGGTGCGCGCGATATCGTCGGCTCGAGAGACGACCACATTGTGCTTGGTGATCGGCATGGTGATGCCGGTAATGTCGATTTCCTGGAAGGCGTCGGAACCGAGCAGCTTGCTGCTGACCTGGCCGGTGATGCAAACCACCGGTGAGGAGTCCAGCATGGCGGTGGCGATGCCAGTGACCATGTTCGTTGCGCCTGGGCCGGAGGTAGCCATAGCGACGCCGACGCCACCGCTGGCGCGCGCGTAGCCATCGGCCATGTGCGTGGCGCCTTGTTCGTGGCGCACGAGGATGTGGTGCAACTTGGATTTGCCGAGCGCGTCGTACACGGGAAGAATGGCGCCGCCTGGATAGCCAAAAATGTGGCGAACGCCGAGCTTGGTCAGCGATTCACAGAGAATTTCCGCGCCGGTAAGCTTCATGATGTCCTCGAGACGGTTTGAGCTGAGGTTGAAAATGTTTTGGGAACGGCGGTAATGGCCCCCAACGAGGAAGACGAAACGAGCAGAGCGTACTTCGCCATGACGCCGCTGGTGTAGCGCGGCTGAGGCGCTGTCCAGGTGGAGAGGCGGCGTTGGATTTCGGCGTCGGTGAGCTTAACGTTGAGCGTGCGCTTTGGAATATCGAAGGTAATGACGTCGCCGTCGACGACTGCGGCGATCGGACCGCCATTGGCGGCTTCCGGAGCGACGTGACCGGCCATGAAGCCGTGCGTTGCGCCAGAGAAGCGGCCGTCGGTCAACAGCGCGACGGAGTCGCCGAGTCCCGCGCCGACCAGCGCCGCGGTCACCTGGAGCATCTCGCGCATTCCGGGGCCGCCCTTGGGGCCCTCGTAGCGGATCACCACAACATCGCCAGCCCTGATACTGCCGCTCTCCACGGCGGCAAACGCGGCTTCTTCATTGTCGAAGACGCGCGCAGGGCCGCTGAAGGCCTGGAAGTTGTGGCCTGCAACTTTTATCACGCAGCCTTCGGGCGCAAGATTGCCTTTTAGAATTACGAGGCCGCCGGTGGGCTTGACCGGAGCATTGAGGGAGCGTACCACTTGCTGGTTCGGAGCTTCTTTGGCGGAAGCGGCCTCTTCGGCGAGAGTGCGGCCGGTAACGGTAAGACTGTCACCGTGAAGCAGTTTCGCTTCGAGCATGCGCTTCGCGACTAGCGCGGTGCCTCCAGCGGCATAAAGATCGGTGGCGACAAAGTGCCCGCCGGGCTTCATGTCCGCGAGGATCGGGACGCGGGAGCTAATGCGATCGAAGTCATCGATGGACAGCGGAATTTTCGCTTCGCTGGCAATGGCGAGCAGGTGGAGAACGGAATTGGTGGAACCGCCGGTAGCGGCTACTCCCGCGATGGCATTTTCGATGGCCGACTTGGTGATGATTTTCGACGGTGTGATGTCGCGGCGGAGAAGGTCCATGACCATTTCGCCGGCACGATGGCCCGCGTTGCCTTTCGCCGCGTTGGTGGCTGGAACGCTGGACAATCCCATCGGAGCAATGCCCAGAAATTCGCAGACGAGGGCCATGGTGTTCGCTGTAAACTGCCCACCGCAGGCGCCGGCCCCGGGACAAGCGGCGATCTCCAGCGACTTGAGTTGCGCGTCGGTGATTCCTCCGCGGGCGTGCTTCCCGATGGCTTCATAGACATCTTGAATGGTGACGTCGTGGCCCTCGAAGTGGCCGGGAGCGATCGAGCCGCCGTACAGAATGAGTCCAGGGATGTTGAGTCGAGCCAGTGACATGACGCCGCCGGGAATCGTCTTATCGCAGCCGACGAGAACGATCAGCGCGTCGAAAAGATTTCCGCGCGTTACCAGCTCAATGGAATCGGCTATGACCTCGCGGCTGACCAACGAGGTGCGCATGCCCTCGGTGCCCATGGTGATGCCATCGGAGATGGATACGGTATTGAACTCGAGCGGAGTGCCACCGGCGGCGCGGACGCCGGCTTTGACGTGCTCAGCAAGCTCGCGAAGGTGGTAATTGCAGGGGCCGATCTCGATCCATGTATTGGCCACACCCACGAGCGGCTTGGTGAAGTCTTCATCGCCAAGCCCGCAGGCGCGGAGCATGGCGCGAGCACCGGCGCGATTGGCACCGTCGATCAAAGTATGGCTGCGTGGTTTTGGCGCCGACTGTGTCACTGCGAATCTCCTCGCGCTGCGCGTCAGGCTAAAAAACTTAAGGCCATCATCCCTTTTGGATGATGGCCTGGAATTTTTCGTCTTTGGCTAGGCCGCCATCATCCGCCTGGGTTTCCCCGTACAGCTACGGAACTAATTCGTACGACGAGACGCACGGCGGGCTTTGCGAAGATCCGACGAGCGTTCGTGATGGCGACGTGGAGCATATCAATCGCCAGGGAGATAGCAGAATGAGGCCAATGCAGGCAATCAGTCAAATTAATAGTGATAGGCGAGAGGATAAATTGGACTTATCGGGGCCAGGAGTTCCCGCACGCGTCGGCGACAGTACCCGCCTCGAACGGCCAGTGCATCTATCGGTGTGCGGCTTCTGCACACTCCGCGTGCGGAGCCCTTGTTCAGGCATCTTTGCTACAAACATTCGCATCTTTGGAGGGGTATGCCCAACGCTGCTCCGGCCGCTTCGATCGCTTCGGACTATGCAACTTACGTCAATCCCCAGTGGACCGCACTTCTGAATTTGCTGCAGATGAATGTGAAGTACGACCGATGTTTTGGAACGGAGCTTTTTACCACTGACGGACGGCGGGTTCTCGATTACCTCTCCGGCTACTGCGTTCACAATATCGGCCACAACCATTCTTACGTGATTCAGGCCTTGAAAGAGGAAATGGACCGGTGCGGTCCGGGTATGTTGCAAAGCCACGTGCCGGAACTCGCTGGCGAGCTTGCGCGCAGACTTTGCGACCTCGCGGGCGGCGAACTGCGCAAGGCGTTTTTTGGAAGCAGCGGCAGCGAAGGAGTGGAGGCCGCAATTAAATTTGCTCGCGCGGCCACGCGCAGGGGCGGCCTGCTCTGCGCAAAGAGCAGCTTTCATGGGCTCACCATGGGCGCGCTGTCTTTGATGACGGATACGTTTTGGCGCTCCGGATTCGAGCCGCTCTTGCAGGACACCGCGGCGGTGCCGTTCGGTGATTTGTCCGCGCTGGAAAGGGAACTAAGCACAAAACGCTTTGCCGCCTTCATCGTGGAACCACTTCAGTCTGAGGCAGGAATCAATCTTGCACCGGATGGCTATTTGCGAGCGGCGCAGGAACTTTGCCGCCGAACGGGCACGCTCTTTGTTCTCGACGAAGTGCAAACCGGAATGTTTCGCACCGGTCGATTCCTTGCGGCTCATCATTATGGAGTTAAGCCCGATATTGTCGTGCTGGCCAAGGCTCTCAGCGGCGGCCTCATGCCAGTAAGCGCCACGCTGATGACCGACGCCGTTTATGAAAGCGTGTACTCTTCATTGCGACGCGCGATCGTGCACACCTCCACATTTAGTGAGAACAGCCTCTCGATGCGGGCAGGGCTGGCCACTTTGGACGTGCTTGAGAAGCAGTCACTGGGCGAGCGCGCCGGCGTTATGGGCGACATGCTGAGAGATCGGTTGCGCGAGAAGCTCTCTTCCTTCGAAATGGTGAAGGAAGTCCGCGGTCTTGGCATGCTCTCCGGAATCGAATTCAAGTCGCCGTCCAGGCTGACCTTGAAGATTCCGTTCGAGTCTTTCCGGGCCATTCACCCTGCGATGTTTGGGCAAATCGTGGTGATGCGTATGTTTCGCGACAAAGGAATACTGACGCAGATTTGCGGCAACAATTTCATGGTGCTAAAAGTGGCGCCACCTTTGGTGGTCACCGAAGACGAGATCAATGAATTCGTAGCGGCCACGCGCGATGTCGTCGAAGTGATGCATTCTTCGCCCTCGTTTTGGACCGAGGCGCTGGGCCTGGCAAAGAGAGCCGTCAATATTTAGAACGAACCTGACGTAATGCTGGGTCAGGGTTGCCTGAGTTAGTCGAGGAGCAGGGGATGGGCCGAGCAACGGACGTGTTTGTCATCGGGGGTGGGCCGGCTGGACTTGCCGCCGCAATCGCCGCGCGCCAGCGAGGGTTGGAGGTTGTCGTGGCGGATGGTGCAGAGCCGCCCATCGACAAAGCCTGTGGCGAAGGACTGATGCCAGATACGCTTTCCGCTCTTCGGGATCTCGGCATCACTGTCAATCCTGCAGAAGGTTTTGCGTTCCGTGGAATTCGTTTTCTTGGAGAGAGCGGCCAAGTTGACGCAAATTTTCCATTTGGGCAGGGCATTGGGCTGCGGCGGCCAGTGCTGCACCAAAAAATGATCGCGCAGGCCCAACGGTTGGGCGTCACGCTGTTGTGGAAGACCTCCGTTACCGGGCTTTCGCCCGAAGGTGCGATAGCCGGCGGCAAGACGATCGTTGCCCGATGGATTGTCGGCGCGGATGGGATTCGGTCCCGTGTGCGTCGCTGGTGTGGGCTGGAATCGCCCGCCTTGGCTCGGCCGCGTTACGCATTTCGGCGGCACTATCGCGTCGCGCCCTGGACAGATTGCATGGAGATCTACTGGGGCCGCAATGCGCAGGCCTATGTGACTCCGGTGGGCCGCCAAGATCTCTGCGTCGCAGTGATCTCACGGAACTCGGGAGTACGTTCGACCTCCATTGCCGCGGACTTCCCTAAGCTCGCCGACCACCTTGCGTCGGCAGAGGCAGGCCCAGAGGTCGGAGCCGTGACGCTGACTTGCGGTTTCGAGCGCGTCTATCGGGACCGTGTTGCGCTTATCGGGGATGCGTCCGGCAGTGTGGACGCCATCACTGGCGAAGGGCTCTGTCTCGGCTTTCATCAGGCTGCGGCGCTAGCCGATGCGCTCGAATGCGGTGATCTCAGCAGGTATCAAACCGCGCACCGGCGCCTGGCTCGTCGGCCTACGCTTATGGGACGATTGTTGCTGCTGCTCGATAGGCAGCCAAGGGTGCGTGACCGCGCGATGCGTGCTCTGTCAAAGCATCCCGATCTGTTCGCGAGGCTCCTTGCGGTTCACGTGGGCGCCACCTCTCCGGGACATCTTGCAGCGACAGGCGCGCAGCTTGGCTGGCGCTTCGTCGTTGCCTAGGAAAAGCTCATGAGCTCACAGACACTGTGCAGAAGACTTGTTGCAGGCACAGCACTATTTGGTTTTGCCCTGGTGCTTTCGGCCGCCGCGGCCCAGCACGCTACGCAACCGGCCCAAACGGCAAGCACGAACGAGATCGTGCTGACCGTCGATCCGGCGCAGAGCACCGTGCACTACAGCGTAAGCAGCAGCCTTCACACCGTGCACGGAACCTTTGCGCTCAAGCGCGGTACCTTGCGCTTCGAACCGGCCACCGGCAAAGCTAATGGGGAAATTGTGGTCGACGCCGCTAGCGGGCAGAGCGGCAGTGATTCCCGCGACAAAAAAATGCACAAAGAGGTGCTCGAAAGCAATCGCTTTACGGACATTATTTTCCGTCCCGACCGCGTGGAAGGTACAGTGCAACCGCAGGGTACTTCTAGTACGCAGCTTCACGGTGTTTGCGTGCTGCACGGCAGCGAACACGAGATCACGGTTCCGGTGCATGCGGAGCTAAAATCAAACCAGTGGAAGGGCACGGCGAACTTCAGCGTTCCCTACGATAAGTGGGGCCTAAAGAATCCCGGGAACTTCCTGCTTAAGGTAGACCACACGGTCAGCATCGACGTAGAAATGGCTGGCAGCATACAGACGCAAGTTTCGGACGCAAAGCCTTAAAGATCGTTTAGTCTTCCGACTCTTGGGTGACGATGTGGACGTCGACTGCCGGCGACTCCCGCAGAAAGCGGTGCACCGCCGACAGATAGAGATACTTGCGCCAATCGTGGATAGGCGCTCTCCCGAAGATCACGTGCGTAATATGTTTTGCCCGCACGAAGTCGGCCACCGAATCCGCCACGCTTCGCCCCTTCAAGCGAATCACTTTCGCGCCCAGGCTTTCGGCGAAGCGCAGGTTGGCCGCCAAGGCATTCTGATTCGACTCCTTTGGGCCAAAATCACGCTCGACGTGAACGACGTACAGTTCGGCATCCATGCGGCGGGCCATTCTGGCGCCTCGCGCGATCAGGTATTGCCCGGAGGGGCTCCCGGAAATACACACGGCCATGCGTTCACGCACGCCCCAGTTTTTGCGAATATCTTGCGCCTCCATGTAGGACTCGAGGCTGCGGTCGACTTGCTCCGCAACTTGCCGCAGCGCGAGTTCGCGAAGGGCGATGAGATTCCCGCGACGAAAAAAATTGCTCAGTGAGCGCTCCACCTTTTCGGTGCTGTAGACGTCCCCGCGCTTCATGCGGTTCTGCAGCGCCTCGGGCGTAAGGTCCACCATGACGGTTTCGGATGCGGTGAGCGGCAGCCAATCCGGGACCGTTTCGCGCACGATGATTCCCGTGATGGAGCGCACCACGGGAGCAATGCTCTCAATGTGCTGAATATTTAGCGTGGCGACAACGTCGATCTTTGCGGCCAGCAACTCCTGCACGTCTTCGTATCGCTTGCGGTGCTTGCTGCCGGGGATGTTGGTGTGGGCGAGTTCGTCCACCAAGACGACTGCCGGACGGCGCGCCAGAATTGCGTCGACGTCCATCTCCTCGAAAACGGTACCCTTGTATTCGATCTTCCTGCGCGGCACCTGTTCCATCTGGGCGACCAGCTCTTCGACGCCCTTACGCCCATGCGTTTCCACCACGCCGATGACCACGTCTTCGCCGCGGCTCCGCCGGCGCAGCGCCTCGCTCAACATGCTGAAGGTTTTACCAACGCCTGGCGCGTAACCTAGAAAAAGCTTAAAGATGCCGCGTGTCTTTTCCGGTGGCGAAGCGACTTCCAGCCACTCCTCTGGCTTCTTGGGCAAGGCCTATCTTCTCCTCGTCGAATTTTCAGCATGCGCTAGAATGTAGCGATGCAGAGATTTCTAGCCGGTCGGATCATGGGGATTGCTGTATCCCTAGCCGCAGTTGCCGGCATTTCCTTTTTTTACCGTCATATCCTGCACGTTAACCAAACGACTGTAGCGCTTTCGCTTCTGCTGGCAATTCTAGCAGTTTCGGCAGTGTGGGGAATGGCCGTTTCTGTGGCCATGTCGCTCGTAGCGGTAGCGGCTTTTAACTACTTCTTCCTGCCGCCGATAGGAACCTTGACCATCGCCGACCCGCAAAACTGGGTCGCGCTGCTTGCTTTCCTGGTCACCTCGATTATGGGCAGCCAGCTTTCCTCGCGCATCCGCGCTGAAGCGGACGAGGCGCATCAGCGCAGGCACGAGGTTGAGCGTTTGTACCAATTCAGCCGCAAGCTACTGGGCGAAGGGAATGTCATCCAGTTGATGAACGCCATCCCGGATTACATCGTCGAAAGTTTTGAAGCCGGCGCAGCTGCGCTGTTTCTTCCGCAGAAGGACAAATTCTACCGCTCTGGATTCGGTGCGGCTCATCTCGATGAGGGAAAAATGAAGCAGGCTTTCTCGCTCGATGAGATTTCTGCAGACGCAGACCACGGCCACTACTTCATTCCCATCCGTTTGGGTGTCCGGCCTATCGGCAGCCTGGGCCTTTCAGGATCGCAGCTTTCGCGACAATCGCTGGACGCCATCAGCACGCTGGTGGCGATTGCTATCGAGCGGGCACGTGCCGTCGAGCAACTCGGCCAGACCGAAGCAGAGCGGCAAGGCGAGCGGCTCAAATCCGCGCTGCTGGATTCGATCACCCACGACTTTCGTACCCCGTTGACCTCTATGAAGGCCGCGGTCAGCAGCTTGCTCTCGTCGGTTCCCACTGATGGCACCCAGACGCACGAACTGCTCTCGATCATCAATGAGGAGTGCGACCGCTTGAATCGCTTGGTCGAAGAGGCCGCGGAGATGGCTAAGCTCGAGGCTGGCGAAATTACGCTGGACCTCGCACCCGTTCCGGCGGAGGAGATCATCCAAGCCGCTATCGCGCACTGCAGTACATCCCTGGCGGGGCGCGCGGTGGACCTGCGCATCGCCGCGGATCTCCCCCCAGTGCGTGCCGACCGCGACCGTGCTAAAGAGGCGTTGGTCCAATTTATTAACAACGCCAACCTTTACTCGCCAAAAGATCAGCCGATCACTATTGCCGCCGAACTGACGGGAGACACAGTTACCACCAGCGTTGCCGATCACGGCCCCGGCATCGATGACTTCGAGCAAACCATGATCTTCGATAAATTTTATCGCGGCAAAGATCAGCGGTACCTCGTGCGGGGAACGGGCATGGGTTTGCCAATTGCCAAAGCGCTGATTGTCGCGCAGCAGGGAACGATCAGTGTGACCAGCCAGCTTGGCCACGGATCGGTGTTTGCCTTTACGCTGCCCGTTGATCACAGCGGGAAGGAGAGCCGTTGAACGCCGCGAATATTCTGGTTGTCGACGACGAACCGCAGATTCGCCGGGTGATGCGCGCCACTCTAACTTCGCAGGGGTACGTGATCACCGAGGCCAAGACCGGCGAGGAGGCGCTTGAGTCCGTTCGCAAGCAGCGGCCGGATTTAGTCCTGCTGGACGTGAACATGCCCGGCATGGGGGGCATCGAAGCTTGCCGCGAAATTCGCCGCGTTTCGGATGCTCCGATCATCGTGCTCACGGTGCGAAATGCCGAGCGAGACAAGGTTTCCGCCCTCGATGCGGGTGCAGATGATTACGTGGTGAAGCCGTTCGGTATCGAGGAGTTGCTCGCGCGCATACGAGCCGCGCTGCGGCGCTATGCGCCCGGGGACGCTATGCCACCGTTTGTGTCGAAGGATCTGATGATTGATTTTGAAGCCCGGGAGATCACCGTGCGTGGCGAGGTTGTACACCTCACACCCAAGGAATACGACGTGTTGAAATATCTCGTGGCTAATCAAGGCAAGCCGCTCGCGCACCGCAGGCTGCTTCAGGCCGTGTGGGGGCCGGATTATGGAGACGAGACGGAAAACCTGCGCGTGGTGATCAATCAATTGCGAAAGAAGATTGAAGCGAATCCTTCGCGTCCAAAATATATATTGACGGAGCCCTGGGTGGGATACCGCTTTCAACCACCGCGCGGCGCAAACGCGAAGGAAGGTTTAAGAAAGTCCTGAGTTCATCGCTGCATGGGGCGCGTCGCGTCCAGGTCCAGATTCAGTTCCAGCACACGCACGCGCGGCTCGCCAAGAAAGCCGAATTGTCTTCCGAGGCTGTGCTTGGCCACCAAAGCTCGTACTTCTGCTTCGCTCATGCGGCGTTCTCGCGCGATACGCGGAATCTGAAACTCAGCTGCGGCCGGTGAAATCTCCGGATCGAGCCCCGAGCCTGAGGTGGTCACCAGGTCCACTGGAATCGGTGCGCCGGGATTCTCCGCGTGCAGCTTGTCGACATCGGCCTTCACGCGCTCGATGAGCACATGATTGGTCGGCGCCAAGTTTGGCGATCCTGACTGCGAAGCGTCGTAGCCCGTCCCTGCCCCTGATGGCCGCGGATGAAAATATCCAGGCGAGGAGAACATTTGGCCCAGCAGCTGCGAACCAACTGCTCGTCCGTCCTTCACGATCAAGCTTCCGTTGGATTGTGCCGGAAAGAGCAATTGCGCCAATCCGGTCACTCCCAGAGGGTAGAGCACGCCGAACACGACGGTCGTGACCAGCGTAAACAAAATCGCAATTCGCAAATTGTCTTTCATCGCCACATCCTCACGCGAAATGCAGGTAGGTGATCAACATATCGATCAGCTTGATGCCGACAAACGGCGCAACGACGCCGCCTAGCCCGTAGATCAGTAAATTCTGGCGAAGCAGCGCAGCCGCGCCGACGGGGCGGTAGCGCACTCCGCGCAGCGCCAGCGGAATCAGGGCAATGATGATGAGCGCATTGAAGATAACCGCGGACAGAATGGCCGACTGCGGGGTGGCCAGCCGCATCACGTTCAGTGCGCCGAGTACGGGAAAAGCTCCAGCGAACATTGCCGGAATGATCGCAAAATACTTGGCCACGTCATTCGCGACGGAAAACGTAGTCAGTGCGCCACGGGTAATCAGCAACTGCTTGCCAATCTCTACAATCTCGATGAGCTTTGTGGGATTCGAATCCAAGTCCACCATGTTGCCGGCTTCCTTAGCGGCCTGCGTGCCCGTATTCATGGCCACGCCGACATCCGCCTGCGCCAGCGCTGGAGCGTCGTTCGTGCCGTCCCCGGTCATCGCCACAAGCTTGCCTTTAGCTTGCTCGCGCTTAATGAGCGCCATTTTGTCTTCCGGCTTGGCCTCCGCCAAAAAATCGTCCACGCCCGCTTGTCGGGCGATCGCTGCGGCGGTGAGCGGATTGTCGCCGGTGATCATCATCGTATGAATGCCCATCGCCCGCAGGTGATCGAACCGTTCCCGCATTCCGCCTTTCACGACATCGGTTAGCGCTATCACGCCGAGCACGCGGCCGTTTTCCGCCACCAAAAGGGGTGTGCCGCCTCCATTGGAAATGTCCGTGACATTCTGCTGAATTTCCGCGGGTACCTTGTTGCCGCGTTCCGCACAATATTTCCCAATCGCGTCAGGGGCGCCTTTGCGAATTTGCAGCCCGTCAAGGTCGACGCCAGACATGCGTGTCT
>Ga0210400_10004031_pt1 | contig 12832 bp, 10 predicted proteins | sample IncBWH26MmetaG_FD_155456 | JGI IMG/M metagenome (GOLD analysis project Ga0210400, IMG submission 155456) | Forest soil microbial communities from Barre Woods Harvard Forest LTER site, Petersham, Massachusetts, United States - Inc-BW-H-26-M | ecosystem: Environmental > Terrestrial > Soil >...
AGGGTGCGGTAGTTGGAGGAGCCTTCGAGGTCCTTGGCGGTGACGGAGATGAGGCCGCCTTCGATGGAGGCGAAGATGAGGTCTTCGGCGTCGACGAGGAGCATGCGCTGCTGGGAACGGACGAGGATTTTGGACGGTTGCGTGGAGTTGGGCTTGGGAGCAGAGAGCTGGGAAACGAGCTGCTCAAGGCGTTCGGTGGTGCTGGTGTGGGCTTCGATTTCCTTTTTGGCTTTGGTGATGGCTTTGGAGAGGCGGGCCTTGTCGAAGGGTTTTAATACATAGTCGACTGCGTTTACGTCAAAGGCCTGGACGGCGTAGTGGTCGAAGGCGGTGGCGAAGACTACGTGGGGGACTTTGAGTTTGCGTTCGACGAGTTTTTGGAGAACGCCGAAACCGTCGAGGCCGGGCATCTGGACGTCGAGGAAGACGAGGTCGGGGTTGTGTTCTTTGATGAGGTTGACGGCTTCCACGCCGTTTTTGCCCTGGCCGATGAGGGAGATTTCAGGGAAGGCTTTTAGGAGGAAAGCGAGTTCTTCGCGGGCGGGTTTTTCGTCGTCGACGATGATGGTGTTGATGGGCATTGGCGGAAAGGAGAGTATAGCGCGTGGGAGGGGGAATTGGATAACAGGGATCAGAGGGCGGAGGTCAGATAACAGCGATCAGATAACAGCGAACAGGATGCGGTTGGTAGATGTATTTTGGAGGATGGTGGCGGATCGAGTATCTGCCGCGCCTTACGGCGCTGGTTGTCCGTTGGAGAACGACTCGGATAGTGGCAGATCGTTGCGATTCGATTGAGAAAGAGTTCCGGTATGGTGCGCTTGGGTGTGGGTAGTTTAGATTTGTCGTGAGGATTACGTTGTAAAAGCGGAAGCTTCGCTTCCGCACTCAAAGGGGGGATACGTGGCTAAGGCGGGCAAGGGGACGGCTGAGATCTTGAGCAGTGAGATGATCTACCAGGGGCGGGTGTTTGGGTTGCGGCGGGATGAGGTGTTGGAACCGAGCGGATTGCGCACGAAGCGGGAGGTAATTACACACCCTGGGTCGGTAGTAGTGCTGCCAGTACTGCCGGATGGAAGGATTGTGATGATTCGTCAGTATCGCCACGCAACGCGGCAATATTTGTGGGAGCTGGTAGCGGGACGGAAGGAGCCGGAGGAGACACCAAAGCAGGGAGCAGCGCGGGAGTTGCTGGAGGAGACTGGATACCGCGCGAAACGACTCAAGGTTTTTATGGATTTCTTCCCTACCCCGGGATTTCTGGAGGAGAGGATGTATTTATTACTTGCGGAGGGGTTGACGGCAGGGGAAGCGCAGCCGGAGGAAGATGAAAAGATCGAGGTGCGGCCGTTCAGGCTGAAAGAGTTGAAACAAATGATAAAAAGCGGACGATTGCGGGATGCGAAATCGATTGCCGGGATTTTATTTTACCTTACATTTTTGCGGTAGCCTTCCCTGCCCTGAGGAGTTGAACCGAGTTAAACGGCGCATAAATATGCACAAGGCTGTAAGAAAGTTGTTATTGCCCGCTTGACTCAGCGTTCCATTTTGATACACTCCGCGCAATTCGTGCTCATGGCGGCGTCTAGGTATTCCGCCCCCAGAGTCACCGTCCAAAGGAGACACGAAGTGCAAGGAACAGTAAAGTGGTTCAATAATTCGAAAGGATACGGATTCATAGGCCGTGAAGATGGGCCCGATGTATTCGTACACTATTCGGCAATCACCGGGGATGGTTACCGGACGTTGCAGGAGGGTGATCCAGTCGAATTTGAGATAGTTCAGGGACCCAAAGGACCGCAGGCGGCCGAGGTGAAAAAAAGCGCCTGATAGAGAATTTGGATCTAATTGACGGCGGAGGCGAGAGCTTCCGCCGTTTTTTTGTTGGGTGGCAAGAAGATTGGTAGTTGCCGAGACAGCAGGGATAACAGATAACAGCGATCAGATAGCAGGAGGCGGGGAGAGGAGTTGACGCTGAGTTCTCTGAGAACGCAGAGGGCGCTGAGAAGAGGAGGCGAGCGATCGTTGATTGCCACGGTCCCTCCACTGCGCGGTCGGACGCGCCTGACACCGGCGCGGAAGAAAAAATCTGGCCGCTCCGGTCGGGATGACGGAAAAGGCAAATGCAAGAGGGAGACGGGTCCACCTGAAGGTGGACGCTACGCGGCGCGGCAAGGCGGCGTAAAGCCGCCCCTACATGGAAAACGGAGAGAGGAATATAATTGCGGGCATGGACAACAAACAGATTGCACGGATATTGCGGGAGACCGCGTCACTATTGCAGATTGACGGGGCGATCATCGGACGCTACCGGAGCTATGAGAAGGCGGCGGAGCTGATTGATAGTCTGCCGGAGTCGGTGGAGCAACTGGTGGCTACGCCGGAGAAGTTGACGGCATTGCCGGGAATTGGCGACCGGATGGTGGAGCATCTGGAGGAGATAGTTAAAACGGGCGATTACGCGCTGCGGAAGAAATTACTTAAGAAATATCCGGAGACGATTCTGCAGTTGCTGGATTTGCAGTCGCTGGGGCCGAAGAAGGTGGCGTTTTTGTGGAGCCAGTTCAAGGCGGGCAGCGTGGCGGACGTGGAGAAACTGGCGAAGGAAGGCAAGCTGCGGGATCTTGCGGGATTCGGGGAGAAGAGCGAGCAGAATATTCTCAAAGCGGTGGAGGTATTCAAGAAGTCGTCGGGGAGATTTTTGATCAGCCGCGGAGAAGAGGCGGCGATCTCCATAATGGCGCACATCCAGAAGGCCGGGAAAGGCGTGGAGAGCGTAACGCCGGCGGGGTCGCTGCGGCGGGGCAAGGAGACGGTGGGGGATCTGGATTTGCTGGTGACGCTGGCGCCGGGGCATACGAAGCAGAAGGAAGTGGACGCGCTTGCGGCGCACATTTTGAAGTATCCCGGGATCGATCAGACGCTGGCGCACGGCGAGAACAAGGTGAGTTTTACCCTTGAGGATGGGCTGCAGGTGGATGTGCGGTTGCTGGAGAAGGAGAATTTTGGGGCGGCGCTGCTGTATTTTACGGGGTCGAAGGAACACAACGTGGCGCTGCGCGGGCGCGCGAATGAGATGGGTTGGACGTTGAATGAGTATGAGTTGGCAGTGTTGGAGGAAAGTGGCGAGTCGCGAGTGGCGAGTGGCGAGAAAAAAGAAAAACCCAAGAGTGCTGGCCGGCAGGATGCCGGCGCTACCAGGGAGACTAAGGGCGGGAGGCGGGTGGCTGGGCGGACGGAGGAGGAGATTTACGGGAAGTTGAAGATGGAGTTTGTGCCGCCGGAATTGCGTGAGAACACGGGCGAGATTGCGGTGGCGGAGAAATACGAACTGCCGAAGCTGATTTCGCTGCGGGACATCAAGGGCGACCTGCAGATGCATACTACGGCGAGCGACGGGAAGAATTCGATCGAGGAGATGGCTCAAGCGGCGCGGGAACTGGGGCACGAGTACATCGCGATCACGGACCACTCGAAAGCGGTGACGGTGGCGAATGGGCTGACGGAAAAACGAGTGGTGGAACACATCAAGAAGTTGCGGGCGGCGGATACGAAGGGGCTCGGGATCCGGGTGCTGGCGGGATCGGAAGTGGATATTTTGAAGGACGGATCCCTGGATTATTCGGACGAGATTCTGGCGCAACTGGATGTGGTGGTGTGCTCGATCCATTCGTATTTCAATCTGGAGCGGGCGGCGATGACGGAGCGGATGCTGGCGGCGATCGAGAATCCGTATTGCCAGATCATTGGGCATCCGACGGGGCGGGTGCTGTTGAAGAGGGATCCAATCGATTACGACATGGAGAAGGTGCTGGATGCCTGCGCGAAACATGGGGTGGCGATGGAGTGCAATTCGTATCCGGACCGGCTGGATTTGAGGGATGTGTATTTGCGGATGTGCAAGGAGCGCGGAGTGAAGGTGGTGATTTCAACGGACTCGCACGTGGCAGCGAATTTGAGCTTTATACGGTACGGGGTGGTGATGGCTCGGCGAGGGTGGTTGGAGAAGAAGGACGTGATCAATACGTTGCCCACGAAGGAGTTTTTGGGGGCGTTGAGGGAGAAGCCCGGGACGAAGAAAAAGACGGCTAAGCAATAGGAGAGGAAGCGGGGACTTAACGCAGAGAACGCTGAGGTCGGCGCGCAGAGTACGCTGAGAAGAAAGAGAACGGGGATTGGTTGCCGTTGGGGCGTAAGAGCCCACCCTTCGCAAAAGGTGCGAAGGATGGGGCACCCTCAAGTACTTGGGTTGGGCGGCTCAACCGCGAAAAGCCGGGGGAACCAAAGGGAACATTTTGGGTGGGGGATGCGTTTCTGGTTATAAGACAGAGCGCGGAGGCCCTTATATGACGGGATTGGAGCAACGGACGGCGATGATGACGGCTGGTAGGCGGGTGCGGGTGGCTGGGATGGCACTGGCCGGGGCCTTGCTGGGCGGCGGGATGCTGCTGGGGCCGGCTGGGGTGCGGGCGGATGAGGTGGCGAAGACGTTTACGGTGTCGGGGCACGCTCGGGTGCGGGTGCAGACGGATGATGGGTCGGTGAGGGTGTCCACGGGAGATATCAAGCAGGTGGAGATTCGGGTGGAGTATACCGGGTACAAGCTGGACCGGGATTTGCAGGTGAGCACTTCGCAGAATGGGGATTCGGTGGAAGTGATTGCGAAAACGCATGGCGGGAACTGGTTCAATTTTGGAGCGCGGCATTCGAGCCTGCGGGTGGAAGTTCATATGCCGAAGGATGCGGACCTGGAAGTGACCTCGGGAGACGGGTCGGTGGAAGCGGATTCGATTAATGGGAACCTGGATGTGAAGACGGGCGATGGACATATTTCGGTGCAGGGCGCACACGGGAATATCCGGCTGCACACGGGCGACGGGCACATTGAGGGACGAGCGCTGGATGGGCGGGCGGAGATTACCACCGGCGACGGTCACGTGAATGTGGAAGGGCGATTCGATGCGCTGACGATCAGAACGGGGGATGGAAGCGTGACCGCGCGCGCGAGCCAGGGATCGACGGTGTCGGCTCCGTGGAATATTCATACTGGCGACGGAAGCGTGGATCTGGATTTGCCGGGGGAGATACGGGCGAACCTGGATGCAAGCACGCATGACGGGCGAATCAGTTTGGGGATACCTGTGATGGTGGAAGGGACATTCAGCTCGACGAAGATTCTGGGGAAGATGAATGGCGGCGGGCAGACGATTGTGGTGAGGACGGGGGATGGGTCGATACATTTGAATAAGAGTTGAGGGAAAAGAGTGATCGCAGCGGTCAGATAACAGCGATCAGGAAGCGAGTTTCGGCTAACGCGGATGGTTTGGTGGTAATGGGAAATGAGTCCTAGGACTGGGGTGCAATGTGTGGGAGTTGGACGGCAGGTGTGATGAGTCGCATGGACAGAATTTCACGGGGCGTCGGGATAAGTGATTGAAAACGAAGAGAGGAAAAGTGGGCAGCGGGTTGCAGGGTAAAGGGCTGTTTGGAGGGTAACCCCGTGATGGTAATGATCCTGGGCCTGGCGGTGTTTGGGTTATTTGTGTTCTCGGTGGTGAGTTCGTATTTGTCGGAGCGGCGTCGGTCCTGACGGCTGCTTTTTCATACAAGAAAAATTCATGTAGGAGTTTTTCGTCCCGTTTATTCGGATAGGGATTTGTGTGGGCGGGCAAATCGCCGTGCGGCAGAAGTGTGTCGCACCTCCGGCGCTTGTCCAGATTGGATTTTGAATCCCAGCGCTCACGCGCTGGGCTAATGTCTTTCGCGCCTCCGGCGCTTGTTGGCGCGCGGGATCGCGTCCACCGGAAGGTGGACGCTACGCGGCTTAGTGCGGGGCTTCGGGGAGGGCGAAGGCGACAAGGGTGGTGCCGGCGGAGATGGCGATGTACTGCTTGCCGTTGAGTTGGTAGGCGATGGGGGCGGCGTAGATGGCCGCGCCGGTTTGCATGTGCCAGAGATGTTTGCCTGTGTCCGCATCGAGAGCGATGAGGTAGCCGTCGAGATCACCGGTGAAAACCAAATGGCCGGCAGTGGCGAGATTACCGCCCCAGGGCGCGGAAAATTCCTTGTACTCCCAGCGGACATCCCCATTTTTCGGATCGATGGCACGGACGGCGGCCCAATCTTTTTCCTTTGCGGCGGGCATGTAGGTGCTGCCGACGTAGAGGCGTCCGGTGACAAAGGGTTGGGGATGGGCGTAGAAGAGGTCGCACTGCTCGCGGACGGTGACGTAAAGAAGGCCGGATTGCGGACTGTAGGCGGGAGACATCCAGTTGGTGGCGCCTGCGGCGCCGGGACAGACGCGGACGCCTTCTTCGGAGGGAGCGGCGTTGGGGAGAACGATTGGTTTACCGGCGGAGTCGATCGCTTTGGCCCAATTCTGAGCGGCGTAAGGTTTTGCGAAGAGAAATTTTCCGTTGGTGCGATCGAGAACGTAGAAGAAGCCGTTGCGATTGGCCTGGATAAGCAACTTGCGGGGCTGGCCTTCGATTTCGGCGTCGAGGAGAACGGGGACTTCCGTGGCGTCCCAATCGTGGAGATCGAACGGGGTGAATTGGAAATACCACTGGAGCTTTCCGGTGTCAGGGTGGACAGCGACGACGGAATTGGAATACAGATTCTCGCCTTTGCGGCGCGAACCATCGTCGGAGGGCGAAGGATTACCGGTGGGCCAGTAGAGGAGATCGAGTTGCGGATCGTAGGTGCCTGTGACCCATGCGGGAGCGCCGCCACGGGCGGCGGAATCGGCGTCGGGCCAGGAGTCACTGCCGGGTTCGCCGGGGGCGGGAACGGTGTGGAAGCGCCAGGCACGCTTGCCGGTTTCGGGATCGTAGGCATCGATGAAACCGCGGATGCCGTATTCGCCGCCGGAAACGCCGACGATAATTTTATTTTTTACGACGAGCGGGGCGACGGTGAAGGCGTAGCCCTGCGCATAGTCGGCGGCCTGGACATCCCATAGAACATTTCCGGAGCCGGCATCTAGCGCGACGACGTGAGCGTCGAGCGTGGCGAGGAACAGGCGAGTACCGAGAATCGCGAAGCCACGATTGGTGTGGCCACAGCAAGCGCGGATTTTTTCGGGGAGAGCGCGCTTGTAGGACCAGAGGCGGCGTCCGGTGCGGGCGTCGAGAGCGAAGGCGGTGTTGTCCTGGGCGGTAACGTACATGATGCCGTCGACAACGAGTGGGGAGTTTTCAAAGAAGCCGGGCACGGGAGATTGGAAAATCCATTGAGCGGCGAGGTGCGAGACGTTGTCGCGATTGATTTGAGAGAGGGAGCTGAAGCGGTGGCCGTCGTAGGTGGCGGAGTATTGCAGCCAGTTGGAAGGAGTGGCGGAGGAATTCAGGAGCTGATCGTTGGAGACTTGGGCAGAAACCGGAATGGCATTTGTCGCGAGGTAAAGGAGGTTGAGGAAGTAAAGGAGGTAAAGGAGCGGAGAAGAGGGGCGGAGGCGGATCACTTGGAGTCTCCGCGGAGTGAGGTGAGGAAGGCTACGAGGTCGTCGAGTTGGGCGTCACTGATCTGCTGTTTTGTGTATTTGGGCATGGGGGAGCGTTTTTCGTGGACAACGGATTTTAGTTCGGACTTTTGCCAGGAGTGAATTTTTTCGCGGTCGTCCATGAACTGGATGGAAAAAGTGTCTTCGTTGAGGACGACGCCGGAGAAGAGAGTTCCCTGCCCCGTGGTGATGGTGACGAGTTCGTAGCTGGGAGGGTTGGTGCCGAAATCGATGGCGACGAAGCGTTCGGAAAGCTGGGCGTCGGGTTCACGAATGGATTCGACGAGGTATTCGCGTGGGCGCATGGCGCCTACACGGGAGAGATCGGGACCGAAGTGGCCGCCGACTCCCTGGACCATGTGACATTGAGCGCAGGCGGCTGCGCCGAAGAAGAGTTTGCGGCCGGCTTCGGGATTTCCGGCGGCAGAGGACTGGCTGGCTTTTTGCAGGCTGCGAAGATAGGCGATGATTTCGCGGGCGGTGGGCTCGTCGATGTCGTTGGCGGGCATGGCGGTGCCGGGGATGCCATGGAGGATGTTGCTGAGCATGGCGTCGTCGGAATCGCCGTGGGAGAAATGGCCGGAGACGAGGCTGGGAGCGCGGAAGCCGCCGTTGGCGTCTATGCCGTGACAGTAGGAGCAGTTGACGCGGAAATTGGATTTGCCGCTTTCGATGGCTTGCGGGTTGGGCGCGGGGACGGAGGCAGACTTCTCCTGCCGGGAAATGGGCGAAGCGAAAGTTAGAGTTATCAGGAAAAAGAGATATGCAAAATTCACAGACGGGTGCGCCTCCAGTGAATGGGTGGAGAGTATAGCGTTATTTCGCGGCGGTGTGGGCGTCTACGGCGTCCAGGGTGCGCAGGGAGTAGATTAAGGTGGCGCCGGCATTCATGGCCATGGCGACGCCGAGGGCTTCGGCGATTTCTTCGCGGGTGGCGCCGGCTTTGAGGGCGTTGTCGGTGTGGATGGTGATGCAACCGTCGCAGTGGGTGGTTACGGCAACGGCGAGGGAGATTAGTTCGCGGACTTTTGCGCCGAGTTTGGAGTCCTTGGCGTTGGCGGCGGAAAGAGTCTGGTAGCCGCGGACGGAGTCGGGGGTGAGCTTCATGAATTGGGAAAGTTGTGCGCCGATTTGTTTTTGGTATTCGTTCCAGTCGAGCATCATGAGAGGCCTCCAGAAAGAAGTTGGATGGTGGAGCGGAGGAAGTATACGCCACGGGGGAGTGACTGGTGAATGGCGACTGGTCAGAAAATGGAAATTGGAAAATAGAAAATGGGAAGGCAGGAGTACGCATAGATTTCAGCTCCGCGGTTGATTGAGCGGCACTGGAGGAACCGAGACCGGATTTAACACAGAGGGCGCAGAGGAAAAGCACAGAGGACACAGAGTAGACGAAGAGAAGAGGCGGAGAGCTGCGGCAGTAGATCGGAAGAGCCCACCCTTAAGAACCAAGGGTGGGCCACCCTCAAGTTCATTTGTTGGGGTGGCGTGACAAGAGGTCGAGGGACATTAGGATTTCGTCGGAGTAGAGGCCGTTGTGCTTGAGGGCGTTTTTTTCGAGGCCGTATTGGCGGAAGCCGAGGGATTGGTAGAGGCAGAGGGCGGGTTGGTTGGTGCTGACTACGGAGAGTTGGAGTTGTTCTACTTTTGGGCGGGCGTGGTCGATTATGGCTTGGACCAGTTGGCGGCCTGCGCCGGAGCGGCGTGCGGCGGGGCGGACGTACATGGCGCGGAGGAGACCCTTGTGGGAATCTTTTTGGCCGGAGAGTTGGGTGAAATTGGCGGTGCCGATCAGGTGGGAATTTTGGTAGGCGCCGAAGACGGTGGAGTTGGTTAGCCAGCCGGTGTAGCGGTCGAGGGGTTGATCTTTTTCGAAGTCGTAGGTGCTGCCGAAGGCTTCGGGGTTGAGGCGGAGGCCTTCGAGGCGGAGTTCACGGAAGGATTCGGCGTCGGTGGGGAGTAGTTGGCGGATGTGGATTTCGGAGGGAGACATGTTTATTGATAACCCGGAGATGGGGATTCGGACAAGATTTTTTGGTGCGAGGGAATTTCGGGGACGGGGTGGCGGTGTGATATTGTTTTGGGTTCGGTAAGGGCGTTGTGGAAGAAGGAGAAGAGAAATCTAACGCAGAGACGCTGAGTTCGCGGAGGACGCGCAGAGAAGAAAGAAGAAGCGAAGCGGGTAGGCGTTCGATCGTAAGAGCCCACCCTTCGCACACACCGCGAAGGATGGGGCACCCTCAAGTTCGTTTGTGGTGTGGCGTTAGATTGAGTTGGGGAACCGGGGGACACATATGAAGAATACTTATAACGGGGTGGCGGTGCCGGGGGATGGGAAGGCGATCGGGTATGAGGGCGGAGCGTTGAAGGTGCCGGACAATCCGATTATTCCGTTTATTGAGGGCGATGGGACGGGGAGAGATATTTGGAAGGCGTCGCGGCGGGTGTTTGATGCGGCGGTGGAGAAGGCGTACGGCGGGAAGCGGCGCGTGGCGTGGTTTGAGGTGTTCGCCGGAGAGAAGGCGTTCAATACGTTCAAACAGTGGCTGCCGGATTAGACGGTGGATGCGGCGCGGGATTTTCGCGTGTCGATCAAGGGGCCACTGACGACGCCGGTGGGCGGAGGGATTCGTTCGCTGAACGTGGCGCTACGGCAGATATTGGATTTGTATGCGTGCGTGCGGCCGGTGCGGTATTTCCAGGGAGTTCCCTCCCCTGTTCGCGAGCCGGAGAAAATGGATGTGGTGATTTTCCGCGAGAACACGGAAGACGTGTACATCGGGATTGAGTGGAAGAGCGGAACGCCAGAAGCGAAGAAGCTGCTGGAATTTTTGAACAAAGAGATGCTGGGCGGCGGGAAGAAACAGATCCGGATGGATTCGGGAGTGGGGATCAAGCCGATTTCGCCGTTCGGGACGAAGCGGCTGGTGCGGCGGGCGATTCAGTTTGCGCTGGCAAACAACCGGAAGCTGGTGACGCTGGTACACAAGGGGAACATTCAGAAATTTACGGAGGGCGCGTTCCGCGACTGGGGTTATGAGCTGGCGGCGGAAGAGTTTCGCGCGCAGACGGTGACGGAGCGGGAGAGCTGGATTCTGGACAATCTGGAGAAGAACCCCGGGCTGAGCGTGGAGCAGAATGCCGCGATGATCGAGCCGGGGTTGGAACAGGCTACGGAGGATTTCAAGAAAGGGATTTATGCCGAGGTGAAGCGGACCTTGGATGCGATTGAGAGTTCACACGGAAAAGGCCAGTGGAAGAAGAAATTGATGGTGAACGACCGGATTGCGGATTCGGTGTTTCAGCAGATGCTGCTGCGGCCGAACGAGTACAGCGTGCTGGCTACGCCGAATCTCAATGGAGATTATTTGAGCGATGCCTGCGCTGCGCAGGTGGGGGGATTGGGAATTGCACCGGGATCGAATATCGGCGATGGATACGGGGTGTTTGAGGCTACGCACGGGACGGCGCCGAAGTATGCGGACAAGGATGTGATCAATCCGAGTTCGGTGATGCTGAGCGGCGCGATGATGTTTGAGTTTTTGGGATGGAAGGAAGCGGCGAAATTGATTGAGGACGGGATTGCGAAGACGATCCAGCAGAAGAGGGTGACGTACGATCTGGAAAGGTTGATGACGGGCGGGACGAAATTGGGGACGAGCGCGTTTGCGTCGGCGATTATTGAGAATATGGTGGGAGTGGCGGCGGGAAGGTAGTTGGAAAATGGAAATTGGAAAATAGAAAATGGGAAAACGGAACGGCACATAGGTTTGGCGTGCGCGGCCGAATAATTACACCAGGATGTGAGAACGTAAGAATTAACACAGAGTGCACAGAGATCGAACACAGAGATCGCAGAGTTTTGAAGAAAAGAATGAATTAGGACCGAGGAGAGAGCGATGAGCCGGAAGAAGGTTACGGTGGTGGGTGGTGGATTTGTGGGGTCGACGACGGCGCAGAGGATTGTGGATCTGGAGCTGGCGGATGTGGTGTTGACGGATATTTTGGAGGGGGCGCCGGCGGGAAAGGCGCTGGACATGGTGGAGTCGACGCCGATTACCCGGACGGATTCGTTTGCTACGGGGATTTCTACGGCGAACGGAGACTACAGCGCTACGGCGGGAAGCGACGTGGTGGTGATTACGGCGGGATTTCCGCGGAAGCCGGGGATGAGCCGCGACGATCTGCTGAAAGCGAATTACGATGTGGTGAAGGCGGTGGTGGAGCAGATTGTGAAGCACTCGCCGAAGTGCATCATCGTGGTGGTGACGAATCCGCTGGATGCGATGGCGCAGGCGGCGTTCCGCGTGAGCGGGTTCCCCAAGAATCGCGTGCTGGGGATGGCGGGGGTGCTGGATTCGGCGCGGATGAGCGCGTTTGTGGCGATGGAGTGCAAGGTGAGCGTGGAGAACGTCCACTCGTTTGTGCTGGGCGGGCATGGAGACGACATGGTGCCGCTGCCCCGATATTCGACGGTGGCGGGGATTCCTTTGCCGGATTTGTTGCCGAAGGAACGGATTGACGCGATTGTGGACCGGACACGGAAGGGCGGAGCGGAGATTGTGAATCTGCTGAAGACGGGATCGGCGTATTATGCGCCCTCGGCGGCGGCGGTGGAGATGGTGGAAGCGATTTTGAAGGATAAGAAGAAGATTTTGCCGTGCGCGGTTTATCTGGAAGGCGAGTATGGGATCAAGGGGCTGTTTGTGGGCGTGCCGGTGAAATTGGGAGCCGGGGGCGCGGAAGAGATTATTCAGATTAAGTTGACGGCGGAGGAGAAGGCGGCGCTGGATAAGAGCGCGGGGAGTGTGAAGGAGTTGGTGTCGGTGTTGGGGATTTAGGAGAATTCACCACAGAGGACACGGAGAGCACAGAGGGAGAAAGAAAAGATAACGCAGAGACGGTGAGTACGCGGAGATTCGCAGAGAAGAGGAAGAGGGGCGCGCCCGATAACGCGCCCCTCTTTTTTTGTAGGGCCGGTGATTCTGGTTGGCCTACAAGAACAAGAAAACCTGAGAGCCGATTTGCAGATCGGCCATTACAGAAGACGAACCCAAGAAGGCGGCGTAAAGCCGCCCCTACATCGGAGAAACCCAAGAGCGGGCCGGGCGAGCCCGGCCCCTACAAATGGAAGAGTTTGTCGGCGCCGATTACGAGTAGCAGAGTGAATGTCGCTATGGCGATTTCGCCGATGAAGCCAACCGCGAAGGGGCGGAGGCCTTGTTGGCGCATTTCGCGGAAGTTGGTGCGGAGGCCGACTCCGGCGAAGGTCAGGAGGAAGGCCCAGCGGGAGAGGTTGGCGAGGCTGGTGTTTTGGTCTTTGGTGAAGAA
>Ga0210400_10004032_pt1 | contig 12832 bp, 12 predicted proteins | sample IncBWH26MmetaG_FD_155456 | JGI IMG/M metagenome (GOLD analysis project Ga0210400, IMG submission 155456) | Forest soil microbial communities from Barre Woods Harvard Forest LTER site, Petersham, Massachusetts, United States - Inc-BW-H-26-M | ecosystem: Environmental > Terrestrial > Soil >...
CCGGAAAATCGTGCCGATCCGCCGCTTCGCTGCTCTTTCGCTGCTTCCGGATCCGGAAGCGAGGAATCTCAATCACTTGGTCCTGATCTTTTGCCGCCTCGCGCGCCTGCGCACGCGCGCGACCCCCGCGGGCGTTTCGCGAAGGGTCATTCCGGTAATCCGCAGGGCCGGCCGCCCGGCATCCCCAATCCGCGGCGGCGCGTCATCGATCTGCGCGCGCGGCCGCCCGCCCCGGGGGTGCTGTCGAAGCTGGTCAAGCGCAAGCCCTGGCTGTTGCGGCCGATCCTCGCTCAGCTGCTGCCGCCCACCCGCGCCATCGACCCCGCCGAGCGCCTCGGGATCAGCATCCGCTCATTGCACGATGCAGCGGGATTTCAGCGGGCGTTGCAGACGGTTTGCGCCGCTGTTTCGGCCGGCGAGATCGGGATCCGGGAGGCCGGGCATATCGCACGCCAGGTCCGCGCCCGGCGGCGCGACCTTCGCCGCCTCGCCCGTTTGCAGCGCCGGCTGGTCCGGGCGGCGCCGGAAATCGGTCCGGTCACGCCGCCCCGCGTCCCGTCCCCGCGCCTTTCTCGTATCGAGTGATCCTCCGGCCAGACCGGCGTCGCCGGCCGCGAATAACACACATAACGCGCTTATTGGATGGTATCGTCCGCACGCTTTGGTTTCATGGCCCGGGGGGAGCGGCCTTAATGAAAATCGTCTCAAGGGCCGGTCTCTTGACCGTCCTTTTGGCCGCCGTCACTCCCGCGCAGGCCGCCGATAATCCCGGCATCGAACGCCTGGCGATGTGTCAGGATTCCTGGTTCGAGTGGAAATCGAGCGATCCCGCTCGATTGCAAAAATTTATCGAGAGCTTCCGGTCAGATTTCTCGCAAAAAAAGGCGACCGACGCATTCCTTGTTCCAAAATCGAGCCAGACCGTTGCTGGACTTCCCGTTGCGCAGGTGTTCCCCGAGAGCGTCGGCATGGCGGTCGGCTTCTCGGTCGTGGTCAACGCGAATTTCGACAGGACGAGATCGAGCCTCGAAAAAAAGCTCGGCAGGTCGATCAAGAAATGCGAACCGCCCAGCGATAACATGCGCACCTGCGAGCTGCAGATTGGCGACAAGAAGACCATTCTGCTGATGGCGGAGGACAACGCAAAAAGCACAACGACCCTGTTCGGCTGCTATTATTTCTACGAGAAATGATGGGGCGTTAGCGGCGCACTCCCGAACAGGGATGCGGATGTCAAAAGGGAGGAACGAGCGATGGCTGCGCAGGGCATCGTCGTACAGCCGGGAGAAGGCCTGGTGTCAAGCAGCACCACCACGCCGGGCCGAGAGTATGCGCTGAAGCTGCTGGGCGGCGCGACCGGCGAGAGCATCATGATGTTCGAGGAAACCGTCCCCACCGGGACCAAGAGCACCTTCCACCTGCATCACGACAGCGACGAGGTGGCCTATGTCCTAAGCGGCGAGGTCACCTTCATGATCGGCGACGAGGTCACGGTCGGTGGCCCCGGCGCCTACGCCTTCATGCCGCGCGGCGTGCCGCATGCCTGGAAGAGCACCGGCGCGGAAACCGGTCGGGTGCTGTTTCTCTACACCCCGGCCAAGGCGGGCGGATTGCTTGAGGAGCAGCATCGGACCGGGCGCGCCTTCTCGTCGATGAGCGAGCGCGAGCTGGCGGACACGTTGCAGCGCCACGGCTGGCAGCTCCTCGGGCCGTCGCCGCTGTGAAGGAGCTGTTGACCAGAGGGGTGCGGGGGGCGCGAAGGTCAGTAGCGTTTTCCTGCGCCTTGCGTATCCCGGTTATCAACCTGCGCGGGGATCTGCATACCGCAAAGATCGTATATACTAACCGTTGCGGGGGGCATAGCGACGAAGCTATCCCGTCGATTGAGCCAACCTGTCGGGGCAATTGCTTTGTTTCGCCCCTGACGCCGCTTGAGAGGTGCAGCGATGTCCAGTCCGGTTCGTGATCTCGACACTTTCGGTGATTTGCGTTCGCCTGAGAGCACGCCGACCCATTTGCCATCGCCGCACGCCGGCGGCGGATGCGCCTGCTGCACCGAGCTGTCGGCGCCGCTCGGCAGGCGCGGGCTGTTGCGCGGCGCCGGCGCGGCTCTCGCGCTGCTGACGCTGGCACCTCGTCTGACGCTGGCGGCGGAGGGCAATTACGAGGCGATGATCCTTGCCTGCATCGATCCGCGCTTCCAGGAGCCGGTGTTCGCCTACGCCCAGAAGAACGGACTGGTCGGCAAGTACAGCCAGTTCGTCATCGCCGGCGCCGCGGTCGGCGTCGTCGCGCCGAAATTCGCCGATTGGCACAAGGCGTTCTGGGACAATCTGGCGGCGACGATCCAGCTGCATAACATCAAGAGAGTCATCGCGATCGACCACCGCGATTGCGGCGCGGTGAAGATCGCTTATGGCGACGGCAGCATTGCCACGCCCGACAAGGAAAACGAAACGCACCGCAAGGTGCTGGCGGAATTCCGTAAGGAAGTCGCAAAGCGCCAGCCGAAGCTGGCGGTCGAAACCGGGCTGATGGCGCTCGATGGGTCGATGATGATGTTCAGCTAGAGCGTGAGGCTGTAGTAGGGAGGCGACGATGGCCGACGGCAGCGTGGCGGGTCCGCCCTTCCGCGCCGATCATGTCGGCAGCCTGTTGCGTCCGGAGCCGCTCTTGGCGGCACGGGCGCAGCGTGGGCGGGACTGGATCACCGCCGAGACGTTGCGCCGGGTCGAGGACGACTGCATCCGCCGGGCCGCCGGGATGCAGGCCGAGCTCGGCCTCAAGGGGGTCACCGACGGCGAGTTCCGCCGCGCCTCGTGGCACATGGATTTCCTGTACCAGATCGGCGGCGTCGCCAAGACCGACCGGCTCCTCAACATCCAGTTCAAGAATGAGGCCGGGACGCTCGAATTTTCGCCGGCGGCGCACAGGGTCTCCGGCAAGCTCACGCTCGACAAGACGATCTTCGGCGAGGATTTCGCCTACCTGAAATCGGTCGCGCCGCCCGGCACCACTCCAAAGCTGACGATCCCGTCGCCCTCGATGCTGCATTACCGCGGCGGGCGGGCGGCAATCGACCAGGGCGCCTATCCCGACATGGCGGCGTTCTGGCACGACCTCGCCGAGGTCTACGCTACGGAGATCGCCGGGCTCGCCGCGCTGGGCTGCGCCTATCTGCAGCTCGACGACACCAGCCTCGCCTATCTGAACGACCCGGCGCAGCGCGCCTATGTCGACAGCATAGGCGGCGATGGCGGCACGCAGCACCTGACCAACATCCGCCTGATCAACCAGGCGCTTGCCCGCAAGCCGGCCGGCATGACTGTCTGCACCCATATGTGCCGCGGGAATTTCCGCTCGTCCTGGATGGCCGAGGGCGGCTACGACCATGTCGCGGAGGCGCTGTTCGGCGAGCTCGCGGTCGACGGCTTCTTCCTCGAATACGATGATGCGCGCTCCGGCGGGTTCGCGCCGTTGCGCTTTGTGCCGCGGGGACCGAAGCGAGTCGTGCTCGGCCTCGTCACGACCAAGCGGGCGCCGCTCGAAAGCAAGGACGAACTGAAGCGCCGCATCGACGAAGCCACCAAATACGTGCCGCTCGACCAGCTGTGCCTGTCGCCGCAATGCGGCTTCTCCTCGACGGTCGAGGGCAACGCTCTCTCGATCGAGGAGCAAAAGGCCAAATTGCGCCTCGTCGTCGAGGTAGCGCGGGAGGTGTGGGGCGAGTAGCCGCCGGCCGCCTTTGGTTCCTGGCGAAGGCCGGGATCCATGCGTCAGCTGCTCATACGCTCGCAGGAATGAGCGCCGGCCTTCGCCGGGCGCACTAGCGGCAGATTCGCTCGGCCGAAGCCCTTGGCGGAGCCCGAAATCTGCGCTCTTCGGCGCAGGGCAGGGCTTCCCGGCGCGACGTTGTCTCGCAGCTGCGAAATGCAGTAATTTTGCCTCGGAATGACCATATCTCAATCGCGGCAACGGCCCGGGGGTCCCGCCCCCGGCTCAGCCGCGATTTTAGTGTAAAAACAACGCAGATAGACCGCCTTGGCCGTTACCTCAGCACCGCCCTCTCCACCCGATATCACGAGCGTCACGATCGAGGAGGAGATGAAGCGCTCCTACCTCGATTACGCGATGAGCGTGATCGTGGCGCGCGCCCTCCCCGACGTCCGCGACGGGCTGAAGCCGGTGCACCGCCGCATCCTCTATTCGATGCAGACGAACGGCAATTTGTGGAACCGCGGCTACCGCAAATCGGCCCGCATCGTCGGCGATGTGATGGGCAAATACCATCCGCACGGCGACCTGGCGATCTATGACGCGATGGTGCGGCTGGCGCAGGATTTCTCGATGCGCCTGCCCTTGGTTGACGGCCAGGGCAATTTCGGCTCGATGGATGGCGACGCGCCGGCGGCCAACCGGTACACCGAGGCGCGCCTCGCAAGGGTCGCCGACGCCTTGCTCGACGACCTCGACAAGGACACTGTCGAGTTCCAGCCCAATTACGACGAGACCGAGCGCGAGCCCAAGGTCCTGCCGGCCGGCTTCCCGCACCTGCTGGTCAACGGCGCGCAGGGCATCGCGGTCGGCATGGCGACCAACATTCCGCCACACAATCTGGGCGAGGTCATCGACGCCTGCTGCGCCTATATCGACAACCCGGCGATCACCATCGAAGAGCTGATGGAGTTCGTGCCGGCGCCGGATTTTCCCACGGGCGGCATCATCATCGGCCGCGCCGGTACGCATGCCGCCTACAAAACCGGCCGCGGCGCGGTGGTGCTGCGCGCGAAATCGCATGTCGAGGAGGTCCGCAGCGGTCGCGAGGCGCTCGTCTTCACCGAGATGCCCTACCAGGTTAACAAGTCGAAGTTGCAGGAACGCATCGCCGAATGCGTCCGCGAGAAGCTGGTCGAGGGCATCGCCGAACTGCGCGACGAGAGCGACCGCGACGGGGTGCGCCTCGTCGTCGAGCTGAAGCGCGACGCCGATCCCGACATCGTGCTGAACCAGCTGTTCCGCTACACCGCGCTGCAGACCAGCTTCGGCGTCAACATGCTGGCCATCAACGGTGGGCGCCCCGAACAGCTGACCTTGCGCGACATCATCGTCGCCTTCATTGCGTTCCGCGAAGAGGTCATCACCCGGCGCACGACCTACCTGCTCAACAAGGCGCGCGAGCGGGCGCATACCCTGGTCGGCCTCCTGGTTGCGGTCGCCAACATCGACGAGGTCATCACGTTGATCCGCGCCGCGCCCGATCCGGCTGCCGCCCGCGCCGGCCTGGTCGAGCGGCGCTGGCCGGCCGGCGACATCGCGCCGTTGGTGGCGCTGGTCGAGGCGGAGGGCAGGGGCGTCGCCGCGGACGGCACCTACCAGCTGTCCGACGAGCAGGCCCGCGCCATCCTTGACCTGCGCCTGCAGCGCCTGACCGGGCTCGAACGCGACAAGATCTCCGAAGAGCTAAATGAGCTGATCGCCGAGATCGGCGGCCATCTCGAGATCCTGCGCTCGCGTGCGAGGCTGATCGAGGTGATGCGCGGCGAACTGCTGGCGATCAAGGAGCAGTTCGCCAACCCGCGCCGCACGATGATCGAGGATGTCGAGTTCGAGGCCGATATCGAAGCCTTGATCCAGCGCGAGGACATGGTCGTCACGGTCAGCCACGCCGGCTACATCAAGCGGGTGCCGTTGTCGACCTATCGCGCCCAGCGGCGCGGCGGCCGCGGCCGCGCCGGCATGGCGATCCGCGACGAGGATTTCCTCAGCCAGGTCTTCGTCGCCTCGACCCTGGCTCCGGTGTTGTTCTTCACCTCCTCGGGGCGGGTCTACAAGCTCAAAGTCTACCGCCTGCCGCTCGGCACGCCGCAGGCGCGGGGCCGGCCGATGGTCAATCTGCTGCCGAACCTCGTCGAGGGTGAGACGATCTCGACCGTGATGCCGTTGCCCGAGGACGAGGAGAGCTGGAGCGGGTTCACGGTCATGTTCGCCACCGCGAACGGCTATGTCCGGCGCAACGCGCTCAGCGATTTCGGCGACGTCCGGTCCAACGGCAAGATTGCGATGAAATTCGAGGGCGAGGATGCCGACGACCAGCTGATCGCCGTCGCGACCTGCACCGAGGCGAACGACGTGCTGCTCGCGACCCGCAACGGCAAGGCGATCCGCTTTCCCGTCGACGACGTACGGGTGTTCGCCGGCCGCAGCTCGGTCGGGGTGCGGGGCATCCGACTTTTGGGCGACGACCGGGTCATCTCGATGTCGATCCTGCGCCACGAGGAGATCACCCCCGAGGTGCGCAACGGCTATCTTGGTATGGCGCGCGACCGCCGCCGCCAGATGGGCGAGGAGAGCGAGGCGGCTGCGGCGCAAAGCCCAGAGCAGCCGCTCGAACCGGATGAGAGCGAGGGCGACAACGGCAACGGGGCCGGCGAGGCGGCGCTGTCGGAAGAGCAGTTCCTCGATCTCGCGGCACGCGAGGAGTTCGTCCAGAGCGTCACCGAGAAAGGCTTCGGGGTGCGCAGCTCGGCCTATGATTACCGCATCACCGGACGCGGCGGACAGGGCGTCAACAATATGGATCTGAGCCGGCGCCAGGATTCGGTCGTCGCGGTCTTCCCAGTCGGGCACAACGATCAGATCATGCTGGTGACCGATGGTGCCATGGTGATCCGCGTCCCGGTCAACGATATCCGCATCGCCCGACGCGGCAGCCAGGGGGTGGTGATCTTCCGGGTCGGCGACGGCGAGCGAGTGGTTTCGGTGGCAAGGCTGCCGGAGGTTGCGGAGGAGAATGGCGACGGGTCTAATGGCGACGAGCCGAGTGGCCCCGACTCTAATAGCGGCGGGGCCGACGAGCCGGGCACGGCGCCCGGCGAGCCGGCGCCGGCTGGAAGCGGGGAAGGGGAGAGCACATGAGCCGCCGCATCGGGATCTACCCGGGCACCTTCGACCCGATCACCAACGGCCATACCGACATCATTCGCCGGGCATTGCATGTCGTCGACCGCCTGGTTATCGGGGTTGCCCGCAATGACGGCAAGGGGCCGCTGTTCTCGACCGACGAGCGGGTCGCGATCGTGCGCGACGAGATCGCCCATCTCGGCGAGCCGGATGCCATCGAGCGCGTCGAGGTGCGCCCGTTCGCGACCCTGCTGATGAACTTCGCCGAGTCGGTCGAGGCCAGCGTCATCGTCCGCGGGCTGCGCGCGGTGTCCGATTTCGAATACGAGTTCCAGATGGCCGGCATGAACGCCCGGCTCAACCCGCGGATCGAGACCGTGTTCCTGATGGCCTCCGACCGCTTTCAGTTCATCTCCTCGCGCTTCGTCAAGGAGATCGGCGCCCTCGGTGGCGACGTCTCGCATTTCGTCAGCCCGCGGGTCACGGTGCGCCTGCTCGACCGCTTCAACGGCGGCCAGACCGAACGCCGCCGCCGGCGCTGATCCAGCGCAAGGCGGGGTCCGTCGTGACATCGGCGACACGCTCGGCGTCGATATAAACCGCACGCCCGTCGCGCAGCGAGCCCAGATGGTCCTCGCCGGTCTTGCAGCTCGCCATCACGACGCCTCCCTGGATTTGCCCGCGACTTGGCTTTATAGCCGAGGCGGCAACCGGATGCGTTCGCAGACGATACGGGATTGATCATGGCGAATGACAGCGAAGCCGAGCCGCGCAGCCGCTGGGACGCTCTGAGCCAGACCGGTGCCGGGACGCCGATGGGCGAATTGCTGCGGCGCTACTGGTGGCCGATCGCCGGCGCCAGCGAGCTCGAGGAGCCCGGCATCAAGCCGGTGCGGCTGATGGGCGAAGACCTCGTCCTCTACAAGGATCTCGGCGGCCGATACGGCCTCCTCGACCGGCATTGCCGGCACCGCCGCGCCGATCTCAGCTACGGCTATGTCGAAGCGTGCGGGCTGCGCTGCAACTACCATGGCTGGCTGTACGACGCGGACGGAAGCTGCCTGGCGCAGCCGTACGAGGACATGGCGCATCCCGAGGCGCGTCTGAAAGACGAAATCCGCATCAAAGCCTATCCGGTCGAGGAATTGGGCGGGCTCCTCTGGGCCTATCTCGGTCCCGAGCCGCGGCCACTGGTGCCGGATTGGGAGTTCTTCTCGTGGAAGAACGGGTTCCGCCAGATCGTCAAGGCCGAAATCCCGTGCAACTGGTTCCAGTGCCAGGAGAACTCGATCGACCCGGTGCATTTCGAATGGACGCATTCGAACTGGAGCGTGCGGCTGGCCGGCGCGGTCGGACCTTACTCGCCACGGCACGTCAAGGTCGATTTCAGTGAGTTCGACTACGGCTTCCAGTACAAGCGCATCCGCACCGACACCAGCGCCGAGGACCGGTTGTGGACGATTGGCCGGGTATGCCTGTGGCCGAATGGCTTGTTCGTCGGCGGGCATGTCGAGTTCCGCGTGCCGATCGATGACGAAAACACGCTGAGCTTCTGCTGGCATTTCAGCCATGTGCCGCGCGAGCGCGAGCCCTATGTGCAGAACAGCATCCCGACATGGCAGGGGCCGATCCTCGATCCGCGGACCGGGCGCTGGATCACGACCCACGTGATGAACCAGGATTTCATCACCTGGGTCGGGCAGGGCAGGGTGGCCGACCGCTCGAAGGAATATCTCGGGTCGAGCGATCGCGGCATCATCATGATGCGGCGCCGCTTTCTGAACGATCTCGAAGCGGTCAGGCGAGGAGAGGACCCGAAAGGACTGATCCGGGACCCGGCGGTGAACCATGCTATCGCCCTACCGGTCGCCGACCGCCGGGCGATCACCGAGGGGTTCACCCGCGCCGAGATCATGAATGACCCGCAGAGCCGGCGCGGCTTGCAGGGTTACATCTTCCAGACCGGCCAGCCGGCCGAGGTGCGCGAGGCTTTCATGACGGCGATGGGCTTCAGCGAGGCGGAATTAAGCGCCGAGGAGCAGTCGTTCGACCCGCTCTCGCCGGCGGCGCGGACCTAGCCCGCCCTGTCCTGGGCCTGGATCCCGATCACGATCGCGGCGGCGCTGGCGCAGACCCTGCGCAACGCGGCGCAGCGCCATCTGACCGCCGGTCTCGGCGCGCTCGGCGCGACCCTCGTGCGCTTCTTCTACGGGCTGCCGTTTGCGCTGGCATGGTTGTTGATCGCCTGGCTGGCGATCACGCCGGGCGAGCCATTGCCGGGAATCACCGGCAGCTTCCTGATGTGGACGGTGGTCGCCTCGCTGACCCAGATCGCGGCGACCGCGCTGCTGTTGCGCTGCATGGAGGAGCGCAATTTTGCGCTTGGCGTCGCCTACGCCAAGACCGACGTCGTTCAGGTCGCGCTGTTCGGTTTCGTGCTACTTGGCGATCGAATCAATGTCATCGCGATCGCCGCGATACTCGTCGCGACGGCTGGGGTCGTGCTGGTCTCGCTGCCGCCCGGTGCGCGGTCGGTGGCGGCGATCGCGCAGGGCTGGACGTCGCGCGCGGCCTTGCTCGGGCTCGGCTCCGGCGCGGCCTTCGCGATGGCCGCGGTCGGCTATCGCGGCGCGGCCCTGGCGCTGGCGACGCCGTCGATCGTGCTGGCGGCGGCCTATTCGCTGGTCGCGGCGCAGCTGCTGCAGACGATCCTGCTCGGCGGCTATCTGCTGTGGCGCCAGCGGACGGTCGTCGTCGAGGTGTTGTGCGCCTGGCGGGTGTCGTTGCTGGCCGGCGCGATGGGCGCGCTCGGCTCGGCCTGCTGGTTCACCGCGATGGCGATGGAGCCGGTCGCCAATGTCCGCACCCTCGGCCTCGTCGAGCTGTATTTCAGCTATGTCGTGTCGCAGCGGTTTTTTCGGGAGCGGCTGAGCCCGCGGGAATTGGCCGGCTTCATCCTGCTGGCGCTCGGCCTCCTCGGTGTTCTCGTGCCGCGCTGAGGCTTGCCGTCCGCCGACCGTGAGCAGCGAAGCGCGCTGGAGCGGTGTCTGGCACATGATCGGCCAGCACATGCTTGCAGACCGTGATCGCACCGCGCAAATTGATCGGCAAGACCAGTCGAAAGCCCGCCAAATGTCGGTCAACAAACCGCATCTCGAATTCCACCGCCTCGACATGCAGAGCGGCTGGTCGACCCCGCCGGGCTACCCCGCCGGCATCGAGCAGAAGATCTTGGCCGGCGCCCTCGACGAGGTCGGCAAAAGCGGCAATCGCACCCGGTTGCTGCGCTTCCGGCCGGGCGTCTTCACGACCGAGCCGTTCGTGCACGAATATTGGGAGGAGGTGTATCTCGTCGACGGCGATCTGACCGTCGGCAATGATGCCGACGGCAAGGGCGGCGAGAGCTTCCCGCCCGACACCTATGCCTGCCGCCCGCCCGGCGCCGTGCACGGCCCGTTCAAGTCGAATCGCGGCTGCCTCTTGCTCGAGATCCATTATTACGCGAAATAGCCCGCAGCGTTTTAGGTCGGGTTGTCGCTGCTGCCCTGATTAGTTCCCGGCGAAGGCCGAGACCCATCGTCGTGCGCTCGAACGTTTGAGAAATGGGTCCCGGCCTTCGCCGGGACCTAGGTTAAATTTCACCACGGAGGCACGGAGGACACAGAGGATTTTAGGTCGTCTTCACCGTGCCCTCGGTGTCTCCGTGGGCATTGTTGCATTGCGGTGGACTTCGCTCCACTTAACCCCCCCTCCAGAACTGCCTCCTATTTGCGGAACATCAGCTGTAGGCGGTGGCCGTCGGGGTCCTGGAAATAGATGCAGTGATCATCGCCGGGTCGGCCCGATACGCTGACGCCGTGGGCTTCGAGCTCGGATTTGAGGCTTTCATAGGTGCCGTCCGCCACCTTCAGGGCGAGGTGGTTCATGTCGCCGCCGGCCGGTACCGGCGAGCCGTCCGTCCGCTTGAACAGCGCGACCCCCTGCGACCCGGCATGCAGAAACACCTGGCGCTCGTTCTCGCGATAAGGCGTCATACCGAGCAGCGCGGTATAGAATTGCTTCGATCGCTCGACATCGCTGACGTGCAGCACGATGTGGTCGATCCCGCTCGCCTCGATCATCTCGCTCCTCCCTTTGCCGGGGCTAATTCTCCGCCCGGCTCGAGGCTCAGGATGTCGCAGCGGAACCCCGGCCTCAAGCGCGATTGCGCCCTGCCGCGGGTACACCGGAGCGGGCGAAATTTCTCTTGTTACGCGCAATGAATTCTTCCCATTCTCCAGAATCGGCGAGTTTGATGAAATAATCGACATGCAGCAACCAAGTAGCACGACTGGCGTTTCCCATCGGGTCTATCGACCGGAGGGTGTGATGTCGCTGCTCGCCATGACGACCGCGGTGCTTCTCGTGGCGAGTTCCGGGGCGAGTCCCGGCACCACATCGCTGGACCCGAATCCCTCAACTGATGCGGCGCGCATCGCGACCAGTGCCGGCTTTCTGCTGGGCAACGCGCATCGTTGCGGCATCGCGACCGATCGCGTCGTAAAAGCCGGCCAGACGATCCGCGAATTGATCCATGCGGCGGCCAAGGACAGCAGGGAGCAGGACGACGCGACGGAACAATTCGCCACGTACTTCCTGGCGACCGCCTTGCCCGACCAGGGCGACAGCAAGCTCCTTGCCCCGTGCAACAACGTCACCAGCGAGTTCCAGAAGCTCGAGCGTCACCGCGTCGCCGGGACCGCGTCGAACAAGGCCGCCACCGGCGCAACGATCACCCCTGCGTACCGTTTGGGCGACGGCGAATAACCGTTAGCGGCGCGCATCCGGGTTGAGCCAGCGGTCGCCGACCCAGCCGTTCTCGTCGTATTCTGCCATGCAGCGGTCGACGAGCGCCGTCATCCTGTCGAGATTGCCGTTGCGCCGCGCTGCGGTCAGCGCCTGGATGCGGATGTCCTCGTGATTGCCGGCGTAGTTGCGCTCGTAGAGCTCGTGGCGGCCGCCGAACTCGCTGCCGATCGCATCCCACAGCAGCTTCATGATCTTGATGCGCTCCTTGTAATCGATGCCGTTGGAGCCGCGCACATAGCGCCGCAATAGCGGGTCGATCTCGGGATTGGCGAAGTCGCGCGCCGAAGACGGTAGAAAGATCAACGCCGAGGCGACGATCTTCTCGATGATCTCCTTGATCCGCGAATAGGCGTCGGGGGCGAAAACGCGATACGCCGTCGCCGGCTGCAGATTGGGCAGCAGCGCGTCGCCGATCCAGGGCTGCGGGTTCGACGCCATCGCATCCGACAACGACCAGAACAGATCGCGCCAGGCGACGATCTCGCCGAGCATCGCCTGGTTGCCGCGGAATTCGTCGCCGCCGGTCGCGTGCAACGCGCGGGCAACCAGGCCGGCGATGAAGTCGAGCTTGACCGCGTAGCGGGTGCAGCCCTGAAAGCAGAACCCGTTCAGAAAACCGGAGCGCGGATAGAAGCTGAGGATCTTGTCGGTGTCGCGGTGAACGAGCACGTTCTCCCAGGGGATCAGCACCTTGTCCAAGACAAAGATCGCGTCGTTCTCGTCGAACCGCGAGGACAGCGGATAGTCGTAAGGCGTACCGAGCCTGGTTGCGATCTCCTCATAAGAGTTGCGGCAGATCAGCTTCACCCCCGGCGCGTCCATCGGCAGGATGAACATGATCGCCATGTCGGGGTCGGTGGTCGCGGTCGCGGCGTTCTGGCCGAGGAAATTGTAATGCGTGATCGCCGCCGCGGTCGCCACCACCTTGGCCCCCGACACGATCACCCCGGCGTCGGTTTCCTTCTCGATCGTGACGTAGACGTCCTTGACCTCGCTGGTCGGCCGCCCGCGATCGACCGGCGGGTTGACGATCGCGTGGTTCATGAACAAGACGGACTCCTGCGCCCGCTTGTACCAGGCGCGC
>Ga0210400_10004035_pt1 | contig 12819 bp, 7 predicted proteins | sample IncBWH26MmetaG_FD_155456 | JGI IMG/M metagenome (GOLD analysis project Ga0210400, IMG submission 155456) | Forest soil microbial communities from Barre Woods Harvard Forest LTER site, Petersham, Massachusetts, United States - Inc-BW-H-26-M | ecosystem: Environmental > Terrestrial > Soil >...
ACAGCGCGCGCCGGTGCAGGCGATGCTCGTCGAAATCAAGCAGCATCAGGCCGCGCGGGAACAACCGGCCCAGGACCATTTCCCAGCCGTGGGTCGAGGAGAACAACCTGCTCTGGTCGAACAGCACTAGTTCATTGGCCTCAGGCCCTAGCAAGGTGATGCTGGTTTCGCCAAGCACGCGGCTGCGATAGACGAGACCGTATTTGGCGGCCATTCGTTCGACCTCGCCTTTGGGGTCCGCGAGGATCGACAGGGTCCGGCCGACGATCGGCCACCCTTCGTCGCCCGGAATATGTTTCAGCGAGCTGCGCTTGGCCGGGGTGAGGGTGATCGCGGGGGAAACCACAGTCTGCATGGACATGGCAATTGCTCCGATTGGTCCCAGTGGATCCGCCGGAACGCGATCTTGTCGTGATCGCAGGTCCGGGTCGATGTCATCGGCGTAGCTCAAGTCTGATAAAAATAAGTCTGATAAAAAAATAAGGCTGGTAAAGTAGCCTCTTTGTCGCTGTCGTGCAAAGTCTCCTCGAGACCGTGAGGCGTCCTGCCGGGAACGGCCTTGCGGGGACCTCTGTTCCCGTCAGGCCTTCCGTTTCGCGGCTTCCTTCTGCAAATCCGGCGCGTTGATGGTGGGGATCGCGACGCGGCCGGGACCGGTCAGCGGAAGTGCCGCGGCAGCCTTGTCGTTTTCCATGATCTTGGCCATCACCGCTTGCCCGGCACGCTCGAACACCGCGCGGTTCTCGATCACGAATTTCTGCGACTTGCGCAAGCCGTCGATATAACCGTTGATCTCCGGCACCACGTAACGCGCCACCATGTCCCAGCTGCGGCGGGTATTTTCGGGGTTGGCCCAATCGTGCACAAAGCCGACGATGGTGCCGACGCCGCCGGAGACCTCCATCAGGTTCTTGATGGTTTTGACCAGATCGTCGGGAGTGCCGATGGTGGAGGCGGCGGCCTCGCCGCCGGCGGTCTTCTCCACGGCATCCTCGGGCGAAGTGAACGGCTGCAGGCCCGGCCGCTGCAGCGTGCCGACATTATATTCGTTATGCCAGCGCATCAGTCCGGAGCCGGCCTCGCGGCGGGCCTGTTCGCGGGTTTCGGCGATATGCCAGCTCAACAGCACGCGCCAATCGGATCGGCTCACCGTGGTGCCGTGCTTTTTGGCGGCATCCTCGGCAAAACCCCATTGCGTCGGCAGCGCCATCAAGCCCTGGGTAGACATCGAGCCGAGCGAGATGATGCCGATGCCATATTTACCGGCCAGCGTCATGCCCGATGGCGAGATCTGCGACGCCACCACGAACGGCATCTCTTCCTGCAGCGGCAGTATCTGCAGCGCGGCATCGTTCATCGTGAACCAGTCGCTCTTCGCCGTCACCCGCTCGCCTCGGAACAGCCGGCGAATGATCGCGATCGCCTCGTCCTGGCGGTCGCGCTGCGTCATCGGATCGATGCCGAGCGTATGCGCGTCGGAGGCGAGCGCCCCCGGTCCGGAACCGAAGATGGCGCGGCCACCGGTCATGTGGTCGAGTTGCACCATGCGCTGGGCGACGTTGAAGGGATGGTGATAGGGCAGCGAGACCACGCCGGTACCGAGCTTGATACGCTTGGTGCGCTCACCCGCGGCGGCCAGAAACATCTCGGGCGAGGCGATCATCTCCCAACCCGAGGAATGATGCTCGCCGCACCAGAACTCGTCATAGCCGAGCGCGTCGAACTGCTCGACGAGATCGAGGTCGCGCCGGAATTGCAGCATCGGATGCTCGCCGATCGGATGATGCGGGGCGAGGAAGGCGCCGAACTTGAGGCGTGCCATGGGCGTTCTCTCCGGGTTTATTGTTATTTTGTTTCTTGGTCGGTTGGCTCCGAACTTATGGCGTGGCAAGGGCCAAGGCAATCGCCGACGGACGTCAAAGCCTGTGCCGCATGACGCCATGCGCGCCGTCGATGGATCGATCGAAATGTCAGGCTGTGATACCTGCCGGCACGGTCCAGGGCGTTCTAGACGTTGACCGCTACCCGCAAATTCTCGCCGATTTTGCCGGGCTTGTCGAAACTGAATTTTCGATGGGCGCTTTTGATCAGCGGTCCAATCTCGCCGCATTCTGCGGAGGTCGAACTCTCGCGTGCGGACCCGGCCCGGGGGGCCCTCCGGTGAATTTACACCCGGAGTTGCTTGAGCTAATAGACCCTTGCGTTTTCGGTCTCGAGGCTGCGATGGTTCTGGAGCAATCCGATTCCCCTGCTTCGCTGCAGCTTTCCAGCCAGCGAAAGCGGGACCTGCTCGACTATTACGAGACCAATGTCGAGGAGCTGGATCGCTGGCGCAAGTTCAACGTCGCCTACCACGAAGACGACCTGAAATTCATGCGGTTCCTGATTCCGCCCGGTAAGCGGGTGCTGGAATTGGGCTGCGGCCGCGGCGATCTGCTCGCCGCGCTTGCGCCATCCTATGGCGTCGGGATCGATTTCGGCGCCAAGACCATTGCCCGCGCCAGGCAGCAGCATCCCGGCCTCAATTTTGTTCTCGGCGACGTCGAAGACCCGGCGACGCTGGCCGGAATCGAGGGACCTTTCGATTACATCGTGATCGCCGACACCATCGGCATGTTCGAGGATATCGATGGCACCTTGAGTCTGGTGCAGCATCTCTGCGCGCCGTCGACGCGGATCATCATCTCTTATTACTCGCATCTGTGGGAGCCAGTGCTCAAGCTCGCGGAGTTGCTGCATCTGCGCAGCAAGCAAGCGAAGATCAACTACATCGCCACGGCTGACTTCCTCAACCTGATGGACCTCGCGGACCTCGAGGTGATCAGTCAGGAGCAGCGGCAGTTGATCCCGCGGCGCTGGCTCGGATTGGGCCCCTTCGTCAATCGATTCATCGCGCCATTGCCGGGCATCAGGCAGCTATGCCTGCGCACCTATCTGGTCGGACGTCCGGACCGGCAATTTCCCGACCGGAAATTTTCCGCCAGCATTCTCATTCCGTGCCGTAATGAAAAGGGGAACATCGAAAACGCGATCCTGCGCATGCCGCGATTCGGATCGTCTCAGGAAATCCTGTTCGTCGAGGGAAATTCCAGCGATGGCACCTTCGAGGAATGCGAACGGGTGCGCGACGCCTACAAGGATAGCTGGGACATCAAGGTGCTGAAGCAGGACGGCAAGGGCAAAGGCGACGCGGTCCGCAAGGGATTCGCCGCAGCGACCGGCGACGTGCTGATGATCCTGGACGCTGACCTGACGATGCCCCCGGAGGTACTGCCGAAATACCATGCGGTGATCGAAACCGGGAAGGCTGAATTCGTCAACGGCACCCGCCTGATCTATCCGATGGAGCATGAGGCGATGCGTCCGCTCAACCTGATCGCCAACCGGTGTTTTGCCTATCTGTTCAGCTATCTCGTCAACACGCGGCTGACCGATACATTGTGCGGCACCAAGGTTCTGTTGCGAAAGGACTACGAAGTGCTGGCGCGGGAACGCAGCTATTTCGGCAATTTCGACCCGTTCGGCGATTTCGATCTGATCTTCGGCGCGGCCAAACAAAATCTCAAAATCGTTGAAACGCCGATCCACTATAAGGCGCGCACCTTCGGCGAGACCCAGATCTCGCGTTTTCGCGACGGCTGGCTGCTGTTGAAGATGGTGTGGTTCGCCTATCGCAAACTGAAGGCGATCTGAATTTTTACCGCGTCATCCGGTTGGCGCAAGGTGCGGCAGTTATAATGCCGACTGTGCCGCGGCGATCGGCGGTGTATTCTTTGCCACGCAAGCTGCGCTGTCCGCGCGGCTGGCGCTGTTTGTATCGGTGGCGCTGTTGGTGCTGTCGATTACCATTTGTGCCGCATTTTTGTCGTGGGTGCGGCGCGCCGCAGCTGACATTTATTCAACAACCCGTCACGCCATTAGCAACGACGATCACAATCCTGGGGACTGACAGCACGCGGCCTTTTTATTTTGCAGTGCAGCAACTATCTGCTCCTGGTGGAGTTGAATGACCTCTCGCCTAGGAGCTGCCGGTGTCTCTCGCCAAAAATGTCGAATTCCTGCGACGCCTACCCAACTTAACTGGACTTAACGGTTTGGGAGATTTTGGGTGGGGCGCGAGGCAGACGCTTCAAACTCCGCTCGTTGAAATCACGGAATTCGGGTCCAATCCGGGCGATCTGCGGATGTTCTCCTACGTACCGGAGAACCTCCAACCGGCACCGGCCTTGGTCGTCGTTCTGCATGGCTGCGGTCAAACCGCGGCTGGCTACGATTTAGGCGCCGGCTGGTCTACGCTCGCGAAACATTATGGTTTCGCGTTGCTGATGCCACAGCAGCAACTCTCGAATAACGGCCAGGGCTGCTTCAACTGGTTCAATCCCGAAGATACCGCGCGCGGCAGCGGCGAAGCCTGCTCCATCAGCCAGATGATCGCGCAGATGGTGAACGACCATGACATCGATACGCACCGCATCTGTGTCACCGGACTTTCCGCCGGCGGCGCCATGACCTCGGTCATGCTCGCAACTTATCCTGAAATGTTCGCGGCTGGTGCCGTGATCGCGGGATTGCCGTTCGGCGTGGCGACGAATGTGCGCGAAGCGTTGAGCGGAATGTTTAAGACGCCTCCCCGCGCGGCCGCTGAATTGGGCGACCTCGTGCGCAATGCTTCGCCTCATAAAGGACCGTGGCCGAAGCTCTCGGTCTGGCATGGCAGCGCGGATCGAACCGTCAACCCCGCGAATGCCAACGAGATCGTCAAGCAATGGCTCGATGTCCATCATCTACCCTCGGCACCAATGTCGGAGGGTACCGTCGATGGCCACCCCCGTCAGGTCTGGTGGAATGCGGACGGTGAGACCGTCGTCGAATCCTACACCATCACCGATATGGCCCATGGCACTCCGCTTGGGGTGGCCGACAACGATGAACGATACGGCACCGAGGGTGCGTTCCTGATCGAGGCCGGAATCTCGTCCTCGTATCACATTGCAAATTTCTTCGGCCTGACTGAACGGCTTCATCCATCCAGGAAAATTGCAAAGGAAACTGCAAAGAAAGGTTCAGCCGAAGCATCAAAACAGCCGGCGAAGAAAATACCCGTGTCCTCCGCGCCACCCGCGCGGGTGCCGGACATTGCCGCGGCGCTCCCGCCGCTGGCAATCGCTAATCGCGAACTCCCGCGTCCGCCGCGGCGCGGCGGTATCGACGTCGGCAGCGTCATTACTCGCGCGCTGACGGCCGGGGGTCTCATGAAATAAGGACGGCATTGATGCCGCGCACGCTTCTGCCATTTTGTTCCATCCCTGGAAAATAAATCGGAACCAAATCCACCCGCTGAGGGTTTGCTGAGATTGTGACAGGCGGTTAAGTTCGGGCTGCTAACGTGGGAAACCTTGGCACCGATCGTCCTGAATGTTGAAAATCAACAGACCGACTTCCGCGGATTTTCTCGCCGGCGGCGGGGAGATGGGCGTGCTCACGCGCGCATACGACTGGTCGGCAAGTCCGCTGGGCAAACCCGAGACCTGGCCGCAGAGTTTGCGGACCGCCGTGCGGATTCTGTTGAACACCAATCACCCGATGTTCATCTGGTGGGGCCAGGAACTTATTCAGTTCTATAATGATGCCTACCGCCAGACCATGGGACCCGAGCGCCATCCGAGTGCGCTCGGTCAGCGCGGACGGGAATGCTGGGCCGAGATCTGGCCCATTATCGGCCCCCAGATCGAACAGGTGATGAGTGGCGGTGGCGCGACCTGGCATGAGAACCAGTTGGTTCCGGTCACCCGTCACGGCCGGCTGGAGCAGGTCTACTGGACCTATGGCTACAGCCCGATAGACGAAGATGATGGCATCGGCGGCGTGCTCGTCGTTTGCCGCGACGTCACCAGGGATTATCTTGCCTCGGTCGCGCTACGCGAACGCGAATCCGAACTGGCGCGCGTGCAGCAAATCGGCCGGATCGGCGGGCTTGAAGTCGATTTGACGACCGGTTTCCGCAATCGCCGGTCGCCGGAGTATTTGCAGATCCATGGACTGCCACCGGATGCGGCCAACGAATCCCACGAGGACTGGGTCCGGCGCATTCACCCCGAGGATCGCGAGGCTACCGAGAAAAATTTCCGCGACGCCGTCGCAAGCAATGTCCGCGATTACACCACGCAATACCGGATCATCCGCCCCAGCGACGGGGAGACGCGCTGGATTTCGGTCAAATCGACCATCGAACGCGACGCGAATGGAAGAGCCATCCGCCTTGTCGGCGCGCACACGGATGTCACCGAACAAGTCGCGGCGGAGCAAGCGCTGCGGCAGAGCGAGGAGCGCTACCGCAAGCTGGCAGACCAGCTCGCCGAGCTGAATGCGACGCTGGCGCAGCGCGTCGAGGAAAAAACGCGGGAGCGCGACCGGATCTGGAACGTGTCGCAGGATCTGCTGGTGGTCGCCGATCGCGACGGCGTATGGCGAACGGTCAATCCGGCCTGGACCCAGACGCTGGGCTGGAGCGAGGCCGAATTGCTGAATCGCACCTCGGAATGGCTGGAGCATCCGGACGACAACGGCGTCACCCGCGCGCATGTCAGGGAGCTCGGCGCCCGCGAAACCACGGTCAAATTCGAAAACCGCTTTCGCCACAAGGACGGATCGTACCGCTGGCTGTCGTGGGTGGCCGTGTCCGACAGGGAAAGCAATTATGCGGTTGCCCGCGACGTGACCGCCGAGAAGGCCGCATCGGAGCGGCTGAAAGCCACCGAGGAGGCCTTGCTGCAGTCCCAGAAGATGGAGGCGGTAGGGCAATTGACCGGCGGCATCGCGCACGACTTCAACAATCTGCTGACGGGGATCGTGGGATCGCTGGATCTGCTGCAGACTCGTCTCAACCAGGGACGAACCGACAATGTTGCGCGCTATATCCAGGCGGCGATGACATCGGCCAACCGTGCCGCCGCTCTCACCCATCGCCTTCTGGCCTTTGCGCGGCGCCAGCCGCTGGTCCCGAAGGTCGTCGACGTCGACCAGCTTGTGGTGTCGCTGGAGGACTTGCTGCGCCGAACGATCGGCGAGACCATCGAGCTGGAAATCATCGCGCCGGACAGCCTGTGGTGTACGCTGTGCGATCCCAATCAATTGGAGAGCGCGCTGCTCAATCTCGCCATCAATGCCCGCGACGCCATGCCCAATGGCGGCAAGCTCGTCATCACAACGTCGAACGCGCGGCTCGACAACCTGGCCGCCAATACATCGGCGCTTGCGCCCGGCGATTACGTTTGCATCGGCGTCACCGACACTGGAACCGGCATGAGCGCGGAAGTGGCGGCGCGCGCCTTCGATCCGTTCTTTACCACCAAGCCGATCGGCGAGGGCACTGGACTTGGGCTTTCCATGATCTATGGTTTTGCCCGGCAGTCGAACGGCCACGCGACCATCGACAGCAAGCTGAACCAGGGAACGTCCGTCAAACTGTATCTGCCGCGACACCATGGCCAGCTTCCCGCAGAGCATGCCCCGGGTGTCATCAACGCAGGCCAACACGCCGCCACCGGCGAGACGGTGCTGGTCGTCGAGGACGAGCCGGTGGTACGCGGTGTCATCCTGGAGATGCTGGCCGATCAGGGCTATCGGACGATCGAGGCCGCCGACGGACCCTCGGGCCTGCTGCGCGTGAACGAGCAGATTGACCTATTGATCACCGACGTTGGCTTGCCGGGCATGAATGGCCGCCAGCTCGCCGAGCTGGCGCGGAAAACCCGGCCCGACCTGAAAATTCTTTTCATCACCGGTTACGCCGAGAGCGTCGCGATCGCGGACGGCTTTCTGCAACCCGGCATGGAGATGATCACCAAGCCTTTTGATCTCGATCATCTGTCGCGGCGAATTCGCGCGATGATTTCGGGGTAGCGCAGTTTTTCACTTCGACGGCGTCATCCTTCGAGACGCGCTCCTGACGGAGCGCTCCTCAGGATGAGGTCGAAGACCCTTACTAATCCGACTCCCTCATGGTGAGGCGCGCGACTTCCCGGCAACGTTTGCGTTGTCCGGCGCGCGTCTCGAACCATGAGGCTACAGTAGAAGCGATCAAAAGCGCTCTGGCGCCCGCCGCTCCGATCGTCACATCGCGCTGGTGAGAAACGGATTGGTCTTGCGCTCGTGGCCGATGGTGGAACGGGCGCCATGGCCGCAGAAGAACCCGACATCGTCGCCGAGCGGCAACAGCTTTTCGGTAATCGACTTGATCAGCGTGGCATGATCGCCGCCGGGAATGTCGCTGCGCCCGACCGAGCCGTTGAAAAGGACGTCGCCGACATGGGCAAAGCCCATTTCCTTGTTGAAAAAAACCACGCTGCCGGGTGAATGGCCCGGGCAATGCAGAATGTCGAAGGGGACTTCGCCGATCGAGACCTGATCGCCTTCCTCAAGCCAGCGGTCGGGCGCGAAATCGCGCACGCCGGTCATGCCGAACCGCGCGCCGCTCGTCACAACGTTGTCGAGCAGGAATTTGTCCGCGATATGCGGGCCTTCGATCGGCACCTTCAGCGCATCGCGCAGCTCGGCCGCGCCGCCGACATGGTCGATATGGCCGTGGGTCAGCCAGATCTTTTCGACCGACACGCCGGCCCGCGTGATTGCTCCCTGGATCTTCGGAACATCCCCGCCGGGGTCGATCACCACGGCCTTCTTGGTGGCCATGCACCACATCAAGGTGCAGTTCTGCTCGAACAGCGTCACCGGGATGATGATCGCGCCGACTTTTGCCTGGTTTGCGGGTTGCTGTGTCATATTTTCCTGTTTCCTTGGCCGCACAATGCCGATTTTTGACGGCGCGCCAAGGAAAACTTTCGTGCAAAGGTTTCGTGCAAAATTTCGTGCGAAAGCTTCACGCCCGTCGGACAGCCCTGTTCCAAATAGGAGACTCGCCGTTGGCCCCGATCGCGCAATCGGATAGGCTGCATCATCATGGAATTGCCCGCCCGCCAGGTCAATCTCGTGCCCGCGCCGGACCGCCGTCAGTCGGAGACGGCGCTTGCGATCGCACGCGGCACCGCGCGGATGCTGCGCACACTGGGTTTTTCCTGCATCAGCGAGTTGCCGCTGCCGTCGGGACGACGCGCCGATCTGGTGGCGCTGAACGAGCGCGGCGATATCTGGATCGTCGAGATCAAATCATCGATCGAGGATTTGCGCGCCGACCAGAAATGGCCGGAATACCGCGCGCATTGCGACCGGCTGTTCTTCGCCTTTACCCAGGAGATGCCCTGCGAAATCTTCCCGGCCGACACCGGCCTGATCGTGGCCGACGCCTATGGCGCCCATCTGCATTGCGAGGCGCCGGAACATCGGCTGCCGGCGCCGACCCGCAAGCTGATGATGGTGCGGTTCGCGATGGCGGCGGCGCAGCGGATCAACCGGCTGATCGACCCGCAGGGGCATAGCGAGTTTTAGAAAACGCGTTGGGTGCCAGCACCGCGGCGATCAGCGGCTGCGCCGCCTGCGCATGCTCCAATGCCGGAAGCGATCGAGATACAGATAGACGACGGGCGTGGTGTAGAGCGTCAGGATCTGGCTCAGCACCAAGCCGCCGATGATCGTGATGCCGAGCGGCTGCCGGAACTCGCTGCCTTCGCCCATGCCGACGATCAGCGGGACAGCGCCGAGCAGCGACGCCATCGTGGTCATCATGATCGGCCGGAACCGCAGCAGGCAGGCTTCATAGATCGCATCGGCCGGTGCCAGGCCACGCACGCGCTCGGCGTCGAGCGCAAAATCGATCATCATGATGGCGTTCTTTTTCACGATCCCGATCAGCAGGATCACGCCGATCATGCCAATAATGTCGAACTGGGTATGAAACAGCATCAGTGCCAGAACCGCTCCGACGCCGGCCGACGGCAGCGTGGACAGGATCGTCAGCGGATGAACGAAGCTCTCATAGAGCATCCCGAGCGAGATGTAGATCGTCGCGAACGCCGCCAGCACCAGATACGGCTCGCTGCTGAGCGATTCCCGAAAGATCTTGGCGGCGCCCTGGAACGAACCGCGGATCGTCGCCGGGACCCCGATCCGGCTCATGGTCTCGTCGATCGTCGTCACCGCCGTGCCCAGGGAGATGCCGGGCGCGAGATTGAACGAGATCGTGTTGGAAACCAGAACTCCCTGATGGTTGACGATCAGCGATGTCTGGCCTTGTCCGAATCGGGTGACGCTCGACAGCGGAATCATCGTCTCGTGGCTGGTGCTGACCGCGGTCCCGGTCGAGGACGGACCTTTGCCGGTGGCGCCGATCGAGTTGGTCGCAAGATTGCGGACGGCGCTGGCCGCCACCGAATTGACGGATGCGGCCTGTCCCGACGACACGATCGTTCCGGCCACGGCGTTGGTGGTTTGCGAACCGCTGGCCGGTCCGCCCGAGGTGCTGACATACACATCCTTCAGCGTCAGCGGGTTCTGCAGGTAAGGCTGCGCCACCTCCATGATGACGTGGTACTGGTTACGGGCCACATAGATGGTCGAGACCTGCCGCTGACCGAAGGCATCGTACAGCGTGTTGTCGATCTGGCTGACCGCTAAACCCAGTCGCGAGGCGGCATCGCGGTCGATGACCACGTTGGCCTCGAGGCCCTTGTTCTGCTGGTCGCTGCTGACGTCGGTGAGATCAGGCACGCCCTGAAGTGCTGTGACGATCTTCGGCGTCCATTCGTTCAGTTCCTCGAACGTCGATCCCTGCAGCGTGTACTGATACTGCGCGTTTCCCGAGCGTCCGCCGGCGCCGAGATCCCCCACCGCCTGCAGGAACAGCGTGGCGCCGGGCACGGCGGCGAGTTCGCCGCGCAGCACGCCGATCACCTGATCGGCGGTAAGCGCGCGGTCGCGAAGCGGTTTCAAGGAGGCGAACACGGTGCCGGAATTGGTCGAGCCTCCGCCCGGGCCGAGCCCGCCACCGGTGAAACCGACGGCGGTATCGACGGCCGGATTGACCTTGATGATGTCGATGAACTGCCTGAGCTTCTGCTGCATCAGTTGAAACGAGATACTTTGGTCGGCCTGAATCGATCCGATCAGCAGCCCGGTGTCCTGCTGCGGGACGAAGCCCTTCGGAACGGCGCCGTAAAGATGAAAATTCAGGGCGAGCGTCGAGGCCAGAACCAGCATCACCGAGCGCGGATGATGCAGCGCCACGGTCAGTGTCCGCCGATAGAAGTTCAGCAGCGCCTCGAAGACGTGCTCGCTGACACGATATATCCGCCCGTGCGGCCGGCCGCGCTCGCCGCGCAGCAGCACGGCGCACATCATCGGCGTTGTCGTCAGCGAGACCACCAGCGAGATCACGATGGACACGGTGATCGTCATGGCGAATTCGCGGAACACCCGGCCGACCAGGCCGCCCATCAGCAGGATCGGGACAAACACCGCGATCAGCGACACGCTCATCGACAGCACCGTGAAGCCGACCTCCCGGGATCCCAGCAGCGCGGCCTCCAGCCGCGATTTGCCGGCATCGAGGTGGCGGGAAATGTTTTCGAGCACGACGATGGCGTCGTCGACCACGAATCCGGTCGCGACCGTGAGCGCCATCAGCGAGAAGATGTTGAGGCTGTATCCGAGCAGATACATCACCGCAAAGGTCGCGACCAGCGACACCGACACCGCGACCACCGGCACCAGCGTCGCCCGGGCGCTGCGCAGGAACGCGAACACCACCAGGATCACCAGAATCACGGCAATGATGAGCGTGATTTCGACGTCCCGCAGCGAGGCCCGGATCGTGATCGAGCGGTCGACCGCGAGATTGACGTCGATCGCGGGAGAGACCGATGCCCGCAATTGCGGCATCAGCGCCTTCACGCGGTCGACCATTCCGATGATGTTGGCGCCGGGCTGCCGGTACACGATCATCATGACCGCCAGCTTGCCGTTGGAAAGGCCCAGATTGCGCAGGTTCTCCACGGAATCGAGCACTTCGCCGACATCCGTCAGGCGGACCGCCGCGCCATTGCGATAGGCGACCACCAGCGATTTGTAGTCCGCCGCCTTGATGGCCTGATCATTGGCATAGATCTGGTAGCGCTGGTCGGTGACATCGATGCCCCCCTTCGGACTGTGGGCATTGGCGCTGCCAAGCGCCGCGCGGACGTCTTCCAGGCCGATACCGTATTTGTAGAGCGATTGCGGAACGAGTTCGACGCGCACGGCGGGCAACGATCCGCCGCTGACGCTGACTTCACCGACGCCTTCGACCTGCGACAGCTTCTGCGCCAGCACGGTCGACGCCGCGTCATACAGTTCGGCGGGGGTCAGCGTATCCGAGGTCAGCGTGTAGATCAGGATCGGCGCCGAGGCTGGATTGAACTTGCGGTAGCTCGGATTGCTGCGCAGCGAGGTGGGCAGATCGGCGCGCGCGGCGTTGATCGCCGCCTGAACGTCGCGCGCCGCGCCGTTGATGTTGCGATTGATGCCGAACTGCAGATTGATGCGCGCGGAGCCGAGCGAACTCGAAGACGTCATCTCGGTGACGTCGGCGATCTGGCTGAGGTGGCGCTCCAGCGGGCTGGCAACCGTGGTCGCCACGTCCTCGGGACTCGCGCCCGGCAGTGTCGCCTGCACCGAAATGGTCGGGATATCGACATCGGGCAGTGGCGAGACCGGAAGCTTGAAAAAAGCGATCACGCCGGCGGCGACCAACCCGAACGTCAGCAGCGTTGTGGCGACAGGCCGACGGATAAACGGGCTTGAAAGACTCATCAGTGAACTTGACCCTCGTTCACCCTATACGCCGTCACATGATCCGTTCAACGATCCGGATTGAAGCCGGAATCGAGG
>Ga0210400_10004037_pt1 | contig 12816 bp, 10 predicted proteins | sample IncBWH26MmetaG_FD_155456 | JGI IMG/M metagenome (GOLD analysis project Ga0210400, IMG submission 155456) | Forest soil microbial communities from Barre Woods Harvard Forest LTER site, Petersham, Massachusetts, United States - Inc-BW-H-26-M | ecosystem: Environmental > Terrestrial > Soil >...
ACGGCGTCGCGCATGGCTTCGGCCATGAGGGGGGCGTCGGCGGCTTCGGCGATGGCGGTGTTCATGAGGAGGCCGTCGGCGCCGAGTTCCATGGCGATGGCGGCGTCGGAGGCGGTGCCGACTCCGGCATCGACGATCATGGGGACTTCGGTGATGCGTTCGCGGAGGATGCGGAGATTGGCGGGATTCTGGATGCCGAGGCCGGAGCCGATGGGCGCGGCAAGGGGCATGACGGCGGCGGCGCCTGCGTCGATTAGCTTGCGGGCGGCGATGAGGTCGTCGTTGGTGTAGGGGAGGACGACGAAGCCTTCTTTCACGAGAACTTTGGTGGCTTCGATGAGTTGTTCGGTGTCGGGGAAAAGAGTTTTTTCGTCGCCGATGACTTCGAGCTTGACCCAGTTGGAGAGGCCAACTTCGCGGGCGAGGCGGGCGGTGCGAATGGCTTCGTCGGCGGAATAGCACGCGGCGGTGTTGGGGAGGATGAAGATTTTTTCGCGGTCGATGTAGTCGAGGAGGGATTCCTTCGATTTGTCGGTGAGGTTGACGCGGCGGACGGCGACGGTGACCATGTCGGCGCCGGAAGCGGCGTGGGCGCGGGCCATTTCCTGGAAGCTGCGGTATTTGCCTGTGCCGACGATTAGGCGAGAGTTAAAGGCACGACCGGCGATTACGAGTTGATCGGGCATTGGAGGGCTCCGAGGGAGATTGTAGTCCTTGGGGTGGCGGGAGGACAAATGGTTGGGCGTTGGGGAGCAGTTGGTGATATTGGTTAAGTGTAATCAGTTATCAGTAATCGGTAATCAGTAAGAGGAAGGGGCGATCAGATAACAGAGAACAGATCGCAGGAGGCGAGGAGAAAAGATTTGACGCAGAGGACGCTGAGGTCGGAGCGCGGAGTTCGCTGAGAAGAGTCAGAAAGAGAAGAGTTGTCCACCTGAAGGTGGACGCTACAAAGGCGCGGGCGGCCCCCCCCCGTAAAACCGTTCGGGGTGCAAAACGCGCACCTCGGAAGGCGGGCCCTACAAGAGCAAATCAAGAGGGCGGCGTACCCTTCGCTGGAATCGCTCAGGGTGAAAAGCCGCCCGTACATCGGTCGCAAGGCGCGAACTGTTAGAAGGATTGGATTAGGTGGAGTAGGGTGCGGAGGGCTACGCCCGTGGGGCCTTTGGCTAGCCACGGTTTGGCGTCGTCGTTCCAGGCGGTGCCCGCGATATCAAGGTGGATCCACGGGGTGTCGCCGGCAAATTCGCGGATGAACCACGCGCCGGTGATGGAGCCGCCGCCTTTGCCGCTGCCGATGTTCTGAATGTCGGCGAAGCTGCCCTTGATGAATTCGCGGTATTCGTCGTCCATGGGCATCTGCCACATTTTTTCGCCGGCGGCCTTGGCGCTGGCGAGAAGTTTATCGGTCCAGGCTTGATCGGAGCCGAAGACGCCGACGTTGATGTTGGCGAGAGCGACGACGATGGCGCCGGTGAGAGTGGCCGCGTCGACAAGATGCGTGGCGCCTAATTGTTTTGCGTAGTGCACGCCGTCGGCGAGGATGAGGCGGCCTTCGGCGTCGGTGTTGAGGACTTCTATCGTTTTCCGGACATAGCGGTTTGAATGTCGCCGGGCTTTTGGGCTTTTCCGCCGGGCATATTTTCGGTGGAAGGGACGACGCAAATCACTTTGACGTTGGGCTTCAGGCCAGCGACGGCGCGCATGATGCCGAGCATGGTGGCGCCACCGGCCATGTCGTACTTCATTTTTTCCATGCCGTCGGCGGGCTTGATGGAGATGCCGCCGGTGTCAAAGGTGACGGCCTTGCCGACCAATCCGATGATGGGAGCGCCGGGCTTCGGATTAGCGGGCGTGTAGGTGATGATGATCATGCGCGGCGGCTCGACGCTGCCTTGCGCGACGCTGAGCAGCGCGCCCATTTTGAGATCGGCGATTTTCTTTTCGTCAAGGATTTCGACGGCGAGGCCGGCTTCCTTGGCCATGGCTTCGGCCTTTTCGGCAAGAATGCGCGGGGTCAGCTTGTTGGAAGGCTCGTTGACGAGGTCGCGCGCAAAATTTTGCGCGTCGCCGATGATGCGGCCGCGGGCGATTCCCTTCTCTCCAGCGGCTTTTTCGGTGTCGCTGAAGCCCGCAATTGTAAAAGTTTCGACAAATTTGTCATTTTTCTTGTCGGTCTTGTACTTGTCAGTTTCGAAATCGGAGACAATGACACTTTCGGTGACAGCCTGGGCGATTGACTCGGTGGAATCGCCTTCACGGACGAGCAAGACAACCTTATGCACGCCGCGGGCCTTCAAATACCGGAGGGCTACACCAGCAACTTTACGGAGCGTGGTAGGGTTAAATTGCTCGCGCTTCCCTGCCCCGACGAGGAGCAAGCGCGCGGCTTTGAAACCGGCGGGGGCGTGCAGGAGGGTGGTTTCGAGTGATTTGCCGGTGAGCTCGCCGCTTTTCGAAAGGCGAGAGAGCATGCCGCCGGTGAGCTTATCGAGTTCGGCGGGACGCCCCTGGGTCATGTCGCCGTTTTCGAAAACGTAGGTAACCAGCGCGTCGGTTTCCAGTGCAGCAAAAGGTTTTGTATCGAGTGTGATTTGCATGATGAGGTTATCGCCTCCGGTTGCGATAGAGAGCTTGTTCCGCTTCCCTGCGTGCTTCCTTGGAGCGCTCGTCGGCCCGGCGGTCCCAGGATTTCTTGCCCTGAGCCAGCGCGATTTCGACCTTGGCGAGGCCATTGCGGAAATAGATACGCAGAGGAATGACGGTTAATCCCTTGGATTCGATGCGGCCAGAAAATTTATGAATCTCGCGTTTATGAAGGAGAAGTTTTCGTTCGCCAAGCGGTTCGTGATTCCACGGGCCGCCGGGCATGTACTGGGCGATGTGGGCGTTGACGAGGAAAGGGCCGCTGGGCTTGAAGTCCACGTAGGCGTCGCGGATGTTGGCTTTGCCTTCGCGCAGCGCTTTGACTTCCGTGCCGTGAAGGATCAGGCCGGCTTCCATCTTTTCCAGGATGTGGTAGTTGTACGAAGCGGCGCGGTTCTGCGCGACAATCTTTTCGCGGGGCTCTTTCGAGTCTTTCCCTTTCGGTCCTTTCGGGGGGCTCTTTTGCGGACCCTTTCCGGGTTTCGTGGTTGGCTTGGTCACAATCTTTCATTTTACCTGATGATGCGTCTAATACGGATGTCCGGAACAGCTACCCAGCCGGGTCTGCTCCTTTCCAGCTACCGGCCACCCGAACGAGGAAAGGCTACAGAACCCGCGAATGGGACCATTTAAGGAGCAGCAACTACAAAATTCACCCGCTTGCCGGGCAAACAAAGCCGATGCTAGACTCCATGGGATAGCAAAGGCTCGGCTTGCCCCGCGTCGAGGTTCCGGAGAATTCATGCGTCGATGGTGTATGTTTGCCGCCCTAATTGTCTGTGTAGTGTTTGCGGCGGGATGTCCGAAGGACAAGCAGGACTATAAGGCTGCGCGCCATGCGGTTGATCTGAAGGACTACGACGCGGCGGTTGATTATTACCTGAAGGCCACCAAATCCGACCCCCACAACGTAAATTACAAGATTGGACTGGACCAATCGAGATTCGAGGCCGGGGCAGCGCACGTCCAAAAAGGGATCAAGCTGCGCGATAAGGGAGATTTGCAAGGGGCGGTTTCGGAGTTCCAGAGGGCCCAGGTGATGGACCCCTCGAGCACGGCGGCGGATCAGGAATTGAAGAAGACGCTGCAGTTGATCGCGGAGCAAGCGCAAGCGACGCAGGCACCGGATCAGCCGCTGATGGAAAATGGCCAGCCGGGGCTGGCGTCAGCGCCGCCTGAATTGAAACCGCTTTCGCGAGCGCCGATCAATTTGCGGATGTCCAACGACATCAAGGTGGTGTTCGACACGATCGGGAAGCTGGCGGGATTGACGGTGATCTACGATCCGGATTTGCAGGCGCGGCGAATCTCGGTGGATTTGAGCAACGTGACGCTGGAGCAGGCGCTGGACATCGTTTCCCTGCAAAGCAAAGGCTTCTGGAAGCCGGTGACGGAAAACATCATCATGATCGTTCCGGACAACACGCAGAAGCGCCGGGACTATGAAGAGCAGGTGGTGCGGACGTTCTATTTGAGCAACGTGGCGATCGCGCAGGACCTGACCGAAATTACCACCGGGCTGAGGCAGTTGCTGGACCTAAAGCGCATCCAGCAGGTGAATGCGCAGAACGCGATCATCATCCGCGATACGCCGGACAAGATTGCGCTGGCGGAAAAAATCATCCGCGACATCGATAAGGCCAAGCCGGAAGTGATTATTCAGATGGAAGTCCTGCAGGCGCGCACGGACAAGCTGAGAAACCTGGGTATTTTGCCCGGGCAGAGCGCTTCGATCGCAATCAATCCCAACACGAGCACGACCAGCTCCACGAGTACGACCTCGACGACTTCGAACTCCACCCCGGGAACAGTCACGTTGAGCCAACTCACCCACCTGAACCAGAATGACGTGGTGCTGACCTTGCCGGGCGCGACAGCGAACTTTGTGCTGACCGACACGGCGACCAAGATTATAGATAATCCGGAGATCCGCGCGATTGACGGGCAGCCGGCGAAACTTCGCGTTGGCGACCGCGTGCCGGTGGCGACGGGAAGCTTTCAGGCGGGCGTTGGCGTGGGATCGACGGCCGGCGCGGGGTTCGTGAACCCGCTGGTGAATACGCAATTCCAGTACATCGACGTCGGCGTGAACGTGGACATCACGCCGCACGTACACGCGAACCGCGACATCAGCCTGAAAGTTTCGGTGGAAGTATCCTCGGTGACGGGGCAATCCACGATTGGCGGCATCCAGCAGCCGATCATCAGCCAGCGCAAAATCGAACATGAAATTCGTTTGAAGGAAGGCGAAGTGAGCATCCTGGGCGGATTGTTCGAGCGCGTGGACACGAAGACACTGAATGGGTGGCCCGGGCTGGCGAACGTGCCGATCATGCGGTATCTGTTTTCGACGGACAATGTGGAGCGGCAGGAGAATGAAAACCTGATCGTGCTGATCCCGCGGATTGTGCGAATGCCGGACTGGACGAAGGCAAATCTTCGCGCCATCTCCGCGGGAACGGAAACGAACCCCGGCGTGAAGCGTGAGATGGACGTCAAGGCGCCGACGGCGAATCCGAATCCCACGTTGCCAACGGCCCCGGCGCAGACCCCGGTTGTACCTGGCGCAGTTCCGCCGGCAACGCAGCCCGCGAATCCACCAGCCGTACCACAGGCCCAAACCAGCGGGCCGCGGATCCGGTTTGAACCGGCGACACTGAACCTGGCTCCCGGGCAGACCGCCACCATCGGCGTGGTGGTAGAAAATGTGAACGACCTCTTCAGCGTTCCGATGCTGCTGCAATACAACCAGGCGGTCATCAGCATCGAAGAAGTGCGCCACGGAGGATTCCTCTCCGGGGGAACCCAGGAGATTGCGCTGGTGCAGCGGGTGGACAAGGAGCACGGGCAGGCGATTATTTCCGCGACGCGCCAGCCGAATACACCCGGCGTGAATGGAACGGGTACCCTGCTTGGCGTGGTGGTGAAAGCGCTGGCGCCGGGCACAACAAACCTTTCGATTGTCCAGGTGAACGCGAAGGATTCACAGCAGCGGCCCATCCCACTGGTGACCGGCGAAGCAATTCTCCACGTTCAGTAAAAGGCCGTAATTAACGGAGGTTGACGCCATTCCGATGCACCGCAAGGGGAGAAATTCGGCGCAAGCCGGCATGTCGCTGTTGGAGCTGATTGTTGCATGCTCGATCCTGCTGATTCTTTCCTCAATGGCTTTGCCTATCGCAAAATTCACGGTGATCCGCGAACGCGAAAAGGAATTGCGGCTGGACTTGCGGGAAATGCGGCAGGCGATTGACAAATACAAGGACCTGGCGGACCAGCAGAAGATTCGCGTGGAGCTTGGGAGCGAAGGGTATCCACCGGATTTGGAGACGCTGGTGAAGGGCGTGGCGGTGGGAGGATCCGGTGCGGCGGGGAAAAATATGAGATTCCTGCGGCGTGTCCCCAAGGATCCAATGACGGGGCGTCCGGAATGGGGATTGCGCTCGGTGCAGGATGATCCGGACTCGACAAGTTGGGGCGGAAAGAACGTGTTCGACGTGTTCTCGAAATCCACGGGCACGGCTTTGGATGGGACGAAGTATTCGGACTGGTAGGCTGTTCCTCGAGCGAAGGTGACGGGATGAGTCGAAGTTTCAGCGTGAAATGTTTCAGGCGGCACGGCGAGCCGGGACGCCGGGGCGCGCGCGGATTCACGCTGATCGAATTGATGATCGTGATGATGATCATGTCGATCCTGATTGGGATGGCGGCCCTGGCTTACGACAAGACGATCAAGCGCGCGCGGGAATCCGTGCTGAAGCAGGACCTGCAGACGATGCGGCAAGCGATCGACAATTACACACTGGATAAGCAACAGGCTCCGCAATCGCTGGACGACCTGGTGGAGGCGCACTACCTGCGGGAGGTGCCGATGGATCCTGTGTGTCGGCAGAAAGATTGGGTGGTCCATATCGGGGATACGGTGCTGAGCCCGGACCAGACGAGCACAGGCGTGGACGATGTGCATTCGGGCTGCGAGCAGAACGCAAGCGACGGGAGTTCGTACACGACGTGGTGAGTGGAGCAGCGAAAGAGAAAAACGAAGAAGAGCCGAGCGATTGGCGAAAAATTTGACGGGGATTGGCGGCTCCGCTATAGTGGTTGTGCGGGGTGGAGCAGCCTGGTAGCTCGTCGGGCTCATAACCCGAAGGTCGTCAGTTCAAATCTGACCCCCGCAACCAATTAGAGAAACAAAACAAAGGGCTTCCGGTTGCTTCCCGGAAGCCCTTGCTGCATTTTGGTGCAGACTATGCCTGAACTATGCCTGTTTTCTGAACTGCGCCACTTTCTTCTGAGCCGCAAGCACGTCAGTGCTCGACACGATCGCGTAGCGGTCGAACATCACTGACGTTCGATGCCCCGTGAGTTCGCGGGCGACCACTTGCGGGACACCGGCGGCGAGAAGTCGCCGCGCGCACGTTCTGCGGAAATCGTGAAACAGCCGCCCAGGACACTTCGCCTTTTTCGTGGCCGTCGCCCACGACTTCTTGAACTCCCCAACTGGCAAGCCGTCGCCACGATGGAAGATCGGATCTGCCAATCTGGTGACGCCATCAATCGGCACGATATTGCGTGTTTGCGGGCATCTTTAATGAAGCGCGAGAGGAATGATGGGAACACAAATCGGGTGTCGACCCCGCGTGCAGCGACTTGTCCATTAACCCGACTTGCCAGCACTTATTGGGACTTAGCCGCGTCGTCCGACGATAACTTCCGAGAAGCCGACAATCCGAGAACTATTCCATTTAATAGACATAACCTGGTTTCTCGGTCCCTATCTGGCAAGGACTTCCCACAAGCGGACTTCTAGCCCGCAAATAACTTCCGGTTACCCTTAATCCGAAAAGGACACAAGGTTCCTTCCTGCCAGGGAGTCACTTCAACGAATAGCCGACTTTTCGACCAAGCGTTGCATGGGACGTCGGCTGCTCGAGATGACGACGGTCACTCGGAACCGAAGCTTCAGCTATTTAGGAATAGAGCTTCGCGTAGATTCCAAGCCTTCTCATTCGGTATATGAGTGTAGTTCGGCTGATACCCAATCGGATTGCAGCGCCATCCGTACCGCCTACGCGGCCCTTGCATGCGGTAAGCGCCTGAATGATTTCCTCGCGCTGCTTCCTTTCGTACTCCTCAGCGCCGGCGTTGATATCAGGTCCTGAGCTGAAATCTTTGCGAGCCGCTCGCTTCTTGTTCACGACGGCATCTACCGCCATCTCGGTTTCTGTCTTTCGCAGTTCTGTGGGCGGTACTTCGAGCGCCTTGCCGCGCGTCAGGATGACTGCGCGTTCGATGAAATTCTCCAATTCGCGGATATTCCCAGGCCATTCCCAAGCCGTGAGTCCCTTCATTACTGCAGAAGGTACAGATTCAATATCTTTCCGCATCTGTTTTGCAAATTTCTGCACGAAGTAGCTCACCAGCAGCGGGATGTCTTCTTTGCGCTCCCGCAGGGAAGGTATGTGGATCGGGAAAACATTCAACCGGTAAAACAGGTCACTGCGAAACTCGCGGTCGGCAACCATTTTCTCCAAGTTGCGGTTCGTTGCGGCGACCAGACGCACGTTCACTTTGCGCGTATGCGTGCTCCCCAAGCGTTCGAACTCGCGCTCCTGCAGAGCGCGTAGAAGTTTCGGCTGAATTTCGATTGGAATGTCGCCTATTTCATCCAGGAAGAGCGTGCCCTGGTCGGCTAGATCCAATCGCCCGATTTTCTGCGTAATGGCCCCGGTGAACGCGCCCCTTTCGTGTCCAAACAATTCACTCTCCAGCAGGCCCGTGGGAATTGCGGCACAATTAAGTTTCACAAAGGTACGGTCCTTACGTCGACCGCGGTCGTGAATTGCGCGTGCAATGAGCTCCTTACCCGTTCCGGTTTCGCCCAGAAGTAGAACAGTGGAATCGCTCGGAGCGACGGTCTCCACCAGTTGCAGAACATGTTTTAACGGGGCGCTTTTTCCAATGATCAGCTCGAACCCGCTGTCGCTGCGAATTTCCTCTTCCAGGTAAAGTTTTTCCTGTGCGAGCTTGTCCTTGAGGTCAGAAATTTCGTGGTAAGCCAGTGCGTTTTCGATTGCGATTGCGATCTGTCCTGAGGCCCGACTCAGGAAGTCAACATCTTCTGGCGCAAAAGGAGTCTCCGTCGTGCGGCAAGGACATAAAATTCCGAGGACTCGATCACGATTTACGAGTGGAATAATACACTTGGTTCTTAGCCCTTCCGCGGCCGCGATCTCCGTTGCCCCGGACACGCAATTGTCGTAATCCTGACTGTCAAGGACTACGGGTTTCAAAGTGTCCATTGCTTTTTTGGTGGCAGCGCTCGGCGCCACGAGCAGATCTTCTTTGATGAGCCCCTTGCCGTGTGGAAAATCTACGGCGAATACCCTAATTTGACCCGATGCTCGGTCGGGCAGCGAAACGGTTACCAAATCAGCTTGTATAACTTGGCGGATATTCGCTGCAATCGCGCGTAAGACCTCTCGGAGGTTGAGGCTCGACGTGATTCTGCTCGTCAGATTCAGTAGCAACTGGAGCCGGTCGTTCTGACGCCGCAGCTCTTCACTGATGTTGATTATCGCTTCGTACCGGTTTGCACCGTTCGCCGCGGGCATAGGAGTGCGGATTAAGGCTTCGTCTCGGGTTAGGTCGTTCGCCACGGGTACAGGAGTGATTATGCCCATACCCCTTTTGGATGCCGCATGAAACTAGATAGGTATAAGCCGCTATCGAATCTCCGCCAGGATTAGCGTGATGTCGTCGTGAAGCGGTCCAGCGCTCCAGTATTAGCAGCCCGCAATCTCCAATAACTCATTGGCGTGTATTTTCGCCCATTCCCTCAGCAACAATGGCGCGCGTCCCAGAATTTTCTCTGTATCGTCTTTTACGCTTCCAACGTACGCCATTCTTCCGTCCTCGACGTAGCGGAAGAATTCGAGCCCTCCCTTTGCATACGCCGGTTCGAATATTGAACCGGGCTGTTCCGCCTCGCTCTGAAAAGCTTCGGCTGTACGAACTGCCGCTGTGAACTTACGACCTGTAGCCTCAGCTAGAGTTTCAGCCACCTGCTTCGCAGTGAGTACGTCCGCCGAGAACCAATAGTCTTTTCCACTGTGCTTTGTCGGTCCTTCCATCAGAATTCGGGCTGCGGATTCCGCTACATCTTCCAAAGCGGTATACCCAAGAGCTTTGGAAGTGTAATAACTGTACCGGCCACCTTTGATCGCGGCATACCCTAGCAAATTCTGCATGAACATGTTGGGGTGCAGATTCGTCCATGCGACGCCGCTGGCTTGAAGATAGATTTCGATCATCTGATGCCAAGCGAAAACCGTAGCGTAGGCGTCACGATCTGTCGTAAATGCGCCCAGGTGCACGGTATGCGTTACACCGTTACGTCTGGCCGCATCGATCAGGGATTTGCTTTGCACAAGCATGTCCACCGTATAGCCAGTTATTAGAAAAATCCCAGTGACGTCTTTCAACGCTTGATCGAAAGTTCGTGGATCATCGAGATCGATAAAGCGCGACGCCCCAAGATGATCTGCAAGCTCTTTCAGATTCTCTTTCCTTCGCGATCCTACCGAAAAGTTTGCCTTGCTCCTTTTCAAATGTTTGGCGACGAGTTTTCCTACTTGTCCTGTTGCACCCAACACGAGAAGATTGCTTGCACTATTCATTTGAAGCTCCTTTTACTTTCTTTTGAGTTGAAAAGAATAATGATTAACTGCGCGAGCTAAACAACGGACGTGACGCTGGCATTGTGCTGAGGTGATTGAGCGGAAAGCCTGTCCAACCATCACAACCATACAGTCGCTGTTGCCAACCGCCACCGACCCAATCGAGAGGAGCCTCGCCGCGCTTAGAAACTCGGTCTTATCGATGAATCTTTCTGAATAATGAATATCCATGTGTATTCTCGTTCCCATAGAGGTTCCAAAAGTGCTCGCTCATATCGCCGAGAATGATCACCTGCTCAATCTCGGTGGCTTCGGCCCATTTGATCTGACCGTCCATCGTGACTTCCAAATGGCGATGAAGCGCGGCTTCGTCCGCGAAGCGCTCGTGCTGTGTGTAGACGCCTTCGGCATTTTTATAAATTGTGTACTCGAGGACATACGATTCCTTTGCCTCGGTGACCGGCAGGATGAAGTCAATCGCTTGTTTGTAGAGTTCGAGTTTGCCCGGCTTTACGCGAAACCAAAAAATCACGTCAATTGGGTTATTCGTCATGAGTGTCTGGCTCCTATTTGTGTCATTGCTTTCGTTACTACATATGAGTACTGAAAGCGGTATCGCCATGGCGACGTACTTCTCCGCGGTGCGATGTGCGAGGGCTGCAAGCCTATCCAACTATCACCACCATACAGTCACTGTTGCCATCCGCCGCCTAGCGATTGATAGAGCTGGACAAGCGCAAGCCGCTCGTTCAGTTGCGCATCGACGAGGTTCAGTTCCGCCGAGAAATAATTTGTTTCGCTGGTCAGCACCTGGAGATAACTTGCGCCACCATTCTTGTAGAGCACCTCGGACAGTTGATTCGTCTGCCGTGCTGCCTGCGTGAGCAATTCCTGTTGCTCGCGGAACTCACGATCTTTTTGAGAAGCGACGAGTGAATTGGAGACCTGTTCGAGTGCGTTCTGCACGGTCTGCTGATAAGCGAGCACTGTTTCCTGATATTGCGCTCGCGAGAGTTTGAGTTGCGACCGAAGCGCTCCGCCTTCGAAGACGGGCTGCGCCACGCTCAGGGCACCCAGCCAGGTCTCTGAGGGTGCGCTAATGAACCGACTCAACTGGTTGCTTTCTAGCCCACCCGTCCCAGTGAGCGCGATGCTGGGAAAGAAGGCGGCCTTAGCCACGCCGATCTGCGCGTTGGCCGCCATCATGTTAGCTTCGGCCTCGAGGACATCCGGGCGACGCTCGAGCAATTCCGAGGGCAGGCCGGCTGGGACGCTATCCGGCACGGGCTGCTCTGTGATCGCGCGGCCGCGGGGTATTGAGCCAGGGTTTTCACCGAGCAGGATGCTGAGCAGATTTTCTTTCTGCTGAATTTGTCGCTCAAGATCGGGAATCGTTTCAGAGGCCGTATAAACGAGTTGTTGCGATTGACTTACGTCTAGTCCGGAGTTCGAACCGTGACTTTCAAGGAACTCTGTTAGTTTCAGGGACTGTTGCCGGGAGGCCAGTGTGCGCTTTGAGATTTCGAGTTGGCTGTCGAGCGCGCGGAGCTCGAAATAGGCCGTCGCTACGTTTGCAACCAGTGACGAGATCACTGCCTGCTGTCCCCACTCCGAGGCGAGCATCTGAGCGCGAGCTGCTTCGGTTTGGCGGCGATACTTTCCCCAAAAGTCCAAATTCCAGATAACCGAGAGGTTGATCTGACCAGCGTTGACCTGGTACGCCGGAAACAGACTTGAAACCTTGGCGTTTTGCTGGCTGAAGACGCCTGCGCCGACGCTTGCCGAGGGGAACTGGTTGGCGCGGACAATCCCAAGCTGGTCTTGTGCCTCAAGCACGCGAGTGGCAGCGATGCGAACGTCATAGTTCTGCTGAAGCGCGATGTGAATCAGGTCCGCCAACACTGGGTCCTGATACACGTCCCACCACTTCTCATTGCCCAGCGACGCTGCTGCGGCAGGTTGGTCGGGCATAGCGCTGCGATAACCTATAGGCACGCTGACTGTCGGGCGCTTGTAGTTTGGCCCCATCATGCAGCCGGCCGCCTCCACAACCAGCACGGATAGAATTCCTAAGAGTGCAGTCTTCTTCATAATTCAGTCCCCCAAATTGGGCGCCTCGGCGGGCGCGAGTGGCAATGCTTTCCGTTTCTCAGCGCCTGAGAATTTCTCAACGACGTAGAAGATCGCCGGAACAAAGAATCTGCCAATGAAGGTCTCCGCCAACATGCCTCCGATCACCGTCGTACCGATAATCTGGCGGGCGATTGCGCCTGCTCCGGACGCTATCCATAGCGGCACGCACCCGACAATAAACGCGAGCGCGGTCATCATGAGGGGCCGGAACCGAAGCCTCGCTCCGTCCAGGGCAGCCTCGACCAGAGGTCGGCCGCGTTCGTACTCCTCTTTGGCGAACGCGACGATCAGAATTGAATTCTTGGCGCCCAGACCGATGAGCATCACCAGACCAATCTGGGTGTATACATCGTTCTCC
>Ga0210400_10004038_pt1 | contig 12815 bp, 9 predicted proteins | sample IncBWH26MmetaG_FD_155456 | JGI IMG/M metagenome (GOLD analysis project Ga0210400, IMG submission 155456) | Forest soil microbial communities from Barre Woods Harvard Forest LTER site, Petersham, Massachusetts, United States - Inc-BW-H-26-M | ecosystem: Environmental > Terrestrial > Soil >...
CGCGAGATTACTCGCATTCCGAGTTGGGAGCAAGAGGCCGGTGAATGTGGAATGCATCCCAGCGATCTGCGAATGGACCCCGCTGCGGCTCAAGCTGTGCTCCAACAATTCGTGGCGCTCGGTTACGTTCAGCCGCCCAGCGAAGATCAGAGCAAAGCCGTAGCCAGTGCGGTGCGGGAAGCGAATTATAATTTGGCGCGCGACTATCTGGATTGCGGCCGCCCCGACGATGCTCTGCCTCTGCTCGAGGACCTGGCCAAGAATGATCCCAAGCAGACCCGCTTCCAGATGCATCTGGCGCAGTGTTATCTCGCACTCAGCCGCCGCGCCGACGCGAAACAGATTCTGGAAGCCCTCATCGTCGCGGATTTGAACCCACCTGAACCAGAGGCCGCAAAGGATGGGCCACCCGAACAAGCTGGAGCAGCCTCACCGGAAACGGAAGCGCAACCGACTGAAATACCCGGAGTCGAAAACCCGATAATTGCAGCGGCAGAGGCAATGCCGGAAGCTCCAGCGGTCGAAGCCGAAACAGTGGAGGCGCCGTCGCCCGAAGCCCAAGCTCCGGAAGCCACCGTGGCGGAGGTGCAATCAACCGAGACGCAGGCGACCGAAGCGCAAGCGCGGGAAACGCCCGCAACTGAAGTCACACCATCCCCGAAACAGCCCAACCCTCGGCCATGGGCGGACTTGCTCATGGGCGTAATTCACTTTGAAGAAGGCAACATGGAAGACGCTCTGGCTAGCCTACTCAAGGCCGAGCAATCCGACCCACGCCTGCCCAACCTGCATTTGCGCATCGGGGAGACCTATTTACGCCAGAAGCGAACGGACGATGCTGACCGCGCCTTCCAGCAGGCGCTAGAAATCGACGGCGACAGCCCAGAAGCGCATCTCGGCCTAGCGATGGTCCGCCTGCGACAGCGCCGGAATGAAGAGGCTGCCGAACAGGCTTTGTTGGCCGTGGGCCTGCAGCACTTCCTGCCGTTGGGTCATTTTTATCTTGGAGTGGCGCTGGCGCGGTTAGGGCATCGGCAACGGGCGATGCTTGCGTTCGAGACTTGCCTGAGCATGCTCCCCGGGCTCGTTGCGGCGCACCGCTGGCTGGCGGCGTTGCACAGCCAGCCTGGCGGAGACTTAGACAAAGCCGTCCGGCACCGCAGCCTGTACGCCCAACTCATGCATCAGAGAAAGACCAGAGCGAAGGCTTGATTTCGGCTATCTGGCGCGGTCTCGCTCCGTGATTCGAAATTCATCTCTGGCGATATAACTCGTTCTCTTGGCCGTTTCAGCCGCTCCTTTCGACGTCGTCAAAACCGAGTCCAAGTTTGCGTCGTGACGCTGCACTGTTATACCGTAAGTGGTTCCCCTGGCTGTTTCCTTCATGGCCGATCGAAACGAATTCAGTACGCCCTCGAGTTCCAGCGTCCTCGAAACGCGCGTGGACGCTACCTCCGCGCGCTTTGAAGCCAACATGCGCTTCCTGGCCGACATGGTTTCGCAAGTGCGCAACGAGGAGGAAAAAATCCGCGAGGGCGGCGGGCCCAAAGCCATTGAGAGCCAGCACAGCAAGGGCCGGCTCACAGCGCGCGAACGCATCAACCTGTTGGTGGATGCCGGGAGTCTCTTTGAACTCGGCTCCTTCGCGGCGTACGGCATGTATGAAGAGTGGGGTGGGGCACCCGCGGCCGGGGTAATTACCGGGCTTGGGCGCATCCATACTAGGCTGGTGATGATTATCGCCAACGACGCCACGGTAAAGGCCGGCGCATTCTTCCCCATGACGTCGAAGAAGGTAATTCGGGCGCAGAACATCGCCATTGAAAATCGTATCCCGACCGTTTACCTGGTCGACTCCGCCGGCGTCTTTCTTCCTTTACAAGAGGATGTATTTCCGGACACGGACGATTTCGGGCGGGTATTCCGCAATAACGCGGTGATGTCGGCGATGGGTATTCCGCAAATTGCTGCGATCATGGGCATGTGCGTGGCGGGCGGAGGGTATCTTCCGGTAATGTGCGATCACGTGCTTATGACCGACGGCAGCGGGCTTTTTCTCGCAGGTCCGGCTTTGGTGCAAGCGGCGATTGGACAGAAAGTGTCCGCCGAGGAGCTGGGCGGCGCGGCGATGCATTCGGCGATCAGTGGCACCGTGGACTTCCGCGAACCGAACGATGAGGCCTGCCTGACACGCATTCGCTCTATCGTCGAGAAGTGGGGCTACCGGCGGCAATCTCCCTGGGATCGCAAGAAACCAGAAGAGCCGGCGCTGGCTGCGGAAGAAATTTATGGGATTTACGATTCGTCTCCGGGGCGCCCTTACGATATGAAGGAGATCGTTGCGCGCATCGTGGACGGCAGCCGCTTTGACGAATACAAGCCTGAGTACGGGAAAACTTTGCTCTGCGGTTACGCGCGCATTGGCGGATTTGCGGTGGGGATTGTTGCCAATCAGAAACTGCACGCCCAGGCCACCGACCACGAAGGCCATAAGCGGATGGAGTTTGGCGGCGTGATTTATACAGAATCCGCGGAGAAGGCCGCGCGCTTCATCATGGATTGCAATCAGAATCTGATCCCGCTGGTTTTCTTTCACGACGTGAACGGATTCATGGTGGGGCGCGACGCGGAATGGAGCGGCATCATTAAAGCGGGCGCGAAGATGGTGAACGCGGTTTCAAATTCGGTGGTGCCGAAAATTACAATGATCGTTGGCGGATCGTTTGGCGCGGGACATTATGCAATGTGCGGCAAAGCTTATGACCCGCGATTTCTGTTCGCCTGGCCAACGGCGCGTTATGCGGTGATGAGCGGCGATTCGGCCGCGAGTGTTTTGGTGGAAATCAAGCTGAAGCAACTAGAGCGCGGCGGGAAGAAATTGGGCGAAGAGGAAAAGAAACAGCTGTACGACGAGACGAAGCGTACCTATGACGAACAGACTGACCCGCGATATGGCGCTGCCCGGCTGTGGATCGATAAGATCATCGATCCCGCCGAAACGCGCGACGCGATTACGCAGGCACTCGAAGCAGCGGCGCTGAATCCGGACGTGCCAGAGTTCAAGGTAGGAGTTTTGCAAACATAGCCACGGATTCTCACGGATCTACGCGGATAAGGGCAGCCGAATTCATCCGTGAAGATCAGTTGCCGAGGTCTTGAAAATGTCTGAATCCGTCAAATTCATAGAATGTCCGCGCGATGCCTGGCAGGGGTTAAAAGGGCAAATCCCCACCCACATCAAGCTGGAATATTTGCGAGCATTGATCAGCGCGGGATTCAAGCACATCGATGCTGTGTCCTTCGTGTCACCCGCGGCTGTGCCCCAGATGGCTGACTCGGAAGAGGTTGCGAAGGAACTTGATCCTCCGGACGATGTTGAGATTATCGGCATCGTAGTGAACGAAAAAGGTGCGCAGCGGGCGATCAATACCGACGTGGTGCGCGCCCTTGGATTCCCTTACTCGGTTTCGCCGACATTCTTGCGGAACAATCAGCACCAGACGCTCGACGAAGCCATCGCTGAGTTGGAGAAAATCAAGGGCAAGGGCGATGAGGCCGGATTGGACACAGTTGTATATATCTCGATGGCGTTCGGAAATCCCTACGGTGATCAATGGAATGTGGGCGAAGTCGTCGATGCGGTCGACCTGCTCGAATCTTATGGCGTGCGCATGATTTCGCTGGCGGATACGGTTGGGATGGCAGGTCCGGAGCAGATCGGTGAAGTGGTTTCCGCGGTGATTTCTAAGTACGATTATCTGGAAATTGGCGTGCACCTGCACAGCCGCCCTGAGCTGGCTGCGGCCAAGGTAACGGCTGCGTTCGACGCGGGCTGTCGGCGATTCGATTCCGCGCTGGGCGGCCTGGGCGGATGTCCCTTCGCTCAGGACATACTCGTCGGCAATATTGCGACGGAGAAAGTGGTTGAGGCGCTGACCGCGCGCGGCGCGGTGCTCCCGCCGCTCAAGCCGCTCGATATACTGCTGCGGGCAACGGCCGAAATCGGAGCACGGTACACGAGTTCAGTGGCGGCCGACTGAAAATGGCTTACAAAACTCTCCATCTCGCGCATGACAGCCGGATCGCCACCATCATCCTCAATCGTCCGGACAAGCGCAATGCGATCAGTTACGAATTAATTGAGGATTTATCCGCCGCGCTGAAGGAAGTTGTTAATTCGTCCGCGCGGGTGCTGATTCTCACGGGAGCCGGGAAAGCATTCTGCTCTGGCATGGACCTGGACAATCTGAAGGCCCTTGTCGGACGTTCATCAGAGCAGAATGTGGAAGACTCCGAAACCATGGCCCGTTTGTTCCGTTCGCTGTATGACTTTCCCAGACCCACGATCGCCGCGGTGAATGGCGCAGCGATCGCTGGAGGCTGTGGGCTTGCCACCCTTTGCGACTTCACGCTTGCCGTGCCGGAAGCGAAATTTGGATATACCGAAGTTCGAATCGGATTCGTGCCGGCAATCGTTTCGACTTTTCTGCTGCGCCAAGTCGGGGAAAAACATGCGCGAGATCTGCTCCTGACTGGCAGAATCATCGCGGCCGATGAGGCATATCGCATCGGGCTGGTTAACGAAATCGTTTCCGCGGAGGAGCTGATCGAGCGAGCGCGGGAACTGGCATCGCAACTCATGGAAAACAGCCCCGTATCGCTGGTGTCCACCAAGGGTCTGCTAAGCGAGCATGCTCGGATTGAACTCGATGCGCAGATACAGTCCGCGGTGCGGGAGAATGCAGCGATCCGCGCCACTGCCGATTTCCGCGAGGGCATCTCGTCATTTCTCGAAAAACGCAAGCCACGATGGAGTGGCGAATGACCAGGGGTGCAAACCATCAACCAGTAATCGGCGAGACTCGTCTTCGGGTTCGCTACGCTGACACCGACCAGATGGGCGTTGTCTATCATGCCAATTACTTCATTTGGTTCGAAGTCGGACGGGTGGAACTGCTGCGGCAACTCGGTTTTTCTTATCGCGACATGGAGCAGAAAGATGGCTGCGGCATTGCGGTTATCGATGCGCGTTGCCGCTATAAGGCTCCGGCGCGCTATGACGACGAAGTCATCGTCCGCACGCATTTGAAATGCATCCGTGAGTCCCTGATTCAGTTCGAATATGAGTTGGCGCGTGCCATTGACGGGACATTGCTGGCTGAGGGCGATACCACGCATATCGTGGTCAACCAGGAAATGAGAAAAGTGCCACTCCCGGAGAAATACGTAACCGCGTTCCGGAAGGCAATGGGAATTCAGGTCTAACAGTTAAGAAAGGATAGGCATATCTGAAAGCCCTTCACATTAACGGGAACGATTTGACTTTGGAAGCGGTGCGGGAAGTCGCGGTCGAGCGGCGGCCAGTGCTTCTTGACCCCGACGCTCGGGCAGCAGTTGGCCAGGCCCGCGCAGTGGTGGACGCATTGGTCAAGAGCGACAAAGTTTCCTATGCGATCACGACCGGGGTGGGCAAACTCAGCGACGTACGCATCGCGGGAGAGCAGATTCGCGAGATGCAGGTCAACCTGATACGGTCGCACGCCGTCGGCGTGGGCCCGGCACTGGAGGCGGCTGAGGTCCGGGCCATGATGCTGCTGCGCGCCAATTCCTTATCGAAGGGATTCTCTGGTGTGCGCGCTGAAATCGTTGACGCCCTATGCGAGATGCTCAGCCGCGGCGTCACGCCGTTTGTTCCGTCGCAGGGAAGCGTCGGCGCGAGCGGTGATTTGGCCCCGTTGGCCCATCTTGCGCTAGCGCTGATCGGGGAAGGCGAGTGCATCGACGATAAAGGCGTTCGTATCCTGAGCGCTGAAGCTTTGCGCCGAGCCCAAATCAAGCCGCTGGTGCTCGAGGCCAAGGAAGCGGTTTCGCTGATCAACGGGACACAAGGGATGTTGGCCGTCGGAATCCTCGCCCTGCTCGCCGCCGACACGCTGGTGGATTCCGCCGACGTGATTGGCGCTCTCACACTGGACGCGTTGCGTGGTACGGATGCGGCCTTCGATGAGCGCATTCACCGGGCTCGCCCGCATCGCGGACAGTTGAAGACGGCGGAGAATTTGCGCCGCATGCTCGAAGGCAGTGAGATTCGCGAATCGCATCGCGAGTGCGGTCGCGTTCAGGATGCATATTCCTTGCGCTGCATGCCGCAGGTACACGGTGCGGTGCGCGACACGCTGGCTCATTGCCGCGAGGTGATGGAGACTGAGGTTAACTCGGCAGTGGATAATCCGCTGGTTTTTGTGAACGACGCCGGGCAGGGTGGCGACGTGATCTCGGGGGGGAATTTCCACGGTGAGCCGGTCGCGTTTGCGCTGGATTTTCTCGGAATTGCTCTGAGCGCGCTGGCCGGCATTTCAGAGCGGAGGTTGGAGCGACTGGTGAATCCGGCGCTGAATGAGGGTTTGCCGCCTTTTCTCGCAGCGGGGGCAGGACTGAATTCTGGATTCATGATGCCGCAGGTTACAGCGGCGGCGCTGGTGAGTGAGAACAAAGTTTTCGCTCATCCGGCGTCGGTGGATTCGATCACGACCTCCGGGAACAAAGAAGATTTCGTTTCCATGGGGATGACGGCGTCGCTCAAACTGAAGCGGATTGTCGAAAACACGCGCAATGCGATGGCGATCGAGGCTATGGCTGCTGCGCAGGCGCTGGACTTTGTGGCTCCGCTTAAGACGGGCAAGCGCGGGCTAGCGGCCCATGCTGCGATTCGGTCGGTGTGCCCGACTATGGATAAAGACCGGGTGATGTATCAGGACTTTGCTCGGATCGCGGAGTTGATCGCGAGTGGGAAGGTGGCGGAGGCCCTGAGGTAACTCAGACAACCAGCCCTCCATGCCGCTAATATCTGAGCCCGAACGGGCGAAGACGCAGCTCCTACGTTAAACGGATTTCGCGGCACTTCCGTCCAGTCCCAGCTTGTCTGCGATTGGCTTGAGGGCTTCGATACAGAATGTGATGTGCTCTTCGAGATCGACACCCAGTTCGGCGGCGCCATTCACGATGTCATCCCGATTCACCTTGCGGGCGAAAGCTTTATCTTTCATCCTCTTTCTTACGGACTTGGCATCTACCTCGGCTAACAATTTTCCTGGCTTGATCAGCGCGACTGCGGTAATGAATCCGGCCAGTTCGTCGCAGGCGAAGAGTGCTTTCTCCATTGGAGTGTCCCGAGTCACGCCGGTGTATTCGGCGTGAGACATTATGGCTTTGCGAATTTCTTCCGGATAGCCGCGCTCTCTTAGAATTTCGTTGCCTTTGTAAGGATGGTCGTCGAGGCTCGGGTACTTATCGTAGTCGAAGTCGTGAAGGAGGCCTACGACTGCCCAAAGGTCTTCTTCCTCTGGACCTGTAGCGAATTTGCGAGAATAAGCGCGCATGCATGCCTCCACCGACAAGGCGTGTTTCCGCAAACTTTCAGATTGGGTGAACTCAGTTAGTAAACTCCATGCGGCTTCGCGATCAATCGTCATTTGGCTCCTTGAAACGTGGATCAACTGCGGGCGGCTGATTACCATCAACCATCGCACCCAGGGGCTGAAGCCCGGTGTTTATCGGGCGTTTACGGCACGGCTGAACCCGTAGCCCTCCCACGTCAGTGCGAACGCTATCGACGAGAAAAATTGATTTTTCTCGCGATGACCTCGTCTAAGTTAGCCCTCTATTATCATAATTCGAGTTTGCTTTGCAGATTGTGCTTGACATCCACAGGGCTTATGCCCCAGATTACGCTGCAGGTTGTGAACCGTATCTAGTTTGGTTCACTCGGTTCCAGGAGAAGCCCGCTCTGGCCCTCCCACACCTTAGATGGCCACTACTCTTGCCCCAGTAGATTCAAGGGAAGTTGTTCGTTGCGATCACTGCCTGCTGGTCCAATTCCGTACCAGCAATGATCTTTGCCGCCGTTGCCACGCTTCCTTAGATGAAGAGGAGCCGGAAGTTGTCGTGGCTCCGCCCCCGCCGCAGATGATGCCCAGCAATGGGCACGGTCGCGGGCATTTGCACTTGGCCGCATCGATCCGCTCCATGCGCTTGCGTAATGGGCTGAGCCAGCGGCAATTAGCCGCGCGTATGTCGGTGCCACGGACTTACGTGTCCAAGATTGAAAACGAGAAGGCGACTCCCACACTTTCCTCGCTCGAACGGTTGGCGCGGGCGCTGGAAGTGACCGTGCCGGATCTATTGAGCGGTGGCGAGCGCAATCGGCAGGAGGAGGTTCGCGAGTTGACGCAGGATCCGTTTATCGCGGAGATGCTGCCTTTCGTGAACCAGTTGAATGGGATGCAGATGTCGAGCATCCTGACGCAAGTACGGGATTTGACGGTGCGTCCGCGGAGAAGTGCGTAAGAGTTCTGCGGAGTTTCGCGATGCCTCTAAAGTGTTTGGGTCAAGACGGGCGAGGACGCCCGTCTTCCATATGATGTTTTTTCCGGGCGACCAGCCAACTGCAGCCGGAATCGGAAGATTCCGGCTTTTTTAGCTTTCCAGACGAAATCGTGTTTCGCCCAGTGTATAAAGCCGACGCCAAACCAGGCGGTTCACCGTTACTACCATAGCCGCCATCACAATCGTGGCTGCGATCAGCAAGTCATAATTTCCGCCGTCGGTAGCCCGGCTTATGGTCGAGCCCAGGCCAATGGTAGAAAATGTCTGCCCCTTGAAATGAAAATATTCGGCGACGATACTGGCATTCCACGCGCCGCCCGATGCGGTGACCATGCCGGTCAAGAGATAAGGAAAGATTCCGGGGAGAATGAGCTTTCGCCAGCGCTCGATCCCGCTGATACGGCATACCGAGCAGACTTCCTTCAGGTCGGTGGGAATCGCCATCGCCCCGGCAATGACGTTAAACAGAATGTACCACTGCGTTCCCAGTAAAAGCAGCAGGATGGAACCGACGCCCAATCCTCCTCCGAGGCGAATCAGGAGCAGCAGGATAACCGGGAAAAACGCGTTTGCTGGGACGGAAGCGGCAATCTGCGCCAACGGTTGGGCCACCCGGGCCAGGCGTGGGCTGAACCCGATCTTCACGCCTACCGGGATAGTCCACGCGGCACCGATCAATAGAGCCGCGATGACGCGAAGAAATGTGGCTCCGAGTCCTCGCCCCAACTCAGTCACCTCGGAGTGATCGAGTCCGGTCAGCAGGATTGCAACTCGAACTACGACGTATCCCGTGAGGCCCAAAGCTGCGACTCCTAGAATGCCGAGCACCCAGGTCTTCCAACGGCTTCCTGCATCGCCGCTTGGCTCGGCCCGGTGACGCCGCGAAAAATAGGACATCAGAGACTCGCGCAAGGGAAAGATGGCCTTTCTCTCCAGTTGTGCCAGGGCACGCGAGTGCTGCAGCAGGTTGAGCACCCAGGAATGCGGTACCTCTGTGCTTTCGACTTGCTCGACCTTGAACTTCTCCGCCCAGGCGATCACCGGCCGCCAGACGAACTGATCGAGTAGCACGATCACCGTGATCATGGTGAAGACACCCAACAGAATGGAGCGCGTGTCTCCCGCGCTAGCGGCTGTTTGCAGATAGGAGCCGAGACCGGGTAAGCGGAAATCACGCGAGCCGAGAACGAACATTTCGCACGCCATCAACGCGAACCACCCGCCGGCCACCGACATCATCGAATTCCAGACCAGGCCAATCGCGGCGAAGGGCAATTCCATTTCGGTGAAACGCTGCCACCCGCTGAATCCGTAAATGTTGGCGGCTTCGCGCATCTCACGCGGAATGCTTTTCAGCGAGGCATAAAAACTGAAGGCCATATTCCAGACTTGGCCGGTGAAAATGAGGAGAATCGCTCCCAGTTCAACGCCCAACTGGCGGCTGGGAAAGAGTGCGACCATAGCCAGCATCACTCCGGGTAAGAAGCTCAGCACTGGGATCGACTGCAGAACGTCCAGTAGCGGAATCATGAAACGCTCCGCCTTGGCGTTGTAGGCCGCAATATAGCCGTAGACGACCGCAAACACGAGGCTCAGCAGGTAAGCGAGCGTTATGCGCAACAGCGACAGTGCGGCATACCCAGGAAGGGCCCGCGGGCTCTGCGAAATCTCGACCGCTGGGGTAAATGGGCCGAGCCAGGTTCGCCCCACCACCAAAACGCCGTAGAACAGCGCGATGGCCGCCGCGAACATTAACAAGTCGGGCAAATGGGAGGCCTCAAGCGGGGGCAATAGAGACCACAGGCGATAAGGAGAAACGGTTCGGAGCCCGGCGCCCTTTTTCATGTTACCAATTACGCGACGAAGTCTTCACTCGGCGGCACTGCAACTGGCTGTGGCAGACGGTCGGTGACCTCGGCGAGACTCGCCAGACGGTTGGCCAAGTCGCGAGTCAGCGATCCTGCCTGGTATCGCCAGTGATAGTTGCCGGTCTTTACGCTCGGCGTGTTCAACCGAGCTTCGCTTCCGAGCCCTAGCCCGTCCTGGAGAGGAAATACAGCGAAGCTGGCTACGGAAGCCTGGGCGGCGCGAATGAAGGCCCAGTTGATTCCATCTTCACAGTGCCCGACGTAGGCCTCGGCGGCGCGGCGTTCGTTCTCGGTTGCCGTCGAATTCCACCAGCCCAGAGTTGTGTCATTATCGTGTGTGCCGGTGTACACGACACGATCCGCGGTCAGACGGTGGGGCAGATACATGTGCGCGCCGGGATCGCCAAAGCCAAACTGCAACACCGCCATGCCCGGAATGTGCAAGCGCTCGCGAAGTTCGTGGACGTCCTGCGTAATGTAGCCTAAATCTTCTGCAAAGAAGGGCAGACCGCCGAGTTCTTCGCGCAGCTTGTAAAAGAGCTCGTCTCTGGGACCATCCACCCAGCGGCCGTTGATTGCGGTCGGTTCGCTGGCAGGAATCTCCCAGAACTGCGCGAAACCGCGAAAGTGATCGAGGCGGATGAAGTCACAAGTCTGAGCGGCCCAACGCAACCTCTGCACCCACCACTTGTAACCTCGCGAGCGTAGCGCGTTCCAGTCATACAGAGGATTCCCCCAGCGCTGGCCAGTAGCGCTGAATGCGTCGGGAGGGACGCCGGAGACGGCCTCGGGCTCCAGGTTGTCCTGGAGACGAAACATTTCTCGATTCGCCCATACGTCGGCGCTATCGTAATCCACAAAGATAGCAATATCTCCTACCACGCGGATCGACTTTTGCGCGCAGTAGAGACGCAAGGCGCGCCACTGCTCATAGAAAAAAAATTGAATGACTCTGCGAACCGCCATGTCCGAAGCCAGTTCCGTGCGTGCAGTTTGCAGCGCTCCGGCGTCGCGGCGCGCCAGTTCGGGCGGCCATGTGTTCCACACTTGCTTGCGATAACGACTCCGCAAAGCATCGTACAGGACAAAATCTTCCAGCCACCACTCATTCTCGATGCGGAATCGTTCGAAACGCGATCGTGCAGCTTCGGGCGCAGAATCCAGAAATCTGCGTGCCCCCTCCGACAGTAGAGGTAGCTTGTGTTCGTGAACCTGGTCGTAGTCAATGCGGCCGTTTGAATTGGGAAGTTTATTCAGTTGCGAAGCTTCGATCCACCCGCGCTCCGCCAAGCGTTCCAGGCTCACCAGCAAAGGATTGCCGGCAAAGGCCGATGTTGACGAGTAAGGAGAGTTCCCATTCGCAGGCGGCCCCAGCGGCAGAACTTGCCAGAGCCCCTGGCGCGCGGAGGCAAGAAAATCGAGGAACTCGTAGGCCGCCGGACCGAAATCACCGATGCCGCCACGCGACGGCAGCGAGATGGGGTGTAGCAGAATTCCGGTCAAGCGGGGAAAGGGCATGTCTGACTATCGTTCCTTCTAAATTATGAGGCTGTGATTGGAACCGAAGCGAGAATTGGATTCGCACTTCTCGCTTATACACTGCACACTATCGCGAAGTTCAGTTTCCTGCGTCGTTTCGAGCGGAGTCGAGAACCCTGCTTCCCGCTCGCGCCGGCCAAACACCAAGTCCCCCGACTTCGCTCGGAATGACAAGAACGTGCTAAGCCCGAATCTGAGTTGGGAAGGTTCCGGACTATTCGCCCTCGTCTCCCTCGGTCTGCCGCTTGGTCAAGGCTTTCATCTCTTGTTCGTTGATCTTGACCTTCCCTGATTTTTCCATCTGCTCGCGCAGGTTCGCCATGAACAGCCCAAACAATTCCTGTTGCTTGCCCTGCACCAGGGTATCGCGGATCTGATCTTTCTTGGCGGCGAAGTCTGAGTCTGTCGGAGGCTGCCTGTCCAGAATCGCCAGCACGGCACCGGTATTTCCGCTGTCAACCGGACCGCTGATGTCTCCCGGCTTGAGGCTGAAAGCCGCGGATGCAGGTCCGGACATCGATCCGATATCGGGCACCTGGCCGTCGGGCAGCACCAAATCGCTGGTCTTCATGGTGGCGCCCAATTCTCTTCCGGCCTTCTTCAGGTCGTGCTCGGCCTTGGCTCGGTCAGAAAGTTCCTGCGTCTTTTGCGTAAGCAGGGTTCCCGCGCGCTCGTTCTTGAACTCCGTTTCCACCCGGCTGCGAATCTCTTCGAACGAGGGTGTGGCGGGTGGTTTGATGGCTTCCAACTCAAATATGACAAATCCCTGGGGCACCTGCACCTGATCGGGCGGAGATTTTTCGGCTGCGTTGAACACCGCCTCGGTAAACTGCGGGGAACTGCCGAGACCCGGGAGAGAATCCGTCCGGCTGATGAATTCCGTTGCGACTACCGGAATGCCTTTCGCAGCCGCCGCTTTGTCTAGACTACCAGTCCGGGCTTGGGAAACCAGAGCGCTGGCTGCAACATCGGCGGCTTGCTGGGCCTTCTGTTGCTTGATGGTGGGCTCGATCTGATCCTTAA
>Ga0210400_10004039_pt1 | contig 12813 bp, 10 predicted proteins | sample IncBWH26MmetaG_FD_155456 | JGI IMG/M metagenome (GOLD analysis project Ga0210400, IMG submission 155456) | Forest soil microbial communities from Barre Woods Harvard Forest LTER site, Petersham, Massachusetts, United States - Inc-BW-H-26-M | ecosystem: Environmental > Terrestrial > Soil >...
TCCGCGCACTGGGCGTTGCGATCATTCTGTTTGGGATCGCCAGAAATCTTCCGCTGCATCCGTTTGATTGGCTGGCGCCCGGGGCGATGCTGCATCTGTAACCCGTGCCGTGACTCGGCGCGCAAAGGAGACGTGGGTGAGTTCGTTCTGCCTGGGGTGCGGGAACAGCCTGGCCGAGGGGGAACGATTCTGCGGAATCTGCGGCAGAGATTCTCAGGCGGGCGCGGCCTTGCGTGCGGTCGATCCCTCCGTTGCCTTTGGGCTGCCGCCAGAGACCAGCGGGAAGGCGATTTTCAGTCTGATCAGCGGGATACTGTTCCTCATCCCCCCTTTTTCGCTGGTCGCCGTCATCTTCGGTCACTTGTCGCTTTCGGAAATCCGCAGAAGCGCGGGCCGACTCACGGGAAGAGGATTGGCGGTCGCGGGACTGGTTCTGGGTTATCTGGGAGTCTTGGAGATTGTGGGGCTGATCGTCCTGGGGATTGTTGCGACTCCGGCGACGAATAAATCGGCGATGCAGAAGATGATGGTGATGAACAACGAGAATTCCGTGGTGGCTTCGGTGCGGAGCCTGAACACTGCCGAGATCGCTTATGCACAGGCGCACCGGGATTCCGGATACACCTGTTCGCTGTCTGATCTATCGGGCACGTGGGGAATCAGCGGCGATCTGGCGAGCGGCCGGAAGAATGGTTATCGCTATGAGCTGCGCGGGTGTGCCGCGGCGAAGGCCAACGGACCGATGGTGAAGTATCAGTTGGTGGCGTATCCGGAAGTGGCGAAAAAGTCAGGCACGCCGGCGTTTTGTTCGAATGAATCGGACGTGATCAGACTTGCCCGCAGCGGCTCGGCTCAGGAATGCTTGCGGACCGGCATCGACTTGTCGGAAACCGAGATCAATCATCCGCACTAGCGACTTGCCGGCTGACGGGAGTCAACATTCAGCTGGGCTGGGTGTGGTTCTTCTTGCGGCAGTCTTCGCAAACTCCGTAAATCTGAAAGGTGTGGCGAGTGGTGACGTAGTGGTATTTGTGTCCGATTTCCTGTTCTAGCTCGCCGACTTGATGGGAAAAAAATTCGACGGAACTGCCACAGCCGGTGCAAACCATGTGGTGATGGCTGCGGCGGTTGTATTGGTGCTCGTAGCGGGCAATGCCGTCGTGGAACGCAACTTCACTGGCAAGCCCGCACTCGGCGAGCAGTTTCAGTGTGCGGTAAACCGTCGTGTAGCCGATGCGCGCATCTTTTTTCTGCACCAGGCGGTGAAGCTCGTCGGTGGAAAGATGGTCGCGGGTCTCGAGGAAGGTGTGCAGAATCACGTCGCGCTGCGCGGTCTGCTTCAGACCCACACCCTTCAGATGGCGGTGCAGGATCTCCTGGGCTTCGCGGACCATCTGGCGGGAGATGGTGGGTTGATCATCGATGCGCTTCTGCAGCATGGCGGATGGAATTGAGTCAGCGGGATATGTGATCAGGACGACATGCTCAGGATACCATCCGGCATCTTGAAAATGAAATTCATTTTCAGCGACGATCGGAGGTGATAAGCGCCACGAGATGCGATGATCTGATTGGCAGGATGCTGAGGTCTGGGATGGAATCGTCCCCAGCACATCACGCGAAGACAGCGGATTTATTATGATGATTTGGTGATTATCGAGTTTGGGCGACATGCGGTCAGAAGATGCGGCGGCTACCAGTGTTTTGATTTCTCTCTCATTTTGATGTCGCTCTCAAAGGAATCTTATTTTGACGCTTCGTAAATATCTCGTCATTCTTTCTGTCGTTTTCTTCGGCTCGGTCGGGGACGCCTTCCTGGCGCGCGGCATGAAGCACGCCGGTGCCATCGATATTCACCATCTCAGCAGGGTCTTCTCTGCGCTGGCGAACCCTTATGTCATCTTAGGAATCTTCTTTCTGCTGGCCTTCATGTCGAGCTACATGACTGCGCTCTCGTTTGCCGACCTCACGTACGTGCTACCGGCTACCGCTATCAGCTATGTGGTCATGGTTCTTCTTTCCATTTTCTGGCTGCATGAGCACGTAAGCCCGCAGCGCTGGGCTGGAGTTGCCTTCATCGTGATCGGAGTGGGCGTGGTCGCCGGAGGCCCGTCCCGCACCGAGCATCCGGCCGCGCACGTCCCCGCTAGCGCCCTGAAAGAGCGGGTATGAGAGCCTTTTACACTTGGCTCTGTATCTTCATTACCGTCTGCACTGCGGCCGCGGGGGACGTGCTCGTGGCCCTGGCCATGCGCCGCATCGGCGATCTTGGCGAGATCCGGCGACGGCACGGATTCTTTGCCATCATCCTCCGAGTTTCCTCCAGTGGGGTTCTCTTTGGCGGAGTCTTCTTCATGGCGATCGCCTTCTTCAGCAACCTCATCGGATTGTCATGGGCAGATCTCAGCGTGGTGGGCCCGGCATCCGCGGCACTCACCTTCGTCACGAACGCCTTGGGGGCCCGGTTCTTCCTCCATGAAAATGTTGACCGGCGGCGCTGGTTGGCGACGATCTTCGTCTGTCTTGGAGTTCTTCTCCTCACTTGGTCGTGATCGGGATGAAGTCGGGTTGAGTTCGGGTCTGACGGACACCGAGCGCAAAGGGGGGTTGCCATGGCTCGGATATAATGACAACCGCACGATGAATTCCAGCGGCACTCCCATCTCAAAAACAACGACAACTGAGAATCCGGCTTTTCCGGCAGCGAACCGCCCGAACCGGTGGCTTTCGGACTGGCGCGTGTCCGCCGTTCTGCTGGTTGGGTTGTGGGCCGTTATCTACCTGACTGGAATCGCGCGGCCGCCCTTGCTTGACGACGTCGACACGGTGCACGCCGAGGCCGCTCGCGAAATGCTGCTGCGGCACGACTGGGTGACTCTGTATACGAACGGCTTCCGCTATCTGGAGAAAGCCCCGCTGATGTACTGGAGCCTGGCGACCAGCTACAAGATTTTTGGCGTCAGCGATTGGAGCACGCGGCTTCCTCTGGTGCTTGGCGTGCTCGCGCTGGTTTTGGCGACTTACCGGTTGGGCCGATACGTTTACGGCGAGGCGGGCGGTCTCTATGCGGGTGTGGCGCTGGTCACCTCGCTGGGCCTGTTTATTTTTACGCGCTTTCTGATTCCCGAAGTGCTGGTCGCGCTCTGGCTCACGCTGGGGTATTACTTTTTCTTGCGATCGCTGGAAGAAGAAAATCCTTCGCGCCTGGTGTGCTGGGGATTTGCGGCGATGTGCGCTTTGAATGTTCTGACGAAAGGTCTGATCGGGCTGGTGTTCCCGGCAGGAGCGATCGGGATCTATCTTCTGCTGACCGGGAATTTGCGTCGACTGCTGAGGCTGCATGTGGTCTCGAGCACAATCGTATTCCTGGCGATCGCTGCGCCGTGGCACATCCTGGCGGCACTACGCAACCCGGCGCAGGGCCAGGCCCGCGGGTTTCTGTGGTTCTACTTCATCAATGAGCACTTGATGCGCTTCCTGGGCAAACGCGTGCCACCCGGGTACGACACTGTCCCGCTCGCAATTTTCTGGGGACTGCTGCTCGCGTGGCTTTTGCCGTGGAGCGTATTCCTGCCGCAAGCTTTGGGTCGCGTTCCCACTCGCTTGCAAGAACTTCGCGGCAAGCTCGGTAATGAGCTGGATCGGCAACCTCGCGCGAATCTGCTCTTCTTCTTATGGGCACTCGTCATCGTGGGCTTCTTCAGTTTCTCCACGCGCCAGGAGTACTACACCATTCCCGCATTGCCGGGTGTGGCGCTGTTGGTCGGAGGATGGTTGGCGAGTGAGTCCGGAACCGCGGCGCGCGAGTCCGATCGGCGGGCGGGAAGAATTTCTTCGACCGTTCTGCTGGTTTTCGGCGTGCTGGCGCTGGTGGCCGGCATGTATCTGCTCTCGGTTTCGCATCGCCCCGTTTCCGGCGCGGACCTGGCGGACCTGCTCAAGAAAAATCCCGAGGACTATAACTTCTCACTCGGCCATGTGCTGGATCTGACGCCGCAGGCCTTGGGTGCGTTTCGCGATCCGCTTCTGGGCACATCGCTCGGACTGTTTTTCGGCACTGGACTCAATTGGATCCTGCGGCGGCGCGGACGTCCTCTGGAAGGCAATGTTGCGCTGGCCGCTATGATGGTAGTTTTGCTGGCTTGTATCCATTCTTCTTTCGCGACATTTTCGCCGATTCTTTCTTCTTATAATCTTGCGGCCGCGATTCAAAAGCAGTTTCGGCCGGGCGATGTGATCGTGATCGACGGCGAATATCACGAAGCTTCCACGCTGAATTTTTATACCGGAATCCAGGTGCACGTCCTGCACGAACCCAGCGGGAACCTGTGGTACGGCGCGAAATTTCCCGATGCGCCGCATATCTTTGAGACTCCGGAATCGCTGGTGGCATTATGGAACGGCCCGGCAGAGGTGTTCTTGTGGACGGATCAGGAAGATCCGAAAGAATTGCGCGGCCTGAAGTCATTTCAGTTAGCGCGTAGCGGGGGAAAACTCATCTTCACCAATCGCGAGCGCCGGGAGTGATCTAAGCACGACCAAGCTACTGGTCGCTCCATTGCACTGGCCATCCGCACTCGCTCTGGTAAAATAACCACCGCAGCTTTGCTGGATGTGTGCATCCCGCCCGGCAATCTGAGAAAAGGCAGCTGCCCGCCGCTTTCCTGCCTGGTGTTTCAAGGAGCTCACGCTTGTTAATTGCATACGTACTCTTAGGGGTGGCCATCGTCGGGACCATCTCTTCGACGATTGTTTTGATTCTTGCCCTTTTAGGAGTGATCGAATTCCGGCGGATTGCTGCCCGTGATCAGAAAACCTACGCAAGTCTGCCGGCGAAAATGCCGCCGGCCTCGGTTCTAAAACCGGTGCATGGCAATGAGGCTCGGTTGAAAGAGAACATCGAAAGCTTCTTCCGCCAGAACTATGCCGAATACGAAGTGCTGTTCGCCGCCGACGAAGCGGACGACGCAGCTCTGCCCGTGATCCGGGAAATTTGTGCGCGCTACCCACACATCCCGAGCCGGATTTTGATCAGCGGGCAGCCTCCGTGGCCGAACGCGCCAAACTATTGCTTCCATCGTCTGACGGAAATCGCTGCGCATGACATTCTGGTCACGAGCGACAGCGACGTAGAAGTTGCGCCGGATTATTTGCGCGATGTGGTTGCCCCGCTGCTCGATCCCAAGGTTGGAGCTGTGACCTGCATCTTTCGCGGCAAGAACGCGGGAGGAATCTGGGGCGCGCTCGATGCCATTGGAATGTCGGTAGAGTTCACCGCCGGGGTTTTGATCGCCAATCTTTTGGAAGGCATGAAATTCGGTCTGGGACCAACCATCGCGCTGCGCAAGGATTCGATCGGGAAAATCGGCGGATATGCGGCGTGCCGGGAATATCTTTCGAACGACTTCGTGGTTGGCAATTTCATTTATAAAGCCGGCTTCCAGGTCGTGTTGTCCAGCCACGTGGTCGACCATATTTCTCCGCGGATGACTTTCCGGAAAATGTGGGAACGGCAATTGCGTTGGGCCATGGGAACTCGTTACTCGCGTCCCAAAGGCCACCTGGGAACGGGACTGACCTTCGCCGTTCCGTATGGGATTCTGGGCCTGGTCGCCGGGCTGCTGTTGGGCAAAACGTGGCTGGGCATCGGATTGTTCGCCGCTTCGCTGCTGAACCGCATGGTGGAATGTTGGTTCGCCGGCTGGACGGCTTCCCGCGACCCGGTTGCGCCAGGCTGGGTGCTGCTCTATCCCCTAAGGGACCTGCACGGCTTTATCATCTGGTGCGCCAGCTACCTGAGCAAGCGCAGCCTGTGGCGCGACAACAACTACGTATTGCTCAAAGGTGGCAGACTGGTCGCCCGGCGGGCCAACGGTACCGTCGTAACCTCCTGAACGCGGACTCTCGCGAAGTTGATGAGGCGTGGGACACGCCACGAAAAATACTGAACATATCCACCTGAACCTGGCGTGTTAGCGCCCAGCCTAGCGGAAGTAATCCTTAAGTTAGTCCCGACGGGGTGAGGCCCTGATAAGCGCAGGCTTAAGGGAGGTGGGTTAGAGGTTGACCCTGCCGGCCGCTTTCTGGGCGGTAACTTCCGAGTAGCCGACCAACCACCCAGTGACTTCCCAGAACCCTGTTTCTGGATAACGTCCGGTTGCCGACGACCCGGTCAGAGTCAAACTTGTCGCTGGCAGAAACCTGACTGCCGCGGCGAATATCTGAGGGTTTGGCGAGCTCAACCGCAGCTCGCGAACGCCCGAGTAAGTCCTTCAGCAAGCAAAAGGAATCCGCGCGAGCAGAGTCAGGTGTTTGCAAACGCCTGACAGAAGCGCCCGCGCATTTTCATGGTCTGATTGCAGATCAAACAAACGCTACATGATCTGAAACAAAATTGCGATTGCAACAAAGCCCCCAGTGATGTACCTGCCGCGTGTTACGAAACTTGACTAAGAATTAACAATTCAGCGACATCTCATCCGCATCTCTTGGCTAATTTAATCGACATGCGTTGTAAATAAGGCGTCAACAATAGGAACAAGATTGTCTCCATTCAATTCGAGTATCAGGGAGACTTGCCCTGCCGACCAGTCCACTGTCCCGCTGGGACCGAGACTCAACACCGACGCCCCTAAGGACAATCAGGGCCGCGGCGAGAGCCTCTCACCCAAAGACCCGGCCGCGACCGCGCTCAGCACTTGGATACTCAGGTGATGGGTATCGCGGGCCGTACCCTGAACATCGATATCGCTGGGACTACGGCGACCGTCGGAATAAAAGAGCCACATATCGGTTATTACTCCCAATGCGAGAGTCCTAATCAGTGCCAAGGAAATTCACGATCCAAAGACCGCTCTATTTGGCGCTAATCTCTGTCATGACTGCGGCGGCGTTCGCCCAGTCCATCGTGTCAAATCGGGCCAGCAGTATGGCCGCAATGGCGATTGAGAACCCCACCCTGCCCGCGCCGGCGATCTTTGCGCCCGGTGTAATCTCCGGTCCCGGGAACGACGGGACGCCGACCTTCTCGCGCGACGGGCGAACACTGTACTTCTACCGGTATGGCACATCGCCCAATTCGGCCGTAATCCTCGAATCCCATCACACTGCCGCCGAATGGTCGAAGCCTGTTGCTGCGCCGTTCTCGGGACCAGGTTCGGACCGGCAGCCCGCGCTCTCGCCCGACGGCCGCACCCTCGTCTACGCTTCGCGGCGCCTGCTTCCTGCCGGCCCCGGTGAACCGCTTCGGCCCGTGACTCATTTATGGCGCGTCATCCGGATGGCGTCTGGCTGGTCCGCACCCGAGCGCTTGCCGGATACCGTCAACATCTCCGAAAGGATGCACAACCCCTCGCTCGCGGCCAACGGCGATCTTTACTTCACCTGCCCGACAAACCAGCCAGGCCAGGAACTCCTCTGGGGCCTCTATCGGGCGGCCTACCGCAACGGCCAATATGATCCCCCACAGCAGCTTGCCTTCAGCGGCGGTGATCTTTTGGATGCCGATGACCCAGCCATCGCACCGGATCAGTCGTACCTGATCTTCGGCAGCCACGGACTGCGCGCACCCCTCGGGCAGGAGCATCTCTTCATCGCCTTCCGCGCAGGAACGTCGTGGGGACCGCCGATTCAGATCCACTACGAAGGAGACGACTGGATCGACCACGGCGGGAACGGCGACGGCGAACCACAGATCAGTCCGGATGGCAAGACTCTGTACTTCGACTCGTCGCGATCGGTTCCTATCGCCCCAGACCGCTCCCGGAGCCAGTTTCTCGCGGACGTAGAGCGTCTGAACACATGGGACAACGGCAGCAGCAATGTCTGGTCGCTACCCTTGAAGCCTCTGCTCGACGCAGCCGGTCAGCGACGAGAGGAGAAGCCCACCGATGCCAAGGAATAGAGCTGTAGCTGTCGCCTTTGCCGTGTTGGCCGTCTCGGCGACGGCCCAAGTAATAGTGACGCAGCAACACGAGAAGATCGCAATCGTCGGCGCCACTCTAATCGATGTGAACAACTACGGGCATTCCACCAACGACATCGCAGCTTCCGTAGTGCTCATCGACGATGGAAAGGTCGTCGCCGTTGGATCCGCAACGCAGATCACCATCCCCCCCGGATCGACCCGCATCGATGCCCACGGAGAGTTTCTCGTTCCGGGCCTCGTCGATGGGTTCGGTGCCTTGCGCACCCAGGCCTTTGCGAATGCTTATTTATACGAAGGGGTCACGACGGTTTATGTCCCCACAATACTGCCCAATGGGGGCGGAGACGGAGAACTGAAGATTGTGCGAAACGCATCTCCCGGACCTCGCTTGTTTCTGGGAGCGCCGATGACCGGCTATTCGGAACAAGGCGCGGATCCATCCGATAAGCCAATGTTGGATCATCGCCTACACGATCGGCGACTGTCTAACGAGCAACTCATTGCGAGGGTCGATCAATTGGCCGATCAGGGCTTTCGCGGAGTGACCATCAGTTATGACGTCTGGCCCGATCAGGTCGATGTGATTGTCGCCGAGAGCAAGCGGCGAGACATGGCGGCGCTTGCCGAACCAGCATTCACACCCTATCCGTATGCAATCCACGCCGGCGTCAGTGGGTTACCGCGCAACGATCACTACCTCCTCGCATTGGCTCCTCCTGCAGTGCTGCTGGAACGCGCAGATAACCTCACTGCGAGCTCTGCCCCCTCCCGTGCCATCTGCATGATTGACCCTGCCTCCAGCGGGGTTGCAGATCTGGGAGCACAGCTCGCCAAGTCCAATACCGCCCTGATGCCCACGTTGTCGATGGAGGCTACCGCCGACGCTCTGGACGTTCCCAATCCCTGGAGCGCCCGCTCGGCTGCGCTCATCAAGGCCGCCGATTTGGACGACCCGGTTAACCCTTCGACCGGAGAGTCGGCGTTTCTGGCCAGCCTCACTACGGAACGTAGAAAGCGGGTTCGGGACTGTGCCTGGCATAAGGAAGCGTTCGACGCTCGACTCTATCAGCTTGGAGCGAAGTATCAGCCGGAAGCTCGGCCACGAGCTACGGGATCATGCCTGGCAGCGGTCTCCACCTCGAACTCACACTGCTGCATCGGATCGGCCTCTCGCCGCGCGAGGCGATCGCAGCGGCAACCAGCAACTTTGCCGATATCTATGGCTGGCGCGACATCGGGCGCATCGAACCGGGGCGTGTCGCCGACGTCCTTATCCTCGACGCCGATCCTCGGAGCGATCTTGCAGCCTTGGATCACATCGATAGAATCATCTTCCGGGGTGTCGTGCTCGATCGGCAATCCTTGCTCAAAGCACGTGACCATGAACTAGGCAATCCAGCAGTTCGTGATGGACGATAGCTGCCGCTCAGTACTGGCAAGTCGGCTAATGCGATGGTCCGCCAGTCTTGATCTATGTAGGAAAAAATCAAGTTCAGGCATGCGTATGAGTCGATGTCCTTTAGCATTTTTTTGCTTTCGTCAAATCTAGGTACAGAGTTATTGCCAGAGGAACCCTATCTGGATTGCCCAAACGGGCTTAGAATTCGTATCGGTTTGAGCGGAAGACAAGGAATTGACATGCCCGACATGATCGCCCATTCGCGCTCGTCCAGCTCACCGGGTTTGAGGAGTGTAGTCCAGAAGTCGGCTTCTGGAAAGCCGCCTTCTGGCCTGTGGCCGTCTCACGAGCCAAGCCGAAGTAATCCTAAAGTTAGCGCTTACGTGGGTGAAGCCCCCGTCTAGAATACAATCGCTGGAATAGAATCAACGATTCCTCGTGAGTGCCTGGCAATGAGTACCCTGGCAGAGATCAGCCTACCCAAATCGCATCGATCGCCGGTTGGCCGCATTGTGCGGTGGCTGGTGCTAGCCGTGTTCGTGATTCTGGCGGGCATGGTGGGGTATGGCTATTATGTCGCGCACTCTGCTCTTCCCCAGTTGGACGGGGGGCTGCAGGTCAGCGGGCTCTCGGCTCCGGTTACGGTCACGCGCGACCGGCAGGGCGTCCCTACGATTGAAGCGGCCAGTCTCGGAGATCTCTTCTTCGCGCAGGGCTACGTCACGGCGCAGGACCGGCTATGGCAGATGGATCTGATGCGCCGCTTTGCCAGTGGTGAACTGTCGGAGGTTCTGGGCGAGGACACACTGAAACTGGACCGCGAGCAGCGGATTCTGGGCCTGCGAGCCGCGGCAAGGAAGTCGATTGAAATGGCCAGCCCGCGCGATCGCAGTTTCTTTGAGGCCTACGCGCGCGGAGTGAATGCCTTCATCGGGACCCATAGTAACCGGCTGCCGATTGAGTTTCGCATTCTGCATTACGGTCCGAAGCCGTGGACGGCGGAAGATTCGGTGGTGATCGCCAACTCGATGGTGAAGGACCTGAACTACCACTATTTTTACGACGCGCTCAGTCGCGAGAAAATTCTGGCCAGGCTGGGGCCGGAGTTGACGGCGGACTTGTATGTGAACCGATCGTGGCACGACCGTCCCCCGACGGTGATGCGGGAGGATTTGACCGAGCCGGATAACAACCCGAACGGTTCGGATGAAGACGATGATGACGATTCTCCTGACAACTCGGTAACCCGGAGAGACGCTCCAGCGGTTGACCGTGCGCAGAATGACGCTCCGAGCGAGGGTCCGCCGGTGAATGGATCGAATGACTGGGTGGTTTCCGGGGCGCACACAGTGTCGGGCAAACCGCTGCTTTCGAACGATATGCACCTTGGCCACCAGATGCCCAACCTTTGGTATGAGGCGCACCTGCACTCCGGCACGTTCGACGTTGCCGGAGTTACGCTGCCGGGGTTGCCGTATGTGATCGTGGGGCACAATCAGCGGATCGCATGGGGATTCACCAACGTCGGTCCGACGGTAACCGACGTTTACATTGAGAATTTCAACGGGCAGGGCGCGTACCAGGCTCCGAACGGATGGGTACAGCCGGAACATCGCAGCGAAATCATTCACGTCAAGGACAGGCCAGACGTGAATGTGGATGTGAGGATCACGCGGCACGGGCCGGTGATCACGGAACTGGTTCCAGGAGAAACCCGGCCGCTGGCGCTGCGCTGGACGCTTTACGACGGGTTGCACATCACCTCTTTCGACGTGAATACGGCACAGAACTGGGACGAGTTCCGGCGTGCGTTTTCGCAGTGGGACGCCCCCGGACAGAACGTGGTTTACGCCGATGTCGACGGGAATATCGGATACCAGACCACGGGCAAGGTACCGATCCGCACGGCGGGGGACGGCAGCCTTCCGGTGAGCGGCGCCGACAACGCGCATGAGTGGACGTCCTACATTCCGTTTGAGAAATTGCCTAGCATTTATAACCCGCCGTCGGGAATTATCGGCACGGCCAACGGAAGAATCACGCCGGACAATTATCCCAATTCGATCAGCATGGAATGGGAAGCTCCGTGGCGCACGGCGCGCATTTACCATGTGCTGGAATCGGGACGGCAGTTCTCGGCGGCCGATATGCTCGCGCTGCAGACTGATGTGCAGTCGGAAGCGGGCCTGTTCGCTGCCGAGCGTTTTGTATATGCAGTCGATCACGCCGCTAAGCCGTCGGCGCGGGTGAAGCAGGCGGCGGAACTGATGCGCAGTTGGGATGGGCGCATGCAAGCTTCGTCGGCGGCGCCGACTATCGCTGAGAATTCGATTCGAGAGCTGCGGCGGTTGCTGCTTGAACCCAAACTGGGAAGCGCGCACGCCGATACCGCGGTCGGCCCTGGAAAAGATGATGACGTCCTGAGTTGGAAGACGTACTCGTGGGAGATGCGTTCCGTGTGGCTGGAAAATATTCTGCTGCACCGGCCAAAGCGGTGGCTGCCGGAAAAGTATTCGAACTATGACGAACTGCTCACGGCGGCGGTGGATGCGGCCGTGAATGGTCCGCAGGCGCCCAAGGATTTGGCATCGTGGCGCTGGGGCGCATTCAATGCGGTCGAGATCCAGCATCCGATTCTGGGAAAGGTTCCGGTGATCCAGCATTGGTCGGGACCGGGCGTGCACGATCAGTCGGGCAGCGGATATACGGTGAAGGCGGTGTCGCGGAACCACGGACCGTCGGAGCGGTTCACGGCCAATCTCGCGGACCTGGACCAGTCGACACTGAACATCGTGACCGGACAGGGCGGGAATTTTCTCAGCCCTTATTACATGGACCAGTGGAAAGCCTGGTACGAGGGAACTACGTTCACTCTTCCCTTCAGCGCGAAGGCGGTGGACGCGGCCAAGGCGCACCGGTTGGTGTTGGAGCCGGGCAGGTAATGAGCTAGGCAGGAGGCGGGAGGCGCGGTGCCACCCTTAGATAAATCCACGCGCAGAGAGTTCATAGCTGTCACCTCCTCTGCGGCATTGGGCGCGGCAGTGCCTTTGGCCGGCACACCATTGTCTGGCGCAGCAGTGTCTGGCGATCCTTTGGCCAGCACGCCTTCGTCAGGCACCCAATCGGATGCAGTCGTTCCTTATTCCTCTGAAGAACTCTTTGAGAACGGGCCGCAGCGCACGTTTAGCGTCGACCGCGCCACTCAAGTCGCGATGCCTTTGGGAGGGATCGGCGCGGGGTGCATCTGTCTGAATGGCTACGGCGGATTGCAGGATTTTTCTATTTGGAATCGTCCTGCAACGACTGCATTGCCCGATCGCTACTCTTCTTCTCAGGCCGCCTTCGCGATTCTCCACATCAAAGGCGCGACTCCGATCACAAAACTCATCGAGGGCCCTTTTCCCGCTCTGAAAGTTTTCGATCAGGGGCTTCAGGGGAACGGATACTTTCGCGGCGGGTTCGAAGGCTTCCCGCGTTTCCAAAAATG
>Ga0210400_10004040_pt1 | contig 12813 bp, 12 predicted proteins | sample IncBWH26MmetaG_FD_155456 | JGI IMG/M metagenome (GOLD analysis project Ga0210400, IMG submission 155456) | Forest soil microbial communities from Barre Woods Harvard Forest LTER site, Petersham, Massachusetts, United States - Inc-BW-H-26-M | ecosystem: Environmental > Terrestrial > Soil >...
CTTCGTATGTCGTCCGTGCGCAGATTGTCAGCTCGTGGGCAAGTCGAGCTAGAACTGCGGTTCGTTCAGCGCGTGAAAGAGACTCGGTGTTCATAGTGACCTCTCACCGAGATTACACTCACAGTCCAGATGGGCCAAGTCCTGTGAAACGGGCTTATCGGAATAAGAACTTATTAGGACTTGGCAACCCGGATCACTTCCAGTCTGCCTCGGCCTACCCTTACCTCGTCCTTTCATCAGCCTCTGCTGCATGAACCATGATGAAGATCATTGATACGCCTGCCAGCAAGCCCGCAAACATTCGCGCCTCAAATTCGATGACAGGCGTGAAGACTGCTGCCAGTGATGTCAGGAATGCTACGTATACGATCCGAAGTGACCAATTTGGAGGCTTACCATTTGTGCGGTCACGCTTGAAAATCATCCCTATCAGCACAAGTAACGGCGATAGCCAGCCGGCGACATAGACGTTGTCCTTGAGCCAGCCGAAGAATCCGGATTGTAAGATTAATGGCAATCGCACATCCATTGCGGCCCCATGCGAAACGCCGCTATAACCAGGGCGATGATCAATTGATGTTGCGAAGGCTGTGTACCCTTTTGAAGAAACTCTATTAGCTTCCAGATTAAGCCGCCATCTCCACGTTTGATCTTGTCGCAGAGATCCCAATCCTCGCACACGCGCCTTCGCAGACGCCTCCAAAGAGTATTGAAAGTTTGCTCTCCATCGTCCACGGACGCCTCGCCACGAAGTGCCGATCGCAGATCCCGCAGCATTGACGAGTCAATCGCCGCCGCTTCTGAGCGTGATTCGGAAATTCTGCCAGCTTCGGAACGTTTCGTGTGAATTTGAATGTCTTTCCGCTTCGAACCCGCACGTCGTTCGGAAAATCCGCCAGATTTGGCTTTCCTGTAAGTTATCGTGTTTTGCCGCTTTGACCTAGATGCTTGGCGAGAAATATACAAATACAATTCATCGGTGCTGCGGCGCTGAAACCTCTTTACCTCTTGTCGAAGTTCCGCCTGGGATCGTCTGGGCATCCGTAGCTCCTACGACAGAATTGACCTATTGCGCGGGAATTGTACGATTAAGTTAAGACACACACCACAAAAACATGAACGAGAAAATACAACTTGTCAGGGAGAAAGGTATCGCGGCGAACTCGGAAATCGAGCTAGGGCGATATCCCGGAACTCGTTGCGTTGTCGCCCAATTGCGAAAAGCTGACCGGCGGCCATGATACAGAACGGACATGAAAGCAATTCAAGCTCGATAAATCCTTCAAGCCCGTCCGACGCTCTCTTCCAAGCTTAAGACAGTTACCTCCAACCTCGCATTGAACTCAGGACCATCATTGGAGTAGTGAGCCCTACGGTGACAGTTCGGACACAGCCCAGCGACCCATCTTGGGTCGTCGGGACCGCCGTCCGTCAGGCGACGGATGTGATGTGGCTCCAAATAGGGTCGACCATCCCGAGTTAGGAATGGAGCGGCCTGTCCACATCCTTCGCAGGCTCCAGCCGCTCGACCCAAAACGTAGGCACGGATAGCACGACTCCTCAACCTATAAAGCGATCGGCGCTCGCTCGGCGTTCTACATGCGGCAGAATCGGCCAACGCCTTGCGCCGCAATTCAGACAAGGTCTCAGCACTCAACACCTGATCGGATGCCGCTTCGTTGCCGGTGGACGAGCCATCACGCTCCTCTTCAAATGTTTCTATTGGGACCAGTTCGAATAGAATGGCCTTTCTCATATCTTGTTTGGTGTCTGGCGCCTCGACCCAATCCTGGCCTGTGCAGACCATCTGCCCCTTGTAGCGCAAATATCCGCTCTTCCTGGGCACCTCTTCAAACAGATGCACATCCTCACCGCTCTTAACGTGGTCTCGAAGTGCGAGATTACCCTTCGTGAATTTCATGTCTCCGATTTGACCTTCGCCGTAGTAGAAAAACGTGGCTCCATCGTCCGACCAGCGGTCCTCGTAACCATGTTGCCGGCCAGAATTGCCAGTAACCAAAAAGATGAGCCTGTGTTGGGCAGGCGTGATCATGCCGCCCTGTTCTTGTCCACCGAACCGGGCGTGGAGTTCGCGGCGACGATGGTACAGTTGCTCGGGCACAAATAACGGATCGTTGGTCATGGGCGCCCTCTGCCGCCAGTTTACACCCCGTTTAAATCCGCGTTTGCCGCGACTCGCTTGAGGTCGTTCACGTCGAGACAGGCAAACACCTCGAACAGGTCGCCGCGAAGCATCGCGGCTTGCGCGTGGTCGAACGCAGCCTGAGGGGTTTCGCGACTCATACGGGTCGAAACCTACCACTGAGGCTATAGAACACAAGAAGTTTATTCCCTTTCCTGGCCTGGAAAACACATGTCCGGTAATCTGACAAACCAGGAGTTGAGCCCAAATGAGGCGAGCCGAAAGCATCGCTGCGCCAAAATCTGGCCGAGGACACCGCCGTGAGGCAGGAAGCCACATTCCGATGATAATAAGACAACTTGCCCCAGTTGTCGTTCAGTGATACTTAAACAGAAATATGGCAGAAATAATAAGCCTTGTACTCAGCGGAGCGCAGCGTGCCCTTTACGAGGCTCTGGGGCGGCTACATCCCATACTGGCGGATATGTACTATGGTGCCCTCTTCGTTTTCCAGCGGACAGATAATCCAGATCGCCTGGCCCAAGCAGCCCACAGTCTGCGCGAGCTAATGGAGAAACTGCCACGCCACATAAATGTTCCGCTGGATCGCAAAGGCTCAAACATGACCGAGAAGGTGCGCAGGCTACAAGCAACGTGGACTAACTTGTCAGAAGAGGCGAAAAGGAACGGGACATCCTTAAAGGCTGGATCTGAAATCGGTGAGAATTTGGAATCCTTCTTGGATTGCATGAAGGAGTTCTTCGACTGGGTAGAACTCGAACGGCCAAGTAGAAAAAAGCGAGCCGCTAAGGTATTACGCGGTCTCGATCCCGTAATGCGCCCATTGCCGGCTGCGATTGAGGACCTACGTATTGAGGAGTGGGAAAAGTGTCACGATTACCTTGAGAATGTTTCTCATCACAGTCACAGCGCGGAAGAACTCGAAAAGTGGATTTTTGCACTGGAGCGATATCTGCTCGACAAGCTTTGTCCTCGCACTTTCGAAGATCATGCCGCCCTCGACGCTATTATTGAGAGGGGGGAGCAGGGATGATTACTGCAGAAATCGCGAAACAGGCGCTCGACTCGATCAAGCGGGCCGTAGACTACGAATATTTTTTCTCACGATTAAAGTCACCAGAATGGATAAAGCCTCTCTGGGATCAGGGCATGTTTCGCTCTCCTCGCGAGCCGGTCGAAGACGAGCGCGCAATCCAATTTCCGTTTTGGCCCGAGTCTCAATATTTAGTCCGTATGGTAGGAATCGGCTCGCCAGAGATGAAGCGATTTATCGGTGAAATTGCACTTAGAATGCCGGAAACAAAGAACGTCCGCATTCATGAAGATATAGCCGAGATTGCAATGGCGTTGCCGCCAGAAATGGCAGCACAATTCGTGCCCAAGGCCAAGACCTGGATTGAATCGCGATATCAAATCCTCCTTTCTGAAAAACTCGCGGCCTTAGTCGCTCATCTGGCGCGTGGTCGTCAAATCGAAGCGGCACTCGATCTCAGCCGTGGTCTTTTGGCTGTACTGCCCGATCCGCGGCAGCAAGAGAAAGCGGAGAAAGCAGCAACGAATGAAGAGACAGGATTCTTATTCTCGCCGGAGCCGCGTCCTCGATTTGATATATGGCATTACGCGCGAGCGATTGACAGGCTACTTCCAGACCTGGTTGAGGCTGCTGGTGAACACGCTCTTTCGTTGTTCTGCGATCTTATGGACACTGCAATTCGTTTGTCGCGACGCCGAGACGGAAATGAAGGTCCAGAAGATTACTCGTACATTTGGCATCCGGGTATTGCAGCCGGTCAATCTCGCGACGATGACGTGAAAGGTGTCTTGGTCTCGACGGTTCGGCAAGCGGCGGAAAAGCTGATTGGAAATGGTGCATCTGTTGGAGAACTTGCTGACTCTCTTGAGAAGAGACCTTGGCGAGTATTCCACCGCATCGCCCTTTATCTCTTGAGCGAATACGCTGATATGGGTTCTGAGGATGTGGCGAAACGCATCCGAGAACCTGAACGGTATGACTTTCCCGGTATTTATCGGGAGTTTTTTCTCCTGGCAGAAAAAGCGTTCAAACACATTAGTTCAGATGATAAGTCGGAGATTTTGAAATGGATCGAGAAGGGACCAGATATCGAGCTTTTCAAAACTAACTGGAGTCAATTCACGGGGCAACCCGTCAGTGATGAGGATGCCGCTCAGTTCTTCAAAGAATGGCAACGCGATAGACTGGCTGTTTTTGAACCCGATCTTCCAGAAGAGTGGAAGCCGCGCTACGCTGCCCTGGCGCAACTCGGACCTCCAGAAAATTTGACCGCTCCTCGAAAAGTTACGGGCGGCGCGTTCGCTCCTGCGAGCCCGATCACCAATCATGATCTCCAGCAAATGGAGATTGCTGAATTAATACAGTATTTGAAATCTTGGCAGCCCACAAGTAACCATCCCATGGAAAGCTCGATGGCTGGATTGGGCAATCAGTTGAGTGCAGCAGTTCGGTCTGATCCAAAACGCTTCTCCTCCGAAGCGCGTCAGTTCCACGACCTAGATCCGACCTACGTTCGATCATTTATCGAATCTCTTAACGAACCGGCGAAGAATAAGGATCTTATCGCCTGGGAACCTGTTTTTGATCTGTGTCGTTGGGTTTTAGAGCGACCGCGGGAAATTCCCAATCGTAAGGGTGGATTGACGGACCGCGACCCTGATTGGGGTTGGACAAGAAGTGCAATCGCTCGATTGCTGTTATCGGGAGTTCGTGCCAATACGATCCCATACGAGCTTCGAGCGAAAACTTGGCAAGTAATCGAGGGACTTACTGAAGATCCCGATCCAAATCTTGACGACGAAGCTCAGTATCTTAGTCACCCCAATGGTGATCCCGCCACGCTTTCAATTAATTCGACTCGTGGTCAGGCGATAGATGATGTTGTCGATTACGCCTGGTGGGTTCACGAACATCTAAAAGCCGGGCCTGATGCTAAGGATCGTTCGGCAAAGGGATTTGAGGAAATGCCTGAAGTGCGCCAGATACTTGAGAGACATCTAGATCCGGCGCTTGATGGCTCTCTCGCCATTCGTTCAGTATATGGGCGGCGCTTGCCGTGGCTCCATGAGCTAGATGCGTCCTGGACAAAGGAAAATCTATCTAAGATTTTTCCGCCCGAAAGACACCTTCGGTATTTGCGTGAGTGTGCATGGACGACATACGTTGTCTATTGCGACGTGTACAACAAGATGCTAAACCTTCTTGCTTCCGAATATGACTTCGCCGTCGCACAAATAGGGCAATACATCAATAAGTCGCACTTAGATCATCCAGATGATCGTTTGGCGGAACATTTGATGATCCTATACTGGCGCGGGGAAATCGATTTAGATCACGATCTGATTCGTCATTTTTTCGAAAAAGCTCCAGATAAGTTACGGGGGCATGCGCTCGAATTCATAGGTCGAAGTTTGAGAGACGGTAATGAGGTGCCCTCTCGAATTATCGAAAGACTGGAGGCGCTTTGGGACACTCGATTGAATGTAGCGCGAAGGTCACGCGACGTTTCGCCTTTTGTTGAAGAGATGGCGCACTTTGGGTGGTGGTTCGCTTCCAAAAAGTTTCCCAATGATTGGGCGATGTCGCAACTTCAGGAAGCGCTCAAAATCTCAAAAAAGAGCGCTCCTGACCATCTAGTCGTCGAAAGACTCGCTGAGCTTGCTCCGGCGATGCCACGCCAGGCGGTGATATGCCTCGCGATGGTGATCGAGGGTGATAAGGAGGGCTGGGGGATTCTCGGCTGGAGCGATGAAGCTCACAAAGTGCTATCGAGTGCTTTGAAATCGGCTGATGAAAATGCCCGCGCTGATGCTAGAAATCTCGTGCATCGCCTTGGAGCACTCGGACACTTTGATTTCCGAGGCTTGCTTTCCGAGACCGCGCCTGCATGAAAGCCTACCGTGACGCGTGCGGTGCACGTACGACAAGACACCATGATCCAAGGGAAAGGACAACCACAGAGCCTTGTCCCATTTACTTGGGACCATTTTTCCTGCCTTATCCAACACGCGCGCGCGTAGCACGTCAAAGGCTGGCACCGTGTCCTTGATCTCCCCGTATTAGCGTCGCAGCGTAGGAGCGCACTGACCTCGCACTGGGTAGTCTTACGGCCCGCAGAAGCTAAATTGGAGTGCGGACGCGATGCAAGCGCGCCAAAAAGGGCGGCCACAGCTGGCACACAGACGGTTCAGGGCTGATCGGGCTTTAGATCCACTTGGCACTACGGTGCATGCCCACCTGCGGACGAAAAGAGAGGCCCCCTACTCGAGACTGCCTCCAGGCACCTCAGGTCCCTGCCAATCCTCGCGACGAGGTTTCTGGACATGTCGTTGTTTAAGCGGGTCGGGCTTAGCGACCGTGTCTTCGATTGTCATTTCAAATAGAAGCTCTGGTGACGGCTTCGTGGTGCCGCACCGAGCACAAGCGCCACGGTCGGCGGGCCCCCGATAACCGCACGTGCACTCAATGTAGAATTCACGACGAAGGATCATTCCGACCTTCTCCGACGCGGGCCGCTTTCTCTCCTCATAGCAAATGTCTCTAGATCGTCGGGGGGAGAGGAGCACATCTCCCGCAATTGAATCGGCCAGATGGCGCTTTTTTCGTTCTAGGTCATATTTGGGAAACTTTCCCTCCCGCACCCATCTCAGGATGGCGGTAAGTCGATCTTTCAGAACATCTCTGTAAAAAGGCTGTGCCCTCACAAATGCGGCCTCGGCTTCTGCCTCTGTTTTAGCCGATTCCAGCTTGTCCCATGCGATTCGATCTTCTTGGGAGGTGACGACCTTCAGGACATAGTCAGCATGTTCGACAACCCTTTCGGGACGAACGGCAGGCTTGCGACCGCGTTTTTTTCGAAATCGTGTCAAGGTATTTTTTGCATTGTTTTTGGCCATACCCAATTTTGCGGAACTTTCAGGAAAATAGGAGATGAATTTTGCGGAAGTTTCCGGTGTTTCACCCTGAATTGTGCGGAAGCCTTGGTCGTCATTTCAGGCGCTAGCACGAATAATTTCTAAATCTCGTGAGAAAGTATCTGTGCGCCAAGACATCTTCTCCTTGAAGACAGAGGGCAATGAAGCGATGAGGACGATGAAGGCACTGGAATTGAAACCGGAGGATCTGCCAATGACCCTCCGACTCAAGACTCAGGAAGGATCGAAAGACTACGTCTTGGTGGTGACGAAGCAGGAGAAGCTCCTGTTGAATAAGCCACTGGAGAGCGTAAGAGAGCGATAACCAATAACAGTAAGAAGTAGCCAGCTAGCTCCACGGCCAGCGACTTTAGGACGGGAGACACAGCCAGCCAATGTTCGATTTGGCTGGCTTTTTATTTATGACCCAATGCGAAACACAATTCGATTCGTCTTGGGCAATCCTCGACGGATGCTCTGCGGCGCATCGTTTCTGTCTGGGAAGTGATCGACCATGAGATTGACCGTTGAACAGCAAGCAAGAGTTCTCGCAAAGCACGGAGTCTGGGTCAAGGAGGCGTGCGACAAATGCACCAGGCTGCTGGCCGAGGTTCGCTGGACACGTAGGGACTCGCCGAAGACCTATTGCTCGCAGCTGTGCCGCGACGGAATTGAGCAAGTAAAAGGCCGCTGCGACGGATGCGGGGTGGAGCTTGTTGGAAAACGTCGAGGCTCTCGCTGGTGCTCGGATGCCTGCCGCATGCGAAAGAAGGTCAAGGACTCGGCAAATAAGCCGAAAACGCTCATACAAAACACTGGACTTGCGAGGGCATAAATCGCTTATGGCTATAACCCCACCAGAACGCCCCTTTTTCGCGATAACCCGAAAAAAAGTCACCTGTAGCGCGAACTTGCCAGCAACACCGGTTCCCTGCTGGCATCTCGACGCAGAAGAATTTTCAAAGAGCTTCGGTGGAAGACTGGCGCAAATTCGGGCAATCCGGGCGCGGACCCCGACGCGACGAGCCTGGTCTTCCACCGAGGAATTCGCATTTGTGGTTCGGGGTTCAGTTGCGCCCTTGCAGGCTCAGAGCGGTAAACGCGTTCCCTCTTCCCGCGCGCTTTTTGCGCGGGGAGAGGGCGGAGGGAGTGGGGCGAGTCTCGCCGAAGGCGAGCGGTTTACTTCACTTGACAGGGGTATAGATTAATTGCAACACAAACCGAAATTCGGATGCGGTCTCTTCACGGTGTTCGGCCCGATCAAAGGACAACCGGGCAAGGTTGGCTACAAGTGTTTGTTCTGTGGCTCTTATCGTTGCCCCGGTTGCCGCCCAGGAAAGCTTAAGCGTCTGCGGGCCCGGCTTACAGAACTTGCACAGGAACACAAATTACGCGGATTTGCCACACTGACGCTCGATCCCTCACGAATTTCGCAATCGGTGCGCTCTGACCGTTACCTCAGGGAATGCTGGCGGAAGATGCGCGTTGTCTTACAGAGGCGGTATGGCAAAACCCTGCCATTTATTGGGGTTCTGGAATTTCAAGAATCCGGCGTAGCACATCTGCACGTCTTGTTCGGAGTTTACATACCGCAGGCATGGCTCTCCAAGGCGTGGCAGTCCATTGGCGGTGGGCGCATCGTCGATATCCGCCAGGCTGACGTTCACCGCGTAGGAGGCTACCTGGCAACATACCTAAGCGGAGAGAAGGTCGAGCACACGCTTTCGCTTCTCCCTAAGCGCAGTCGCATATTCACAACTTCTCGTTCAATCATTCTGTGGGGAAAAAAGCAGCCAACTGGCTGGATGCTGTGCAGGAAAAGTTTGTGGCGCTTGAGGAATCTTGCCACAACCGTTTACAAAGAGCGCTACGAACCCACGGAAGGCTTCAAGCCTGTAGACCTCGAACTGCTGACCTATTTCGAGGGACCGCCCATCCAAGAGGCTTTAGAGGGCAAAAGCATAATCGAATTCATCAGGAGCCTGATCTCTGTTGGACGAGCCATCTAGTATGTCGTCAGCTGCGGAATCGGGTGGACCTTTCGTTACGCCAACCGATATTCCAGGAGCTGCCTTGCCTAATGCCGCTCCACAAAGTAAAGTCACCCTCGCTACGCCGTCTCCCAAGCGAGCAGGAGGCATTGTGCCAAGGAGACGGTTTCAGAAAGGGCGATTAGTGGTTAGGGGCAGCAGGAACCCTCACTGGTGCGGAATGTACCGTGAAGACATTCTATTGGAGGACGGGACAATTCACCGTATGCGACGTACAGTGAGACTCGGATCGGTTGCGAATCTGTCAGAACGTAGGGCATGGGCTAGTTTCCAGCCGTATCTGGACCGAGTGAATTCCGCTGTCAAACTGCCGCCGAAGTCTGGGATGACGCTTGAAACATTTGTACAAGAGTGGCGCTCCAACGTGGCGGTAAATCTCAAAGCCAGCACTGTGCGCGCCGCAAACTCTCATCTGCGAGCACACATCCTGCCGCAGTTAGGCAAGCTCACACTGCCAGAGATGAACACAAAGCTTATTCAGGCCTTTGTAACATCACTGGCAACCGGCAGGCTGTCACGCAAGACGATTGAGAATGTTTTGCTCACTCTATCTTCGATCCTCAAGAAGGCGAAGGCTTGGGACTACGCAACCGGAAACCTTTCGTTTGCCGACCTGACCTTGCCGCGTGAGGGCGTGAAGAAAGAGCAGCGTTGCTTCAGCGCAGAAGAGGTGGGTCGCATCATCTTCGCAGCGAAGGAACCCTTCGCAACAATATGGGCACTCGTTGCTGTGTTGGGGCTTAGGGTTGGCGAAGCGGTAGGCCTGCGGTTTTGTGACTTAGATTTTCACCGCAAAGTCATCCGTGTACGTCAGTCCGTTGACAGCGCCACGGGTAAAGTCCAAACCTGCAAAGGACCCGCGAGCAGGGCCGACCTGCCAATGCCGCCACAGCTTGAGGCAAGGCTTCGCAAGTACCTGACGGCGACGGCGATCACTGACGGTCTGCTGTTCGTCAACCGGAACGGGCGGCCTTACTCAGCTAATAAGCTGCGAGAGAAACAGCTTCACCCGTTGCTTAAGCAGTTGGGAATCCCGCACGGCGGATTTCATGCTGCAAGGCATGGAGTTTCAAGCGAACTGCTAGAAGGTGGCGCAGCTCTAACGGTCGTGCAACGCCAGCTTCGGCACAGCGATCCACGAATTACGCTGGGCATTTACGGCCACGTAGTCGGCAACGCTCAGCGCCGAGCTGTCGAAGCGCATGAAGAACGGGTGGAGAAATACGCAGTGCAATAGTTCAATTGGAGCCGACTCCACTTATTGGAGCCGACTTGTTTGCAAGTCGAATCATTGCAAGTATTTTGGTAGGGGCGGTGGGGATCGAACCCGCGACCCTCGCCCTACCAGTCCAGTTCGGCAACTCACAACGGGAGAGAAGAGGCGGTTGGGCGAGTTGGGCAATTCACGGCCCTTTCAAAAAGCTAACTGATTGTGGCGACGCGTCTTAGCTTTAGTGATTCCTCGTTCGCAACGATGAGGCCGGGGGTTCGATCCCCCCGCCGTCCACCAATTTCCCCAACAGCTTGTGTTTCGTCTCGGCGCTCAAGAGCAATTTGGCTTTTGTGAAGTTCGTTGCGCAGAACTAGGGCTTCTGCGCGCGCTCCTTACTGGTTTTTCTTTTTGCCAAACAAGCCTTTTAGGCCACTCACGGCGTCTGCAGGGCTTTCTCCTTTTGTCACTCCGGAGGCGGCGCTGCCGGCACAATTTAGTTGAGACTTGAGCATGTTCCCCGCAAGGCCGCCGATATCGGGGACGAATTTTGGATCGGAGGTGGTGCCTTGGATCATAAACGGCACCGTAGAGCCACTCTTGCAGCCTCCACTACCTCCCGTTACCTTACCCACCATCCCTGCCACGCCGGAAACAGGACTTGCAGCGGCCCCCAAAGCATTCGTCAGTGTTGCCGCCATTTTGAAATCGAGATTATTTTTGGAATCGATGGTGCCGGCACCAACTAGAGTTCCAAGTGACGGAACGACAGCATCAAGATGATCGACTCTGATGCCATCAGGAGCCATTCGCACGTCGGCAGTTAGCTTTTCGATTTCCAGATCCTTGCCGGTCTGGATGCCCGCGGGAGAAGAAATAGCGGCCATCCTCGACCCGAGATCGAAACCTGCAAGTTTCGCCTGGAACAGACCGACATTGCCGGCGGTGACAAGCTTGTTGGTCGGACCAGTGAGATTAAGATTCGCGTTCAGCGTGCCGCTTTGAAGTGCGGCGCCTTTGGGAACATGGATGCCAAGAGCGGGCAGGAAAGATTCGAGATCCTTCGCGGGCATCTCTTGGCCATCGAGCTTGATGTTGAGCATGGTCTCCTCAGCGGTCTGGTAGGTGCCGTTGAGATGCGCGACAGCATTCCCGATCTTCAGCGTAGAGGGATTGAGAACGCCTGCATTCTTGTGTAGATCGTACTTGGTGCTGAAATCAATAACCACAGGCTCCGAGGCCGGTGAACCGCCGGCGACTAGCAGCGCTTTGGACAATTTGGCTGTGCCTTTCGTTTCGGCCTCTCCGTTCTGTGAGCCGAGTGTCGCGTCGAGATCGAGGAGACCTCCGAGTCCTAAGGAAGGATCGACGAAACCCGTCGACGCAAGATTGAGAGAACTGACGTTGAGCTTGGCATTGACGGGAGTGAGCGAGACATTGGTTTGATCGACGGGCCCAACATTACCGTCCAACTTAGACTTACCTCCGCCAGGCAGATCAGCAGAGACGACAACGGGAAACCTGGAAGTCACGGATACATCGGAAGCCGAGACGTTGACGTGATCGTAGGTGCTACGTTTCTGCGAGTTCGTCGAGCCGACGTTGATCTGGCCGTCCTGGAGTTCGAGTTTCTGGATCGAAAGATTGGCGGCCGAGCTTGAAGTACCGGGCGAGGTGGGGTCCGGGGCCGGCGCGGCCCCAGCGGAGGAGCCGCCTAGTGATGAGTAGTTCCACTGGCCCGCGGCGTTCCGAACAAGCGTGACTTGCGGATTCAGAATCGTAATACTAGTGACGTTGAGAGTTCTAGAAAAGAGCAACGGCATCAGCTCAACACCAACCTTGACGGACTTCGCGGTGAGGAAAGCGGACGAGTTGAACTTGGGATCATCGCTGATAGAAAGGTCTTCGCCGGCCAGCGATCCGCCGAATAGCGACAGGCTGAGATTGCCGAGCGTAACTTTGCGTCCGAGTGCGACTGAAGCCTTTTCTTCAATAATCGGCCGAAACTGATTGACCGGAATCAGGAATGGCACGATCAGCAGCAAAACAATGAAGATCCCGATGCAGATGAGGATAATACGAAGTTTACGGCTCATAGTGACCTCTGCCGAGGACACCGGGCGGTGAGATAAAGCAAGAATAACATGAAGATGTTGCTTTACAACACAAGCGTCCTCCAATCGTGTTTTTAGGCCAGGCGTATCGGCATCACCGCGGCAGCAGCGATACGCGGCGCTCAGTACTACCCCTACCGAGGAGACCTTGACGCCACACGACTGCCGCCGTATGGTCTTGCCTAACGTAATTGCGCAACCGAAATTCCGTAAGAGAAAACTTCTGGAGGCGACGCCATGAAATTGGGAATTGAATGCGGATGCCATCACGGATTATCTCGCCGGGAAATCCTCCAAGGCGGAATAGCAGCGGCGGTCACGGCGGTG
>Ga0210400_10004041_pt1 | contig 12808 bp, 9 predicted proteins | sample IncBWH26MmetaG_FD_155456 | JGI IMG/M metagenome (GOLD analysis project Ga0210400, IMG submission 155456) | Forest soil microbial communities from Barre Woods Harvard Forest LTER site, Petersham, Massachusetts, United States - Inc-BW-H-26-M | ecosystem: Environmental > Terrestrial > Soil >...
CCGACATCCGGGCTGCTCCCACCGGACCCGTAACGCATAATGCCTCCCGCCCGCCCTCCACGGCTTGATGCGGATGCTGTCCCATGTGCGAGGGCCTGATGCGGTCGGCCACCCGCGCCAGAGCGCTCGCGGGCAGCGCCTCGGCTCCCTCGCGCCAGCAGGCGTAGATCAGGTTCGACATGCATCGCCTCCCCCGGCGCCCAGGGCCCGCCCGATGGCCTGCTCCCAAAGGGCCAGGATCCGCTCGCGGGAATACCGCGCCACCACTTCCGGAGCCCGCTGGGACAAGCGCGCCCGCGCGGCAGGATCCGACATCAGGCGGAGCATGGCCGAAGCGAGCGCGGATGGATCACCGGATGGAACCAGGACTCCGTCCACGCCATCCCGGATGATCTCCTTCGCCGCGCCGCCGAAATCGGTGCTGATCACGGGCAGGCCGCAGGCCATGGCCTCCACGAGCACATTCGGGAAACCCTCGGCCCGTGAGGACAAGATGAAGAGGTCGGCACTGCGGAGGATCTCGAAGGGCCGCTCCGTGAGCCCCGGAAACCGGACACGCCCGCCCAACCCCAGACGCCGCGCCTGCTCCTCAAGCGCGCTCCGCTCGGGACCTTCGCCCCAGATGTCCAGGACCCAGTCCGGCGCCTTCGCCGCGGCCGCGGCGAAGGCTTCGAGCAGGAGATCGAATCCCTTGACGGGGAACAGCCGCCCCATCGCCACGATGCGCCTCGGGCGATCCTCGCGCGGTGACGGATCCGCATCAGGCGGGGGCAGAACGGGGTTCGGAATGACCACGCCCTTCCGCCGCACGCGGGGCGGGAACCAGTCCAGCACCGCCTGCGACTGGAAGACGAGGATGTCCGCGCGGGGGTAGGCCCGGTCGCGCAGGGCGCTCCACCAGCGCCCCAGGGAGCGTCGCGAGGGATCGGTCCGCTCGGAGATGATGAGCGGGATCCCCAGGCCGCGGGAGGCGAAGACCGCGAGGGTGTTGGCCTTGTCCACGAAGGAGATCGCGACATCCGGCGCGGCCTCCCGGAACGCGCGGCGGATCGTCCGCAAACGGCGCAGATTGTTGGTGAGCCCTGAGACGAAGGAGGCGCTGTCCTTCAGCAGATCCAGCGTCCGCACCTCCACCGCGTCCGCCAAGGGGTAGAAGGGTTCCGTTTTCCCGTCCTCCATGGTGAGGATCACCACCTGCCAGCCCTTCGCCGACCAGGCGTTGGCGAGAAAGCTGAGCACCCGTTCCGCCCCGGCGGCGCGGAGCCCCCAGATGAAGAAGCACACCTTCAACCGGTCCTTGCCCGCTGGACCGGCCGCCCTCCCCGGATCACCCATGCCAGGCCCACGGAGAACACCAATCTGGGCACACCAGATGAGTCGGATCGTTTTTTACCACTGAGATACCTGATGGGTTAAGCCTTGATGGGCAACTCGCTGTCTGTGAGACTGGCAGCCTTCCCCTCCGGTTTCCAGTCCTGACCTGGAACTCTTGGGAAACAATAAGGGAGCCCATCACATGTCCGAAGGTCTGACCCATGGCTGAGCGGCGCTATCTCGTCCGCTTCGACGACATCTGTCCGACCATGAACTGGCGCGTCTGGGATGCGATCGAAGCCCATCTCGCGCGGACCGGCGTGCGCCCGATCCTCGCAGTGGTGCCCGACAACCGGGACCCCAAGCTCGCGGTGGATGTGGCCCGGGAGGATTTCTGGGACCGTGTCCGCGCATGGCAGGCGGCCGGTTACGCCATCGCACTCCACGGGCACCAGCATGTCTATGTGAATAAGGACCCCGGCCTCATCGGCGTGACGCGCCAGAGCGAATTCGCGGGCCTGCCGCGCGGAGAGCAGGAAGCCAAGCTGAAGAAGGCGTTGGCCATCTTCGCCGAACACGGCGTCCGCGCGGACGCGTGGGTGGCGCCCTCGCACTCCTTCGACCGCACCACCGTGGAAGTGCTGTCGGATCTCGGCGTCACCGTCATCAGCGACGGGCTATGGACCTGGCCCTTCACGGATGCGCGCGGCACCACCTGGATCCCGCAGCAGCTCTGGGGCTTCCGGCGCAGGTCCTCCGGCGTGTGGACGGTCTGCAACCACCACAACGGATGGTCGGACCGCCGGGTGGCGCAGTTCGCGGAATCGCTCGCCCTCCACGCGGAGGAGATGACGGATCTCGCCACGGTACTGGAAAGCTACGCAGGCCGGCGGTTGACGGCGCGGGACCGGTGGGACGCCTTCCGCGCGCTGATGTGGCAGCACCGTCTGCGGCCGGTCCTCGCGCGGATGGGGCGCCTCGTACTCAAGCCCAGGCGGGTGACGGGATGAGCGGGAAGATCCGCGTCCTCTTCCTCATCAACTCGCTGGCGGCGGGGGGCGCGGAACGCCAGCTCTCCATACTCGCGCGGGGATTGGATCCGGAGCGGTTCGAAGTCCATGTCGCGGTGCTCTACGACCCCGGCTACCACAACGGCGGCGAGCTCTGGCCGGATGTCGCGGCCATCCCCGGCATCTCGCTCCACAGCCTTCACAAGCGGAAGGGGCCTCTCGGCTACCTGATGGCGTTGCCTAGGCTCCTGGCTTTGGTTCTCCGGACCCGTCCCCATGTGCTGCACGGATACATGCAGGGCAACCCGCCCCTGCTCCTCATCGGCCGGCTGCTGGGCACCCCGGTCGTGTGGGGGATCCGGCGCTCCAGCAGCGATCTGTCAAAGCTGGGTCGCAGGGACCTGCGATTCCTGCGCCTGACGGTGCAGCTGTCGCGGTACACCGACCTCATCATCTTCAACTCGGGGACAGGTTCCCGGAACTATCAAGCCATGGGCATGCGGGCGCCTCGGATGCTCGTCATCCCCAACGGCTTTGATGTGGCCCGCTTTGCGCCCGACCCCTCCAAGGGCGCCGCCCAGCGGAAGGCCTGGGGCGTGCCGGAAGGCGCGCCGCTCGTCGGCATCGTGGGCCGTCTGGATCCCGTCAAGGATCATCCGACCTTCCTGAGGATGGCCAGCCTGCTGCGCCAGGCGCATCCGGAGGCCTGGTTCGTCTGCGCGGGAGACGGATCCGCCACCTACCGCGAATCCCTCCAGGCGCTCGCCGCATCGCTGGGGATCGCCGACCGCGTGCTGTGGCCGGGCGTCTGCCTGGACATGCCCAGCGTCTACAACGCCCTCTCCCTGCTGGCCCTCACTTCCACCGATGAGGGATTCCCCAATGTCCTGGGGGAGGCCATGGCCTGCGGCGTGCCCTGCGTCTCGACCCCGGCAGGCGATGCCGCCCTGCTCACGGGCGAGACCGGATTCATCCGCGGATTCGCGGATGAGGCGGCCCTGGCCGGAGCCGCCTCGGCGTTGCTGACGGAACCGCCAGAAGCGCGGAGCGCCCGGGCGGAGGAATGCCGCGGCCGGATCACCACCACCTTCAGCATCGAGGCCCTGGTCCGGAAAACGGAGCAGGCCATGCTGGATGTGATCCAGAAGGACGCGCCGCTGCCGGCGCCTCCAGCCGCCCCGTCCCTCAAGGGTCCGCGGTACCTGCTCCGCTTCGACGACATCTGCCCGACGATGGACTGGAAGGTGTGGAACGCGATCGAAGAGATCCTCGTGGCGCAAGGCGTCAAGCCCATCCTCGCGGTGGTCCCGGACAACTGCGATCCCAAACTGATGGTGGATCCGCCCGCGCCCGATTTCTGGGAACGCGTCCGCACCTGGCAGAGCCGCGGCTGGGCCATCGGCCTGCACGGCTACCAGCACCGCTATGTGAACCGGGACCCCGGGATTCTGCGGATCGGGAAGAAGAGCGAATTCGCAGGCCTGGATTACGACGAGCAGCACGAGAAGCTCCGGCTCGGACTGGAGATCTTCGAACGGGAAGGCGTGCGCGCCGACGCCTGGGTGGCGCCGTCCCACTCCTTCGACTGGACCACCGTGGACGCGCTCGCCGCGCACGGGGTCCGGACGATCAGCGACGGGCTCGCGTTCCGCCCCTACCGCGACGCGCGCGGCACGACCTGGGTGCCCCAGCAGTCCGCGATGATGCGCGCCATGCCCTGGGGCGTCTGGACCTTCTGCTACCACCGTCTGGATTTCGTGGGCGACGGGCTGGAGACCTTCAAGCGGCGTCTGGCGCGCCTCGCTCCGCGCATGATCTCGCTTGCTGAAGCCGAAGCGCTGGCGACGCACGCTCCTTCCGCGCCGGACAAGCTCGTGGGGCTGATGCGGCGCACAGTGTCCGGGGCCAGGAATCTGGCCCGGCCCCGGGCAGGGGGCGCATGATGCGCGGCAACGGACGCGGCACTGATCGCGAAGGCCGGGCCAGGATCCGCATCGCCTTCCTCATCCCGTCCCTGATCGCGCACGGGGCCGAGCGCCAGCTCTGCGAACTGGTGCGGGGCCTCGACCGGGACCGTTTCGAGATCCACCTGGTCGTGTCCTACGCGGCCGGAGTCCGCGAGGGTGGCGACTACTGGGCCGAAGCCGCGGAGATCCCCGGTCTGACGCTGCACTGCCTGAACAAGCGGCCCGGACCCGCGGGCCATCTCACCGCGTTGCCGCGGCTCTGGCGCATGCTTCGCAGGATCCGGCCCGACCTCCTCCATGGCTACCTCGACGCCAACCTGCCCACCCTCCTCGTGGGCCGCGCCCTGAGTCGCCCCGTGGCATGGGGCATCCGGCGCAGCAGCCACGACCGTACGCAGTTGAACCGTCTATCGAGAACGCTGCTCCGCGTGATGGCCTGGCTGTCGCCCCTGGTGGACCTCGTCATCTTCAACTCGGAGGCGGGCCGGGACAGCTACCACGCCATGGGGATGCGCGCGCCGCGGATGGTCGTCATCCCCAACGGTTTCGATGTGGACCGTTTCGCGCCGGATGAGGGCCTCGGACGAGAACAGCGCCGGGCCTGGGGGATTCCGGAAGGCGCGCCCCTCATCGGCATCGTGGGCCGCCTCAGCCCCGTGAAGGATCATCCGGCCTTCCTCCGCGCGGCGGAGCGGCTTGCGGCGGAGTGGCCCGATGCGCGCTTCGTCTGCGCGGGTGGCGGAGGCAAAGACTACACGGAGTCCCTCAAAGCCATGGCCGCCTCGCTGGGAATCGCGGACCGGGTCATCTGGCCGGGAGCCTGCGGCGACATGCCGCCCGTCTACAACGCGTTGACGGTGCTGCTCCTCTCTTCCGCCGAAGAGGGCTTCCCCAATGTCCTGGGCGAAGCCATGGCCTGCGGCGTCCCCTGCGTAACCACGCAGGTGGGCGACGCGGCCGCGCTGGTCGGCGGCACGGGACTCGTCGTGCCTCGGGGCGACGACGCGGCCATGGCGGCCGCGGTGTCGGCGCTGCTCCGGGAACCCGCGGATGCGGCCACCGCGCGCGGGCGCGAATGCCGGTCGCGGATCTGCGCCTCCTTCAGCACGGCCGCCTTGGCGCGGAACACGGAAGAGGCCCTGCTCTCCCTCATCGATCTTCCCGCGCCCGCCTCATCGCCTTCCGGAGCCTGAATGCAGGATGTCGTCTTCCTCACCGATTCGCTGACCCGCGGGGGCGCGGAGACCCAACTCACCCGGGTCGCGACCGCCCTGAGCCGGCGCGGATGGAAGGTGGGCGTCCTCTCCCTCTTCCCCATGAGCGATTTCGAGGACGAGCTCCGGGAGGCCGGGATCCCCCATGTGGTCTGCGAGCCTTCGCGTTCGCCGGATGACCGTCCCCTGATCCCCTTCAAGATGAGCTGGCGGCTCGTCCGGCAGTTGAGGGAGTGGCGCCCCTCCGTGCTCATCACCTTCAGCTACCACGCGGATGTCATGGGCCGGGTGTGCGGCCGTCTGGCGGGCGTCCCCACTATCATCGGATCCCTCCGCACCGCCCACACGAAGACATCGTTGCGCGACAAGGTGTACCGCTACACCGAGCCCCTCATCGACCTCACCATCTCGAACTCCCAAGCGGGCGTGAACTACATGGTGTCCCGGCGGATCCTCACCCTGCGGAAGACGAAGGTCATCCCGAACGCGATGATCATGGCGGACTTCCCATCTCCGGCCTCGCGCGAGGCGGTGCGCGCGGGACTGGGCATTCCGGAAGACACCTTCCTCTGGCTGGCAGTGGGGACGCTCAATCCCGCGAAAGACTATCCAGGCCTGCTTGAAGCTGCGGCCGAGGTCGCGGCGGCCGAGCCCAGCTTCCGGCTCTGCGTCGCGGGAGGCGGCGTCGCGCTCGACTCCATGCGTGCGCTGGCCCAAGCCCGTGGTGTGGACGGCGTCGTCCAGTTCCTCGGCAAACGCGGAGATGCCCTCGACCTGATGCGTGCCGCGGACGCCTTCGTCCTCTCTTCCGCCTGGGAAGGGCTGCCCAACGCGGTGATGGAGGCCATGGCCTCCGGCCTTCCCGTGGTGGCCACCGATGTGGGCGGGGTCCGCGAGCTCATCGAGCCGGGCCGTTCCGGATGGATCGTCCCGCGGCGCGATCCTGCGGCGCTGGCGGCCCGGATGCTCGCCACCATGGCCCTCGATCCAGCGGCCCGCGAGCGCCTGGGAGCCGAAGCCCGCGCATCCATGACCGGCCGCTTCGACCATGAGCGCATCACCGACCGGTGGGAGGAGCAGATTCTGCATGCGGCGCCGGCTTCACGCGGCGGACGGGCGCGCCATGCTCCCGCCTTCGTCGTCTCGCTGGATTTCGAGCTGCTCTGGGGCATGCGGGACAAGCAATCCATCGCCACCTACGGGGACCACATCCTCGGCGAGCGTGAGGCCATCCCCGCCATGCTGAAGCTGTTCAGGCAGTACGGCATCAGGGCCACCTGGGCCGCGGTGGGCATGACACTCTTCGACCGGAAGGAGGATCTCCTCCGCCACCTGCCCGATCTGCTCCCCACCTACGAACGGGGCGCGCTGAGCCCCTACGGCGTCATCGACGGCATCGGGGATGACGAGCGCTCCGACCCCTACCATTACGGGCTCTCGCTGGCCCGCCAGATCCTGGATTGCGAAGGCATGGAGTTGGGGAGCCACACCTTCTCCCATTTCTACTGCCTTGAGACAGGCCAGACCGCGGCGCAGTTCCGCGCGGACCTGGACGCTTCCATCGCCACCATCGGGCGGCTGGCGGAGCGGCCGGCCAGCCTCGTGTTCCCCCGGAACCAGTACAACCCTGAGTACCTCTCCATCTGCGCCGACGCGGGGTTCGCCTGCTTCCGCGGCAACGAGGCGGCCTGGATGTACCACGGAATGGCGGAGGCGGAGCGGCCGGTGGCCGGGCGGGGGGCGCGGCTGCTGGACAACTATCTGAACCTGTCGGGCTCCAACGGGTTCATCCCCCATGAGGAGGGCGGCCTCATCAATTGCCCTTCCAGCCGTTTCCTCCGGCCCTTCTCCCATCGGCTCGCGCGGCTCGAGGGCATGCGCCTGAGGCGGATCAAGGGGGCCATGGAGTCGGCGGCGCGCGCGGGCCGCAGTTTCCACCTCTGGTGGCACCCCCACAACTTCGGGACGAATCTCAACGAGAACCTCGCGAACTTGCAAGCCTTGCTGCACTGGCACGTGGCCCTGCGGGACCGCTACGGCGTCGTCCCGATGACGATGGGCGAAGTCGCGGCGCGGGCGCGGGAGGAACGCGCGCCCGTCGACTCCGCCTCTCTCGCGCAGGCCGGAGCACGCTGATGCCGGTTCTGCCGGAGCAGGCGACGCGGCTGGTCCGTTCCCGCTATTACCTGGGGGACGCCTTCATCGTGGAGCACAACCCGGGGACGGAGCAGGTCGCGCCCGCCGGCATCCTGCTCCTGCCGCCGCTGGGCTACGAGGACACCTGCGCGTACCGGCCCCTCCGGGTGCTGGCGGACGCGCTGGCCCGGGCGGGGCATGTGGTCCTGCGGCTCGACTGGCCCTCCCTCGGCGATAGCGCCGGCGAGGCTTCACAGGTGGATCTCGTCGCGAGTGGAACCGGCGCAATCGCATCGGCCATCGCGTCCTTGCGCGCCCGCGGGTTCATGCGCGTCACCGGCATCGGCGTGAGAGGCGGCGGCCTCATGGCGCTGGCCTCTCACGGATTCGACGAATTGGCGCTGTGGGGCGTCCCCCTTTCCGGCAAGGCCTATCTCCGGGAGGAGCGGGCCTTCCATCAGACCGCGGCTCGGGCCTACGGCGCATTGCCCGCAGACATCGCGCCGCTCCCGGAAGGCGCGATGGAGGCGGGCGGTTTCTACTACAGCCCGGAAACGGTGGCGGCCCTGCAAGGCCTCTCGGCCAAGGCGCTGGCCGCGGAAGGGAGACTCGAACGCGTCCTCCTCATCGGCCGCGACGGGATCGCCCCCGCTGCCGAGCTCGCGGGCGCGTTCCGGCAGGCGGGCACCGCCGTTTCCATCTCCCTGGCTCCCGGGCTGAGTTCCCTGCTTGAGAATTCCTATCAATCCGAGCTGGGGCCCGCGATCCCCGAAACCATCCTGGCCTGGCTGGCGGCAGGGTCCGGCCGGGTGGACAATCGCGCGCCTGAAACCATCGGACGCCTTCATCTGGAAACCGGCATCGCGGAGCGGCCCGTGGTGCTCGATGGCGACGCCGGAGAGCTCTCGGGCATCCTCTGCGAGCCCGCCAGCGGAGCCAAGCCTGGCGCGGCCTGGACGCTCTTCCTGAACGCGGGCGGCATCCGGCGCTCGGGGCCGAACCGGCTCTGGACCCGCGCGGCCCGCGCGCTGGCCGCCGATGGAAGGCCGTCGTTCCGCTTTGATGTGCGGGATGTCGGCGATAGCGATGGCGCCATCGCGGCGCACCCGGACTTGGAGGAGATGTACAGCGAATCCGCCATCCGCGACGTGGTGCAGGCCTACGACTGGGCGCGGGCCCAGGGCGCGGGCGCCATTGATGTGGTGGGGCTCTGCTCCGGTTCCTTCCTGGGGATCCAGCTGGCCGCGCGGCGCCAGGTGCGGCACGCCCTGCTCTTCAACGGCCTGGCCTTCGTATGGGACGACGAGGCCCGGGCCACGGGGGTCACCAGCCACATCGGTGAATCGCTGTTCGATGGACGGCGCTGGCGGCGGCTGTTGACGGGTCGGATCAGCGCCATCTCGGTGGCCAGCGCCATCGGCGCCAAAGCCTGGATGGCCGCGGCCAAGCCGTTCCGGCGGAGGACAGGCGTCAATGCGGTCCAGGCGCTGGTCCAGGGCGTCATCGCGCGCGGCACCGTGCTCCATTTCGTTTCAAGCGAAGGGGACCCCAGCGCTGCCTACCTGGAACGGAATGTCGCGCCGGAACATCGCCCGCCGCTGGCCATCCTGCCCGGCGTGGATCACACGATCCGGCCCCTCTGGGCTCATGATCGCGTGGTGGCGCTGATTCTAAATTGTAACGGTTTTTTACCCGTGATGGTCCCGTAAGCATTCCGCTTGGCATAGGGTCCATCCAACCCTAGACTCTATCCACGGTCCTGACGCCGACAGCTGATTTCATTTGCACAACCTCGAACACCAAAGGGATTTGTCGGATGCACCAGAAGGAAATTCGCGACATCATCCTGAATCATGCCCGCCTTTCTGCTGATGTCGGCACCTTGGCCGACACCTCGGATCTCTACGCGGCCGGGCTCACTTCGCTGACCACGGTGAATCTCATGCTGGCCCTGGAAGATCACTTCGATATCGAGTTCCCGGACAGGATGTTGGTACGGAAAACCTTTGAAAGCATCCAATCGCTTTCGGAAGCAGTTGAAGCGTTGAAGAGCTGAGCTGCGGCTCCGCCGGCTCCAGGGAGAGTTGAATGCGCCAACCCGCGATGCAGGCCCATCAGGAGAGCCTCGCGGCTCTCCTGGAGCAGGTCCACGCCATGGGCCGGGAGGCCATCGCCCCTTTCGCGGAGGCTGTGGACCGCGACGCGCGCTTTCCCGTGGAGGCCTTTCGGGCGCTGAAGAACGCCAAACTGCTGAGCTGCTATGTGCCCGTCGAGCTGGGCGGCATGGGCCTCACGATCTCCGAACTGTCAAAGCTCTGCGAGACCCTCGCGCTTTATTGCGGCTCCACGGCCATGATCTTCGCCATGCACCAGATCCAGGTCGCGTGCATCGTCCACCACGCCCTGGGCTCGGAGCCCTTCCGGGACTACGCGCGGGAGCTGGTGGAGCGCCAGCACCTCATCGCCTCTTCCACCACGGAACTGGGCACGGGCGGCGACGTGCGAACCAGCATCTGCGCCGTGGAGGTGGCGGGCGCGCGGTTCACGCTGGAGAAGCAGGGGCCCGTCATCTCCTACGGCGAAGCAGCGGACGCCATCCTCGTCACTTGCCGCAGTTCGCCCTCGGCCGGGCCCAGCGACCAGTCCCATGTCCTCGTGAAGAAAGAGGACTGCGCCCTGAAGCCCCTGTCCGGCTGGGACACGCTGGGTTTCAGAGGCACATGCAGCGCGGGCTTCGCGCTCAGCGGAAAGGGCGAGGCCTGGCAGATCCTGCCAGCCCCCTACGCGGAGATCCACGCCCGGACCATGCACCCGTTCTCGCACAGCGTCTGGAGCTCCCTGTGGCTCGGCATCGCGGCCGATGCCGTGGGCCGGGCCCGGGCCTCGGTGCGCGCGGAGGCCCGCAAGACGCCGGGCACGCTCCCGCCCACCGCCATGCGCCTGGCCGAAGTGGACGCGGTGCTCTTCTCCATGCGCAGCGGCATCCGGCAGACCATCGGGGAATACCAGCGGATGCTGGAAGCGGACGAGCCGGGAGCTTTCGCCTCCAACTTCGGGTTCGCCATCCGCGTCAACAACCTCAAGGTGGTCTCCTCCCAGCTCGTCGTGGATGTCGTGAGCAGGTCCATGCTCATCTGCGGCATCGCGGGCTACCGGAACGATTCCAAGACGAGCCTCTGCCGGCAGCTGCGGGACGCCTACGGCGCCGCGCTGATGGTGAACAACGACCGCATCCTCGGGCAGAGCTCCGCCATGCAGATCCTGCAACGGGAGAGTTGACCATGTGCGCTCCCGGTGGAACCGGCGCCTACGCGGCCTACCTCGACCAGCTGACCCGCGCGGGCCTGCTGATCCCGTCCGGCGTGCGGGGCGTGTACGGGCGCAGCGGGGCCTTCGAACATGTGGTGGAGCAGTTCGAGCGGTTCGTCACGCGGATGGGCCGGCATCTGGATCCCGAGGTGATGCGGTTCCCTCCGGTCTTCAACCGGGACCACTACAGCCGGATCAACCACATCAACAATTTCCCCGACCTCATGGGCTCGGTCCACAGCTTCACCGGCGGGGATCCCGAGCATGTGGAGCTCGTCCGGAAGTTCGAGCACGATGAGGACTGGAGCCGGGACCTCGCGGCCAGCGAAGTGATGATGATCCCGGCCGCCTGCTATCCGCTCTATCCCACGGCCACCGGCACGCTGCCGCCGGGCGGGCGCACCGTGGACCTGGAATCCTTCGTCTTCCGTCATGAGCCCTCGGACGATCCGGCCCGCATGCAGATCTTCCGGCAGCGCGAGTATGTGCGGCTGGGCACGGGCGAGGAGGCCCTCGCCCACCGCGACTACTGGCTGGAGCGCGGCAAGGAGATGCTGCTGTCGGTCGGCCTGGACGCCCGCGCCGTCGTGGCCAACGATCCCTTCTTCGGGCGCGGCGGCCGCATGATGAAAGCCACCCAGCGGGAGCAGGTCCTCAAGTTCGAGCTGGTGGTGCCCATCTGCTCGGAGGAGAGCCCCACGGCCGTCAGCTCCTGCAACTACCATCTCGACTATTTCGGCATCGCCTTCGGCATCAAGACGCCCGACGGCAAGCCCGCCCACTCCGCCTGCATCGGGTTCGGACTGGAGCGCATCACCCTGGCGCTGTTCAAGACGCACGGACTCGAAGTTCGCGCCTGGCCCAAGCCGGTGCGCGAAATCCTGGAACTGGACTGAGCGCGGTGGCCGGCATGAAGCAGATCCTCCCCCTGGATCCGGCGACCTATCGGCGCCATCTCATCCATGGCGAAAACCGGACCTGGGCGGAGACGAACTGCTACACGGATGTCGTCATCGAGCTGCTCCACGGCCTCGGCCACGAGCCCATGGCCGCGCTCCCTTTCACCCTGGCCATCGACTTTGAAGGGGACCAGTGGACCTTCTTCAAATTCCCGCAGGTGGACCTCCTGGAGCTCTACGGCTTCGACATCCACGAGCTCGCGCCCTGGCGGCCCCTGGTGGAGCACATCGAGGAGCAGGTCGGGATGGGCCGCCCGGTGCTGGTGGAGCTCGATTCCTATTACTTGCCGGACACGGCGGGGACGGCCTACAAGCTGGCCCATGTGAAGTCCACGGTGGCCGTCAACGGGATCGACATCGCGGGGCGCCGCCTGGGCTACTTCCACAACCAGGGCTATCACGCCCTGGAGGGACAGGACTTCATGGACGTCTTCCAGACGGAGGGCCTCGCGCACGCGCGGATGCTGCCGCCCTACATCGAGTTCGTGAAACGGCTTCCCCATGTCCAGCCCCTGCGCGGCGCGGCCTTGGTCGAGGCCTCCGTGGGCCTGCTCCGAAGGCACCTCGGGCGGATTCCCGAGCGCAATCCGTTCCCCGCCTTCAAGGCGAAGTTCCAGGCGGATCTCGACTGGCTCCTCCAGTCGGATCTGGAGGTCTTCCACGCCTACTCCTTCGCGACGCTCCGCCAGTACGGCGCCTGCTACGAGCTCGCGGGCACCTGCCTCAACTGGCTCGATGGCCAGGGCGTGGAGCACCTCGGCCCCGCGAAGGCGGCCTTTGATCACATCTCCCAATCCACCAAGGCCTTCCAGTTCCAGCTCGCGCGCTCCATGGCGCGGAAGAAAGCCTTCGACCTGTCACCCCTGGATGGCATGGCGGACCAGTGGGCGCGCGCCATG
>Ga0210400_10004042_pt1 | contig 12806 bp, 10 predicted proteins | sample IncBWH26MmetaG_FD_155456 | JGI IMG/M metagenome (GOLD analysis project Ga0210400, IMG submission 155456) | Forest soil microbial communities from Barre Woods Harvard Forest LTER site, Petersham, Massachusetts, United States - Inc-BW-H-26-M | ecosystem: Environmental > Terrestrial > Soil >...
CATAGGCGAAGTCAACATGACCGGGCGTGTCGATCAGATTGAGGATATAGGACTTGCCGTCCTTGGCCGGGTAGGTCAGCCGCACGGTCTGCGCCTTGATGGTGATGCCGCGCTCGCGCTCGATATCCATGGAATCGAGCACCTGTTCCTTCATCTCGCGCGCCTGCAGGCCCCCGGTGGTCTGGATCAGACGGTCGGCCAGCGTCGATTTGCCATGGTCGATATGCGCAACAATGGCAAAGTTGCGGATGTTGGAAATAGGGACGGATGTCATGGGCGCGGGATAGCATTCGTCCCCCGACGCGGCAACCACATTGCGCCATTTTAACGGTGCTTCTTCACGCCAAGCTGATTCCACTTCTGTGAAAAACGCGCTACGCACAGGGCATGTCAACTGCATCACTCTTGCCCGCGGCTTCCCGCGCGCGCCGGCGGCGGCGGCGACCGAGCCTCCGGCGTTTGATGGCGTGGCTCGCGGCGTTGGCGTCGGATCGTAAGACCGGCCTCTGGCTGGTGGCCGGTTTTGCGACCCTCCATGCGTGGTTCTGGACCTTCATCCTGATCAACCTCAAGGCGGCGCAGGACGTCCATATGGACGTCGCCGAAGCGTTCGCCTGGGGTCAGAAGTTCCAGCTCGGTTACGGCAAGCATCCGCCGCTGGCGGGCTGGGTCGCAGGTCTCTGGTTCAAGCTGTTTCCGGTTGCCGACTGGGCGACTTATGCGCTGGCGATGGCAACGCTGGGCTGTGGCCTCGTGATCTGCTGGTTGATAGCGGTGCGCGTGGTGGATTACCGCCGTGCGTTCTTTGTCGTGGTGATGCTGGCACTCTATCCGATCTTCAATTTCAAGGGTTTCAAATATAATCCGGATCTGCTGCAGCTCGTGACGCTGCCGCTGGTCGTGCTGGCTTATTTGAACGCATTCGAAAAGCGCAGCGTGACATCGGGCCTGTGGCTCGGCCTTGCCGGTGCGCTGGCGCTGATGACGAAATACTGGGTGCTGACCATGATCGGCGCGGTCGGGCTCGCCGCGCTGATTCATCCCGACCGGCTGTTGTTCCTGCGCTCGCCGGCGCCGTGGGTCGCCATTGCCACGCTCGTGGTGGCGATGATTCCGCATCTGCTGTGGCTGAAGGAAGTGGACTTCGTGCCGCTGACCTATGCCGGCGACGTCTACGGACTTTCGAGCCGCGCGCAGACCGCGCAACTGGTGCTCGGCTATATCGGCCACAATCTGGCGCTGCTGGCGGTACCCATCGCGCTGGCGGCGCTGGCGCTGGCATTCAGACGGCGATGGTGGGCGACGCTGGTGCGACATCCGCTGGCGCTGTTGACGCAGCCATGGTCGCGCGGCGCCAATGCCGGCGTGAATGGCTCGCAGGCGCTCAATATCTGGATCATCCAGACCGTGGTCGCGATCGGGCCGCCGCTCGGCGCCCTGCTCTTCACGGTCTATTTGAAGACCGATTGGGGTATCTCGCTGTTCTTTCTGACCCCGCTGGCGCTGGTCGCCATTCCGTCGCTGCGCCTTCAGAAGAGGGCGCTGTTTTACATCGCCGCGATCTGGTTCGTCGCCACGCTGGCGGTGCTCGTCGCCTCGCCCACCATCGCCGAGCGCGAGATGGCCGCAAATCCCAATGGCGCGTCAGGCTACGGCGCGCGCTCCCAGCTTGCCCGCGAGTTGACGCAGGAATGGCATAGACGCTTCCCTACGCGCTGGGCAGTCGTCGCGGGCACGACCGAGGTCGGCGAGCCCTTGGCGTTCTACAGTCCGGATCATCCGGCGCCGTTTACGCCGGGCGAAGTCTGGTCGTCGGGGTTGACCTCGCTCGAGGAAGCCAAGCGGCTTGGCTTTATCGGCGTTTGCGACACGTCGGACGGCCGGCTGCCTGTCTGCGAGGCCTGGATGGCGGCCAACGGCAAGGATGCCGAGAAAGTGGCGATCACCACGCAGCGTTTCTTCCGGGGGCATCCCGGTCCTGCGATCACCTGGAAGGTTTATATCGTTCCGCCGGCGAAGTAGTTTTTTACCTGTCCCACAAAGGGAGAGGGCGGACACCGGTTTCGGCCCGATATCGAGCCAGATTTCGCTACCACGGATCAAATCCCAACGACTGGTCGATCACGCGCCTTCTTCGTTGAACTTGCTGCCGACCAGTTCGGAGATCGCGGCAATCGCAGCTTCGGCCTCGGGACCGATCGCGGAGACGACGATCGACGTGCCGGGTCCTGCGGACAGCATCATCAGTCCCATGATCGAGGTGCCGCCGACGGTTTCGCCGCCCTTTGTCACCCAGACTTCGGCATTGAATCGCTCGACCATCTGCACGAATTTCGCCGAGGCACGCGCGTGCAAACCGCGTTTGTTGATGATGGCGAGTTCCCGTGACACGGCGCCTGGCGGGACACTTGGTCCGACAACGTCTTCGGGGGACGCGTCGTCGTCGCTCATTTGCCGGCGAGCACCCGGCTGGCGATGGTCACGTATTTGCGTCCGGCTTCCTGGGCCATCGCAATGGCGTCGGGAAGCGACCGCTCTTCGCGAACCTTGGCGAGTTTGACCAGCATGGGAAGGTTGATTCCCGCGAGCACTTCCACTTTCGGGCGGCTCATGCAGGATATCGCGAGATTGGAAGGCGTGCCGCCGAACATGTCGGTCAGGATGGCCACGCCATCACCACTGTCGACGCGATTGACCGCTTCGATAATGTCACTTCGACACAAATCGGAGTCGTCTTCGGCGCCAATCGTCACGGCTTCGATTTGTTTTTGCGGCCCCATGACATGTTCGAGCGCCGCCTTGAACTCGTCGGCAAGGCGCCCATGGGTCACAAGTACTAGACCAATCATCGTAAACTCCTCGTGGGTGCTTTTTGGTGCACCGCACGAACGCGCCACTTTGACCATCCAGAGCCCCCGCGCAAGAGGGGATTTTCGCGATTCTCTCGGAAATAGTGCTTGGGATAGAGAGACGGAGGCGGTCTATTCGGTCGCGATTGTTGGACTGATATGGTTACTAATTCCCTTCAAACAACGGTCCGAAGGCTGAATGGACCCGTAACCGGAAGTTGTCGTCAATTCTGCCGCAATCAGTGGGAGTGCGGCATAGCCCGCTCCCACGGGGATTCTCGGTAAATCGACACCATGGATGCGCGTCACCAGGGCTTCCGGGGGCGGCAGCCGTTCCGCATCCGCGGCGTCGAGATCGACGACCAGGCCCACAATGGCCTCCTCGGCGAAGTCGCAGCGGCGAATACCTAACCCGCGAATTTCGATCAGGCCGGCCAATTGGCGCGCCGGGCGGACGATCAGCTGGCCCTGCGGTGGTCCCTTAAATTGCTCACGCCTCGCCTCGAGATGGACGCGGTCATCGCCGATCAGCACGGCTGGCGCTATTTGCCCGGCGCGTCCGGCCAGGATGAGCTCGAACGCCAGCCGCGATTTGCCGGAACCTGACGGCCCACGGATCAGCACGGCGCGATTTCCGACCAGCACGGCTGACGCGTGGACGCTCAACCCAGCGGCATCGGTCATGGCACCGGCAGCCTGACCACAAAGCGCGCCCCGGCGTTCGTCGCCTCGCCATCGGCGTTGATCGGACCCGCGCGATTCTCCGCCCAGATGCGGCCGCCATGGGCCTCCACGATCTGCTTTGAGATCGACAGTCCGAGTCCGGAATTCTGTCCAAAACCCTGATGCGGCCGGTCGGTGTAGAAGCGTTCGAAAATCCGCTGCAGCGCATCGTCGCGAATCCCCGGCCCGTCATCGTCGACCATGATTTCAATTTCCGATCGCACGCGGCGGCAGGTGATGCGGACCTTGCCGCCCGCTTCGGAGAACGATTGGGCGTTGACCAGAAGATTGGAAATCACCTGTCCCAGCCGTGAATCATGGCCCGGCACCGAGAACGCGTCGGCGGGATTTCGGCCTTCAAAGCGGATTTCGACGGCGATGTTGTTGCCGAGCCGGGTCTCGTTGGCCACGGTGGTCAGGGTTGTCAGCAGGCGGCGAAGATCGACCGAGGTCATATCCTGCCGCTGCAGTTCGGCGTCGAGCCGGCTCGCATCGGAAATGTCGGAGATCAACCGGTCGAGCCGCCTGACGTCATGTTCGATCACGGCCAATAGCCGCGAGCGGCTGTTCTCGTTGCGTGCCAGCGGCAGCGTCTCGACCGCGGAGCGCAGCGACGTCAACGGATTCTTCAACTCATGGGCGACATCTGCGGCGAACATCTCGATCGCCTCGATGCGGTTATAGAGCGCGTCCGTCATATCGCGCAGCGCGCCGGAAAGATGCCCGATCTCGTCGCGACGGCCGGTGAAATCGGGAATCTCGACGCGGGTCCGGATGCGGCGCCGGACACGCTCGGCGCTGTCGGCAAGCCGACGCACCGGGCCGGCGATGGTGCTTGCCAGCAGCAAGGACAGCATGATCATCACCGCCGACGCGACACCGCCGACCTTCAAGATCGCAAGCCGCTCGGCGGTCACCATCTGATCGATGTCACCGCCCTGGGTCGAGAGCATCAGCGCGCCATGCACCGCGCGGAATCGCTGCACCGGCACCGCGACCGAAACGATCACCTCGCCGCGTTCGTTGACCCGCACCATGCTGCTCTTCTGGCCGTCCAGCGCCTGCACGACTTCCTGATAGCCGTTGCCGTTCTCCGGTCCGAGTTCGCGATAGAGCGGCAGGTCGCCGCGATTGAGCCAGGTACGGATCGCAATCATCGTGCGTTCGGCGAAGCCCGGCTTCTCCACGGACGGCGGCGGCAATTCGAAGCGCAGCACGTCGCCGCGGCCATAGAGATTGCGGCTGTCGAGAATGAGCCCGCCGTCGCGGTCGAATATACGGGCGCGGGTCTTGGTCGGCGAAATCAGCCGGCGCAACACCGGCGCGACGCGCTCCGGATTGATCGGAAAATCCAGCCCGGAATATTCGTCCGGCGCGCCATAGATCTCGCCGGGCTTCAGATCCTGCAACCGGTCTGGGTCGATGGTGATGGTGTTGGTCTCGACCGTTGCCGAGGCCGCGATCGCGCCGGCGATGATCTCGGCCTGCACCAGAAGGCTTTGCGCCCGCGCATCGATCAGCCCGGCGCGGAACTGCGACAGATAGAGAATGCTGGCCACCAACGCGAGAAGGCCGGCAAGGTTGAGCGAAACGATGCGGCGGGTGAGGCTGGAGAAGCTGAGCGCGAAAAAAAACTGACCGACCCGGCGCATCCAGTCGAGCGGCCGCAGCCAGCCCAGCACCGGCGGATTCTCGACGGCACCGGCATCCAGCGCGAGGGCCTGCGAGGCGTCCTCGGCATTCAGGCCTGGATCAGGCTGCGTTCGATCAAGCAATGGCCAAAACCGGTTGTTTCGAAAAGTTCCGCAATGCGTTGCTTTCGCATGTTACCCCAGACGCGCGGCGGCGTCAGTCCGCAAGGCCGTGCGAAGTGCCCGTCAATCAGGTTTCCTTGAAGCGGTAGCCGACGCCGTACAGGGTTTCGATCATCTCGAAATCGTCGTCCACGACCTTGAACTTCTTGCGCAGCCGCTTGATGTGGCTGTCGATGGTGCGATCGTCGACATAGACCTGATCGTCGTAGGCCGCATCCATCAGGGCGTTGCGGCTTTTCACCACCCCGGGGCGTGTGGCCAGCGCCTGCAGGATCAGGAATTCCGTCACCGTCAGGGTCACCGGCTCGTTCTTCCAGGTGCAGGTGTGACGCTCCGGGTCCATACGCAGCAGCCCGCGATCGAGTGCCTTGGCGTCGGTTTCCTTTGGCACCGCCGCCGGATCCTTTGGCGCCGCGCGGCGCAGCACGGCCTTGACACGCTCGACCAGCAGGCGCTGTGAGAACGGCTTGCGGATGAAATCGTCGGCGCCCATCTTTAGGCCGAACAATTCGTCGATTTCCTCGTCCTTGGAGGTGAGGAAAATCACTGGCAGATCGGATTTCTGCCGCAGCCGCCGCAAGGTCTCCATGCCGTCCATGCGCGGCATCTTGATGTCGAGGATGGCAAGATCCGGCGGACTGGTGCGGAAGCCGTCGAGCGCGGAAGCGCCGTCCGTGTAGGTCATGATCCGATAGCCTTCGGCTTCAAGCGCGATCGAGACGGATGTGAGAATGTTACGGTCGTCATCAACCAAGGCGATTGTGGGCATGAGCCTGCTTTCCGAAAACGGTGATAATTGGCGAGCAATCCGGCGATGCGCCGTATAACTGGGCTTCGAACGAGGTCAACGAGCAATGCAAGCTGGGCTGAAGTGTGACCGAGTTCCCGAAAGCCCTTCGCGAAGTGTTTCCGCCAAGCCTGTATGGCACCGGTTTACCCGAAAAAAGGCACTTGTTGCAATGAGATATAGGAATGTGATCGATGCAGCCCACTGCTGATTTCAGCGCCTCCCGGCAGGCCAGACTGCTGCTGCGGCGGAGCCGGCAGGGGGCATTGGCGACCCTGATGGCCGGCAGCGGCGACCCGTATTGCTCGCTGGTGAATGTCGCGAGTCATCCTGATGGTTCCCCGGTTCTGCTGATTTCGCGCCTCGCGCTTCACACGAAAAACATCCTCGGCGATTCCAGGGTCTCCCTGATGCTGGACGAGCGCGCCGAGGGCGATCCCCTCGAGGGATCGCGGATCATGCTGGCGGGCCGGGCAGAGGAGGCCGGCGTGGAAGCCGCGGAGCTGTTGCGCCGACGCTATCTCAACGCTCATCCATCCTCGGAAGTCTTTGCAGATTTTAAGGATTTTTCATTTTTCCGGATCCGGCCGTCAGCCGCCCATCTGGTGGCGGGTTTTGGGCGGATCGTGGACCTCAAGCCCGAGCAGTTCCTGACCGATATCAGCGATGCAGGGAGCCTGCTCGAGGCCGAGCAGGGCGCCGTCGAGCACATGAACGCCGATCATCGCGAGACGATGAACCTCTATGCGACAAGGTTGCTCGGGGTGGATTCGGCGGACTGGCGCTGTACCGGCTGCGACCCTGATGGCATCGACATGGCGGCCGGAACCAAGACACTGCGGCTGGAGTTCCCGCGGCGGATCGTCACTCCTGTCGCCCTGCGGCAGGCTCTGAAGGAACTGGCAGATCAGGCACGCGATGCAGCAAGTCATTGAACCGGATCGAGGACCTACCCCCAAATAACCAAATGCTGAGGGATGCGCATGGCGCGTCCGGGGTCCATCAATATTAGGTCGCCGGACCCGGGCCATGCGGCTATATTGAATGAAAGGTCACCGCGAGAGGGGCGCGTTCAGCGACATTCGCGCGATCGAGATACGCGGGTTCAGGAGGAGTATTCCGTGCAAGAAACGGGCGTGCATAACGGTGCCTTCGGCGCCGACAAATTCGGCTTAAAAAAACTCAAGGGCGTGAACTGGAATTTCGGCGCGCCACAACTCTGTGAGTATTCGGTGCGGAGCGGCGAAGCCGTGCTCTCGGCCGATGGCGCCTTGTGCGCGGACACCGGTGAGTTCACCGGCCGCAGCCCCAAGGACAAATTCACCGTTCGTGACGCGACGACCGACAGGAACATGTGGTGGGCCGGCAACCAGTCGATCACCGCGGAGCAGTTCGAAACGCTCTACAAGGATTTCCTCAGCCACGCCGAAGGCATGACGCTGTTCGCGCAGGACCTCTACGGCGGCGCCGACCCGGGCTTCCGGATCAAGACCCGCGTCTTTACCGAACTCGCCTGGCATTCGCTGTTCATCCGCACGCTGCTGATCCGCCCGCAGGCATCTGAACTGGCGAGCTTCGTGCCCGAACTCACCATCATCGACCTGCCGAGTTTCCGGGCGGATCCCAAACGCCACGGCTGCAAGTCCGAAAACGTGGTCGCGATCGATTTCGCCCGCAAGATCGTTCTGATCGGCGGGTCTTATTATGCCGGCGAGATGAAGAAGTCGGTGTTCACCACACTGAATTACTATCTGCCGGAAAAGGGCGTGCTGCCGATGCATTGCTCGGCCAATGTCGGGCCCGACGGCGATGCCGCGATCTTCTTCGGCCTGTCGGGAACCGGAAAGACCACGCTTTCGGCCGACCCGAAACGCACGCTGATCGGCGACGACGAGCATGGCTGGGGCAGCGACGGCATCTTCAATTTCGAGGGCGGCTGTTACGCCAAATGCATCAAGCTGTCCGAGGAAGCCGAGCCTGAGATCTTCGCCGCCAGCAAGCGTTTCGGCGCGGTGCTCGAAAACGTGGTGCTGGGCGAACACTCTCGCGAGCCGGATTTCGACGACGGCTCAAAGACCGAGAACACCCGTTCGGCCTATCCGCTCGAATTCATCCCCAATGCCTCCAGGACCGGCCGCGCCGGCCAGCCGAAGAACGTGGTGATGCTGGCGGCGGACGCGTTCGGCGTGTTGCCGCCGATTGCCAAGCTGACGCCGGCGCAAGCGATGTATCACTTCCTGTCCGGCTATACCGCCAAGGTGGCGGGGACCGAACGCGGCCTCGGCAATGAGCCGCAGCCGGAATTCTCGACTTGCTTTGGCTCGCCGTTCCTGCCGCGTGATCCGTCGGTCTATGGCAACATGCTGCGTGAGTTGATCGCCAAGCACGATGTCGATTGCTGGCTGGTCAACACCGGCTGGACCGGCGGCAAGTTCGGCACCGGCAGCCGGATGCCGATCAAGGTGACGCGGGCACTGTTGACCGCGGCGCTGAATGGATCGCTGCGCAAGGTCGATTTCCGCACCGACAAGTATTTCGGTTTCGCGGTGCCGACCGCTCTTCCCGGCGTACCGAGCGAGATTCTCGATCCGGTCAACACCTGGAAGGACAAGGCCGAATTCGACAAGACCGCGCGCGCCCTGGTCGGGATGTTCCAGAAGAACTTCGCCAAGTTCGAAGCCCAGGTCGATGCCGACGTCCGCGCCGCCGCTCCCGAAGTCAAGCTCGCGGCGGAGTGAGTTTAGCACCATCGGTTCTGTGAAACGCGAAGGGCGGCCGAAAGGCCGCCCTTCCGCGTTATTGATGCGTCGTTCTGGCCGATACGGCCTCCATGGCGTTTTCGAGCGAAGCCTGCCCCGGACGCGATCCGGGGAGGATACCTTTTCGCGTAAAGAGAACACGTCAAGAAGCGCTAGACTAAGCCTTGAAATAAGCGATTTGGGTGGTGGTCGCGAGCAGGCGGCCATTCGCGGACCAGAGCTTGCCGGTCTGGTCGCCATAACTCTTGTGAAAGATATTGGCGTCGGCGACGGCCAGAACCCGGCTGATGTCCTCGGCGGCCAGATCGGCCGCATCGGCATGGAAATAGGTGGTCAGCGAAACCGTGCCGAACGGCACAAGTTCGCCGCGCGCATGGAAAATGCGGCCGAAGAACGCGTCGGATATCGATATCAGCGACAGCACATCGATCCTTCGCGGCACGCGGATCGCCGATCCAGCATTTGGAGAACGCGTTTTGCGGCGCGTCTTTTTTCGCGCCGCTGAAATCCGGCTCGCCTTCGGCGAAGCGAAAATCATACTGATTGGCCCAGGAGGCCTTGATCCTGGGAAAGGGCCGGATCTGATCGAACGGTGTAGCTTGCGGCAGTTCTGCCGGCTGATGCGACCATGACGGGCGGCGCTCGGCAAACACCGCGGTGGCAAGTGTGGCGACCTCGCTGCCGCCCTGCCTCAGTTCGACGCACCAATGCTGCGTCGATCGGTTGGCCTTGACCAGACGCACGTCGAGATCGAAATCGCCTTGTGCGATCGGCGCGCAAAAATTGACGGTCAGCGACAGTGGATCGCCGGATCGTTGCGGATGATCAATCAGCGCCCGCAGGATCGTCGCCGCCGTGGCGCCGCCGAACGGGCCGACAAACGCCCAGTAGTCATCGCTGGTCCGTCCCTGCCAGCAGCTGTCGCCGGCGGTGACCCGTGTGGCCTCGTCGAACAGATGTGGCGGCCTGGCATGCATGAGAGTTCTCGAAATGATGATGCTGTGTCGTTCGTCATTGCCTGCGACAAACGCAGAGCGTTTGCGCAAGGGAGCGTAGCCGACGAAGCAATCCAGTCTGTCCAACCATTTCTGGATTGCTTCGCTTCGCTCGCAATGACGTTCTTGTTCAGCGCATTGTGGTTGCAACTCCCGCAAACTCAATGACGGCGGAGGTAGGGCTTCTATCGATTCTAGCGGGTCGCTCCGCGCTGCGCGCCGGGTTCCTGCAACGGCAGTGGCGAAGCCCCGCGCACCGGCACGTTCCAGATATCCCGCGCATATTCGCGGATGGTGCGGTCGGAGGAGAACCATGCCATCCGCGCGACATTGAGGATGCTGGCCCGCGTCCAGGCCGGCACCACCTGCCAGCGGGCGTCGATGCCGCGCTGGGCTTCGTAATAAGAGTCAAAATCCGCGCTTACCATGTAGTGGTCGAGATGACGCAGCGCGTGCGCGATCGATTCGAACCGGCCGGGATCGTCGGGTGAGAATTCACCGCCGCCGATCGCATTGATCGCGCGCGACAGGACGGGCGAGCGCCGGATGACGTCGGTCGCGTCGAGGCCCTGCTTTCGCCGCACCATCACTTCCATCGCCTCCATGCCGAAGATCGCGATGTTTTCCGCACCGACATTATCGCGGATTTCGATATTGGCGCCGTCCAGCGTGCCGATGGTCAGCGCGCCATTGAGCGCGAGCTTCATGTTGCCGGTGCCGGAGGCTTCCATGCCGGCGGTCGAAATCTGCTCGGAAAGGTCGGCGGCGGGAATGATCACCTCGGCGAGGCTGACGTTATAGTCGGCGAGGAAGACGATCTTCAGGCGCCCCGCGATAACAGGGTCGTTGTTGACGATTTCGGCGACGTCGTTGATCAGCTTGATGATCAGCTTGGCGTAGCGATAGCTCGCCGCCGCCTTGCCGGCAAAGATCTTGACGCGCGGCACCCAGTCACGCCGCGGATCGTCCTTGATCGCGTGGTAGAGCGCGATGGCTTCCAGGATGTTGAGCAGCTGCCGCTTGTATTCATGGATGCGCTTGATCTGGACGTCGAACAGCGCGGACGGATCGACCTTGATATTGAGGCGCTCATTGATCAGCCGCGCCAGCACCAGCTTGTTGTGGTGCTTGACGTTGCGGAATAGCAGCTGGAACGCGTTGTCGCTGGCGTGCGCTTCGAGATGCTTCAACTGGCTGGGATCGTCGAGCACGGCTTCGCCGCAAACCTGGCGCAACAGGTCGGTCAGCTTCGGGTTCGCCAGCATCAGCCAGCGCCGGAACGTGATGCCATTGGTCTTGTTGGTGATGCGGCCGGGATAAAGATGGTTGAGATCGTGAAACACGGTCTCCTTCATCAGGTCGGAATGCATCGCAGAGACGCCGTTGATGCGGTGCGATCCGACGAAGGCCAGCTGCCCCATCCGCACCCGTCGCCCGGACTTCTCGTCGATCAGCGAGACCGAGGCGCGGAACTCGACGTCGCCGGGACAGCGGGCATCCGCCAGCGCCAGATGCGCGACATTGATGCGGTAGATGATTTCCAGATGGCGCGGCAACAGGCGCTGGAACAGTTCAACCGGCCAGGTCTCGAGCGCTTCCGGCAGCAGGGTGTGGTTGGTGTAGGACAGCGTCGCCACAGTGATCTGCCAAGCATCGTCCCAGCGGATGTTGTGGAGATCGACCAGAATGCGCATCAGCTCGGTGACAGCGAGGCTGGGATGGGTATCGTTGAGTTGCACCGCGACTTTCGCCGCCAGGCCGCGTACTTGCCCATCCGCTGCCAGGTGGCGCTTGATCAGGTCCTGCAGCGAGGCCGAGACGAAGAAATATTCCTGCCGCAGCCGCAGCTCGCGGCCCGATGGACTCTCGTCATTCGGATAGAGGAACTTGCAGATCGATTCCGCGCGCGCTTCCTCGGCGCTGGCGCCAAGGAAGTCGCCAGAGTTGAACACGTCGAGCTTGAGCGGATCGGGCGAGCGCGCCGACCACAGCCGCAACGCATTGACGTGCTGGCCGCGCCAGCCGACGATCGGGGTGTCGTAGGCGACCGCCTGCACGGTTTCGCCCGGATGCCAGATCGCGACGTCGCGTCCTTTGCTTTCGATATGTTCGACGCCGCCGCCGAAATGCACCTGGTAGACCACTTCCGGCCGCTGGAATTCCCAGGGATTGCCGAAGCTGAGCCATTCGTCGGGATATTCGTGCTGCCAGCCCTGCGCGATGATCTGGCGGAACAGGCCGAAATCGTAACGAATGCCGTAGCCGATCGCAGGGATTGCCAGCGTCGCCATGCTTTCCATGAAGCATGCCGCCAGCCGCCCCAGACCGCCGTTGCCGAGCGCGGCATCCGGTTCGCATTTGCGCAGTTCGGAGAGGCCGACGCCAAGATCGCCGAGCGCCGCATCGAATACCTGCAGCAGTCCCATATTGTTCAGCGCATCGGTGAACAGGCGGCCGATCAGAAATTCCAGGCTGAGGTAATAGACACGCTTGGCGCCGGCGTCGTAGCTCTGCTTTTCGCCGGTCAGCCAGTGGTGCACGATGCGGTCACGCAGCGCCAGCGCCGCGGCCTTGTACCAGTCGTGCTTGGTGGCCATGCCGGCATCCTTGCCGATCGCCAGCCGCAGTTTGGCGAGGATGGCACCCTTGATCTCGGCCAGCGCCAGCTCATCGGCGGGCTGGCCGACGGCCGGAAAATTCACCGGGAAAGATTGATCTGGCAAGTTGGGCATCCCCCACTGAACGGCGCAATGATACGCGTCTTGTGCGCCGATCGAAACCCATCGCGGGCCTCGATGGTGCAATGCATGCATGATTTTTATGCAAGGACCGAGCCGATTTGGCAGGAATTTATCGCCAGTTATTGCGGCAACTAATCG
>Ga0210400_10004043_pt1 | contig 12804 bp, 13 predicted proteins | sample IncBWH26MmetaG_FD_155456 | JGI IMG/M metagenome (GOLD analysis project Ga0210400, IMG submission 155456) | Forest soil microbial communities from Barre Woods Harvard Forest LTER site, Petersham, Massachusetts, United States - Inc-BW-H-26-M | ecosystem: Environmental > Terrestrial > Soil >...
AAAAGGCAGGATTCCGTGCCGGAGACGTAGTCGTCAAGGTCAACAACCAGCCGGTGCACGATACGTCCGACTTCACTCATGCTTTGCGATCATCGTCGGGCGGCGGCCCGGCGTCCGTCACAGTGATGCGCGAGAAGAGAGAACAGAATCTGACTTTGACTCTTCCGGCGAAGAAGGATTCAGGGAGCCTGATGGAAGACACCTTTGATATTGACATTCCCGCTTTTACGGCAGAGACACAGCAGGCAATCCGCCGCGCCGGCGAAGAGATCGCCCGTATGGGCCCAGTCATCATGGAGAACATACAGCAGAATTTATGCCCGAAAGACGCGGAGAAGAGGCTGCGGGATTCGCAGCGGGTGATGCATGAACAGCAGCAAAAAATGCGGGACCGGCAGGAGAAGCTGCGCCATGAGTTGTCCGGAGAGTGGGCAGAAATCTGACATTGTCCAAGTAGGGCGGGCGGCGCGTTACTAAAGTCACCGGCGTGGGATGGGCTACCCAAAGTCTGCGAATCCTGGGTTTGCCCCGGGATGGCCAGATTCCACGAGAGGACTACCCACTGGTTACCTGTTGCGGTGAAGAAAGTCCCGATAAGCTGATACCGCGATGGCTTTCCGCGCCCTACTGTTTTCAAAAAGCTCCGAGGCAAGTTCCGCCATGGCGGCGGCGTGCAAGAACACAGGGATCCGCGCGGAAGTCTGTTCCGACATCTTTGCAGCCATCGAAAAAGGGAAGACGCAGGCCTTTTCGTGCGTGATCGCCGACTGGGCTGACCAACCGGAGGCGAGCTTCCTCCTAAAGCGTGCTCACGAGTCTGTGCCCAACCGGGACACGGTCGCCATTGTCATAGTCGATAACGAACCCACGCAGGCGGAAATGCGCGACAACCGCGTCGACTTTCTGATCTATCGTCCAATTTCTGCTGACGAAGCCAATGCCGTGCTGGTAAAGGCTTGTGAGCACATGCAACCGTTGAGTGCGGAAGATGCTGCGGAGTCGTCGGCGGAAGACGGTGCAAGCAGTGAAGGACCGAATGCAGTTTCTGTCGGCGAAGTGGAGCCTAGTCAGGCGGATCCGCCAGCCGGCTTCCCCGAAGCGAATGCCGCGGACGGCTACGACGATGGCGAAATCGCAAGTGACGAAGACGAAGAAGAATCTCGTGGGCGCGGCCACGCGATAGGATTCCGCGGAGTTTGTGCCGCCGTCCTCCTTGTTGCTGCGGTCTTTTGCCTGTGGAGATCGCGCGACGCCTTCGCGTATCTATCGCGGACACCGGAGGGAAGATTCCGCGTTTTGCGTGAATCGGTTGCGGCCCTTTTTTATGCGCGCCCAAAAGGGGCGTTGCCCGTCGGATCTGCCACGGGCGATGCGCAGCAGGATGGATACTTTAGCAGAGATAGCAGTTCCAATGGGCAAACCCCGGCGCTGGGCGTAGTAGCAACCGAATCCACACTGACGGAAGCGCGCATTTCCTTACCAAAGGCTTCCGACTTTCCGCTGCCAGTGCCGGTGTTTGAACGCCAAGAGCCGCCGCCAATCCACGTGGAACGAGCGGCGATTCCCGAAAGCATGAGAAATTCGGCGCCAATTGAGCGGCCGGTTGTGGTGACGGTAAATCCAGCGCAGATGATGCCGATCTCCGTCCCGCAGCCGCAGCCGGTTCAGCAATTTACCGAACCCATCGCGCTGAGTGAAGAAGCAGCGCGCACCCTGCTGGTTCACATCGTGAATCCAGTGTATCCAACCGAAGCGTTAGCCCAGAAACTTCACGGACCGGTGGTACTGCAGGCAGTAATTGGACGCGACGGCAGCGTCGAGGATCTGAAAATTGTTCGCGGATATTTTATTCTGGGCCGCGCCGCGATTTCCGCCGTCAAGCAGTGGCGATTTCAACCCTACAGTGTAGGAGGCCGCGCTGCGGCAACTCAAACTGTAATCACCATCCACTTCAACTATCCGCCAGGTTAGTCTCAGGCGATCACCACACAAGCTTCTATTTGTGGTCGTGTCCGTCCTGCCCGCTGGTTGGAGGACTCACCGCGATCGATTTCTTCCAATAGTCCTGTACGGCAGGCGGCAGTTTGTCTATGCGGGTGAGGAATGCCGTAAGTTTCCACATGTCAGGCTCGGAGAGCGACTTGTCCCAGGCGGGCATTCCGGTATAGCGGACGCCAGTGCGAATTGTGTAAAACACGTGCCATTCCGGATCCTCGAGTGGGTGAAGGATGAGGCTTGGAGGCGGGGGATAGAGAGATTTCTCCAGGGACGAGGGCTGGCGGTCAAGGCCGCCATGGCAAAGCGCGCAATTCATGGTGTAAATCTTTAACCCGTCGATGAGGTTCTCATCGGTCGGCGGCACAGGATTGTTGACGTGGGGAGCGTGTCGTTCCATCGAAGCATCGAGTGCGCTCATGGCGATTTGCTCTTCAAATTTCGGCGGCGGTGTGTTGGCATTCGTCGGCACAAAGCCGAGCAAGGCGACGCCAACGCCGGCAATCAGCAGCGCCAGTATGGTGATGACAACCCCCAGAATGAAGTTCCGCATTTCATCTCCTTAGGAGAGCCTGGAAACTTATGCTCGCTGCTTCCTATATATAACAGGAACGCAGCACAGGCGGCAGCGGAACGACCTATTGGGTTGAGGCTGCGGCATGAAGACCGCGGAAATCAGTAAGCGTGCAGGCGACGAGCCTCACGCACCAGATCGGAAACTTTGGGCAGAAAGAACTCCTCCTGCGGCGGAGAAAACGGAACCGGCGTATCGAGAGACGTCAACCGAACAATGGGACCATCGAGATCGTCGAACGCTTCCTCGTTAATGATCGCGGAGATTTCTCCGGCCAGCCCGCCCGTGCGCGCGTGTTCATGCAAAATGATTACTTTGTTGGTCTTCTTTACGGTGGTGGCGATCGCCTCGCGATCGAGAGGCGAGACCGTGCGCAAATCGACGATTTCGATTTCGATTCCTTCTTTACTTAAGATGTCAGCGGCCTCGAGCGCGGTATACAGCATGGCGGCGTAAGTGATCACGCTGATATGACGGCCATCGCGCGCGACCCGGGCTTTTCCGAGGGGAACAACATAGTCGCCGTCTGGAATGTCTTCTTTGATTCTTCGATACAGATACTTGTGCTCGAAAAAGATTACAGGGTTGTGGTCGCGAATGGCCGCCTTGATGAGTCCCTTGGCATCGTAAGCCGTCGCCGGACAGACTACCTTGAGGCCGGGCGCGTGCACGAACCACACCTCGGGATTCTGCGAGTGGAATGGCCCGCCATGCACGTTCCCGCCGCTTGGACCACGAATCACTATTGGGGCGGGCGCTCCCCAGCGGTAGTGCGCCGACCCGACCATGTTGACGATCTGATTGAAGGCGCATCCGATGAAGTCCATGAACTGGAACTCAGCCACGGGGCGTAATCCGGTGAGAGCAGCTCCGAAGGCGGCGCCAACGATGGCCGACTCGGCAATCGGCGTATCGATCACACGCTCGGGGCCGAAGCGGTCGATGAAGCCCTCGGTGACTTTGAAGGCCCCACCATAGATACCGATATCCTCACCCAGGCAAAAGACACTCGGGTCGCGTTCCATTTCCTCCCAGATACCCTGGCGAATCGCTTCGAGGTAGGTCACAACAGGCATGAACAGCAAGTGTAGCAAGAGAAGGCGTCAGTAATCAGCTGGGACGATCCGCTTCTGAACAAATGGGTGCCGTCGGAGGCCCGGACCGCGGCTGCGCCGATTGGAGCCGCAGACACTTCTTCGTTCGCTGGTCCGCCTTGGGCGGGCAAAGCCGAGCAGAATGCGCGCGGCGTATGATTCTTACATGTCTTCTTCGAACTCTGTCTGCTCCTCTTCGGTAGTGCCTTCGGCACGCGTGGTTAGCTTTGAAGATGCTCGCCATCTGGTCGAGCAACAAGCAGCCGGCGTGTGTTCAGGAGAGGCGGAGACGGTGGATCTGCCGGCGGGATTGGGGCGAGTGCTGGCGGAGGGAATTTTGGCGGATCGCGACTTTCCTCCTTTTGCACGAGCTACTCGCGACGGATATGCCGTGCGGGCGGCGGACCTGGCGAAGGTTCCAGCTCGGCTTGACGTGGTTGGCGAGGTAAAGGCGGGCGATTGGCCGGAGGCTGGAATGTGCTCGGTGGGGCCCGGGCAGGCGGTTGGGATCATGACGGGAGCTCCGCTGCCCGCGGGAGCGGACGCGGTGGTGATGGTGGAGCACACGTCATTGCTGGCAGATCAGTTCCCGGGTTCGCCGGCGGGAAAGGTGGAAGTTCGCCGCAGCGTCAGCGTCGGCGAGAATTTTGTTCCGCGCGGAGCGGAAGCTCGCGCGGGACAACTGCTGCTGGATCGAGGACGGCGGCTGGACCATGCTGGCATGGCGATTGCAGCGTCGGTCGGGAAGAGCAGGGTGCAGGTCTTCCGAAAGCCGCGCGTGGCGGTGCTTTCCACCGGCGACGAGGTGATTGAGATTGATGCGACGCCGGGGCCAGCGGAGATACGGAATTCGAATTCGTATTCGCTGGCGGCGCAGGTTCAGAATGCGGGCGGGGAAGCGGTGCGGCTGACGATCGCTCCGGATGAGCGGAAGCCGCTTCGGGCTTTGATTGAAGAGGGATTCGGATGCGATCTGCTGTTGCTCACGGGCGGCGTCTCCATGGGGAAGTACGATCTGGTGGAGCAGGTTCTCAGCGAACTGAAGGCGGAGTTTTATTTTATCGGCGCAGAAATTCAGCCGGGGCGGCCGGTGGTGTTTGGTTCGTGTAGCGCGGGCGCCCTCGCCCGCGCTGACGGCGGAAGTGCTGTAGGCACGCGGGCGAGGGCGCCCGCGCTACACAAGAAATATTTTTTTGGGCTGCCGGGGAATCCGGTTTCTACCATGGTGACTTTCGAATTGTTCGCTCGGCCAATGGTCGAAGCGTTGGCGGGAATGACGCCGCAGCCTTTGATCTTTCTTCGCGCGCGGCTGAAGTCAGAGATACGGACGAAGACCGGCTTGAAGAGATTTCTTCCAGCAGTGCTTTCGGGAGAGTTCGAGAATGCGGAAGTGGAACTGGCTCGGTGGCAGGGGTCGGGCGACATCGCTGCGCTGGCGCGGGCGAACTGCTATGTTGTGGTTCCTCCGGACCGCGAGCAGATCGACGCGGGAGAATGGGTGTCGTTATTGATGCGGTGAGGTTGATGCGATGAAGTTGCAAAGGCCGGGGAGCTTCTGATTCCGAGGTGAGGCCGAGCTGCGCTCGACTTGGACGGGCGAGGGTGCCCGTCCCCACACGAGCTCGGCTCGGGCGAGTACGATAATCTGTTGGTGATGCCGAAGAAACCTTCCCACCTTTCCCACTACGACGCGCGGGGCCAGGCCCGCATGGTGGATGTGTCGTCCAAGGCGCGCACGGCGCGAGAGGCGGAGGCGAGCGCCTTCGTACGGATGACGCCGGAAGTGCTGCGGGCGCTGCCGAAGAATCCCAAGGGCGACCCGCTCGAGGTAGCGCGGACGGCGGGAATCATGGCGGCGAAGCGGACCGCGGAGTTGATTCCGATGTGCCATCCGGTAGCGCTGTCGCACATTGCTGTGACCCTACGCGTGTGCGAGAATGGCGTTTCTATTGCCACAAAAGTAAAGACCATGGCGGAGACGGGCGTGGAGATGGAAGCACTGGTTGCGGCCAGTGTGGCGGCGTTGACGGTGTACGACATGTGCAAGGCGCTCGACAAGGGCATCGAAATCCGCGAAGTGATGCTGGAGCGGAAGTCGGGCGGCAAGAGTGGAGACTACAGGAGAAGCGCGAAGCGGAAATAGTCATCCGCTCTCTTTATTTTTATCTTTTCTACTTATGGCGAGCAACGTCAAAATCCTGCTGGTGGACGATAACCCGATGGTGCTGGGGATGCTGCAGCAAGCGCTCTCCGCGATGGGTGAGGTCACGGTCGCGACCGACGCGGCCGATGCGTTGTTGAAGGCAGTCGATGACCTGCCGGATGTGATGATCTGCGATTACCGCATGCCGGGGATGGACGGGCGGCAGTTGCTGGAAAAACTGAAAAGCAGGCCGGCTACTGCCAGCATCGCGGTGATCCTGATGGCCAGCAAGGCCGACATCAGCGAACGATTGTCGATGCAGGACCCGATCGAAGACTATCTGGAAAAACCCTTTTTCCTGAAAGATGCAACGCACAAAATCAAGCGTGTAGTCGACCGTATCGCGCTGGAAAAACTGAGCAAGGCAGCGTCGACCGATGGCGTGTTGCGCGGCAACCTCTCGCAGATGAACGTGATTGACCTGGTGCAATCGCTGGAGATGGGGCGCAAGAGTTGCCTGCTCACGATGACCAATGGCGATGATAAATGCGAGATCTATTTCAGCCAGGGGCAGGCCAAGCACGCCGCGTATGGCCCGATTACGGGAGACGAAGCGGTTTTCAAAGTGCTGCGCTGGACGGAAGGAAATTTCCAGATTGATTTCAAAGCGAAATCCGCGCAGGAGACGACGACTCTTAATACGCAGGGCCTGCTGATGGAAGGATTGCGGCTGCTGGACGAGTCGCAGCGGGACGCAGCGGCTGAGGGTGAAGATGTCCTCCTCGATACCTGATGCCTCGACGCGTGCCGCTTCGTCGCGTAACAGCACGCGAGCGGCGGTCTTGACGGTTAGCGATTCGTGTTCGCGCGGCGAGAAGGTGGACCTCTCCGGTCCGGCCGTGGCGAAAGCGTTGGAACGGCGCAAATTTCAAGTGGTGGTGCGCAGCGTGGTTGCTGACGAGGGCGCCGCTATTCAAGAAAAACTGATTGAGTTGTGCCGGTCGGCGCGACTCGTGGTGACTACGGGCGGGACGGGACTCGCTCCGCGCGACGTGACTCCGGAAGCCACGGGCGCGGTGTGCGAGCGACTGGTGGAAGGGATCGCAGAACAGATGCGCCTGCAGGGAGTTCGCAAGACGCGCTTCGCGGCGCTGAGCCGCGCGGTGTGCGGCGTCCGGGGAACGAGCCTGATCCTGAATTTGCCGGGCAGTCCGGCGGGAGCGGTCGAGTCGCTGGAGGCGGTGATGGATTTGCTGCCGCATGCGCTGGAGTTGATTGCGGGAAAGACGGCGCATGAGCGTCGTTAGTTGCTAGTCCTCGGTCGATGGTCGTTGGTCGTTGGCGAAATCGCATGGAGCGAACTGTGGAAACGAACTGCGGTGGCTTACCAGCGGTTAGCGAGTGACGACTAACGACTGACGGCCGCCTCACGTAAACTGTACTCGCTTGAACAAGATCAAACATTTTGTCCACGCTTATGGCGAGTGGATCAAGCACGTTCTTGCGCCTCTGGGGCCATGGGGGATGCTTGCGTTTGCGGCGGTGGATGGCTCGTTCATGGGCCTGCCTCTGGATGCGATTTTCGTCAGCTACGTCTACAACGATCGCTCGCGGTTCCTGATGTATGTGCTGCTGGCCTCGGCCGGGTCGGCGCTGGGAAGCATCGTTCTCTACGTCGTCGGGTATGCGGGTGGCGAGGTGTTATTGCGTAAGCGCCTTTCGCCGGAGCGCTTTGAAAAGATTCACGCATCCTTCGAGCACCACGAATTCTGGGCGCTGATGTTTCCGGCGATGTTGCCGCCGCCAACGCCGTTCAAAATCGTAGTGCTGGCAGCGGCGGCGTTTGAGATGAACTTCGCGCATTTTCTGTTGGCGATTTTTGCGGGACGATTCGTGCGCTTTCTGATCGAGGCGCTGCTGACGTTTTGGTTCGGTCCGGGGATTGTGACCATGGCAGGCAGCCTTTTCGCGCACCACTTTGTCTGGCTTCTGGCGGGGGCGGGGGCGCTTCTCGTCGGGTGGTGTATCCGGCGGCAGAGGCGGCGAAGCCGGGCTGCGGTCGGCTTGGACGGGCGGGACGCCCGCCCCCACACAAGCTAGCCCTACACAAGCTGTCCCCTATGCCGCGGCGGCGCCCTGCGGCTTATGAGAGCGAGCGACCACTTTAGCGACGGCGGGCAATCCGAACATCACTGCGGTAAAAAGCATATCGCCTGCGAGCGTACGGCGGAAGAAAGGCAGTCCGGCAGCATAACAAGTCATCAGACCGGATACGGTTTTTGGATACATGCTCCCCGATGCCCAGACGGCGAAATTACTGAGAACGAAGAAAGAGACGGAACTGGCCAGCGCGGCTCCGCCGATGCGCAGCCAATTGGCATTTTCACTCAACCGGGTACCCAGGAAGAGAATCGCCGCATACCAGGCCCAAACCACCAGTTGGTCCCATGTGAGCGGATAGGAATACACGAATTTGGTGAGGATGACATCCGAAGCGGCCAGCAGCACAAAAGGGACCCAGAGCTGCCGTCGCGATCCGCGCGCGCCAAAGTAGAGCAGCGCCGCCGCGACCGGGGTGAAGTTCCAGGGATGCGGCATGAACGGCATCCGCGCTAGGACCGCAAAAATGACAAATAGATAGGCCAGCATGATCCACCTCGTTACGTGTCAATTAGGATTGTTGCGCGAGCGGATGCTGCTGGTCAAGCGTGGGCCCGGTGCTTTGTGGCGCTGCGTTGCGGCGAGAACCTGGAGGCAAGTCGATGATCATCGAAATGCGCACTTACAAGACCAAGTCCGGCATGCGATCCCAGTTTCTTGAGACATTCCGCGCGAAGTCCATTCCGGCGCACGAGGAAATCGGAATGAAAATACTGGGCCCATTTCTTTCTGTCGAAGACCCCGATACATTTTTCTTCATGCGCGGCTTCCCCGATCTTGCTTCGCGCGAGCCGATGAAAGCAAAGTTTTACGAAGGGGAACTTTGGAAGCGCGAACTGGAGAATGTCCTGATGCCGATGTTGGACAAATATGACGTCGTGCTGGTGGAAGATCCTGAGGGTCTAGTTCGATGGTAGTAGGACAACTTGCGTTGCCACTACCGGGTATTCGTACTCGCGCTCCTCATTCCGAACCGTTCCTCCACCACGTGCAGGTCTCGGGTCAAGAACACCATCGCGCCGAGGGTGACGCGAGCGTTGCGTCCGGGATAGTCGTAGCGCAGATCGCGGAAGCGGACTACATAGGCGGCGCGACCGCTGCTTCCCGGACCGTTGCTTGCCGGATCGTTCTCCAATTGTTCAGTCTCGGTTACAGGATACTGGGCCCAACTCAGGTACACGCGTCCGAGGTAGGTTTTCTTGGCGGCTAGAGTGATGGGCGTTTCTTCGGGCTTGTAGTGTATCTGCATCTGGGCGTCGGGATCGACTTCGGGCGCCAGCGAATCGACATCCATGGTGGCAAAGAAAGCGGGCGTCTCTACAACCCCGTACCAGCGAAACGGATTAACCCAGTACGGATATGCGGAAACGCGAATCGCATCGGCGCCCTGGTAATCGCGCGACTGGAGCGCAGCTATGGCACGGCGATGCTCATAATCGCGAAGCCCCCAGCACGCGACTACGGCGAGCAGTGCGAGAGTCGCGGCCACGCTTCCAGTTGGCTTGGCGCCCGGGCCTTGGCTGCGAGCGCCGATCTCTTCGTTGATGAGCGAAAACAATGCGGGGAGAATCAGCCCCAGCGTGAGAACGATGAGCAGCACGGGCTCGACGATGAAGACGATGTCCCAGGAAATCCAGCGCTCGGAGAATGGCCAGAACGGGCGCACTCCATAGTTGTTGGTGTAGTCGAGAAGAATGTGGCTGACGCCGGCCAAGCAAGCGTAAGTGAACAGCAATCCCCAGCGCGGTGGCAGATTAGGATTGCGAGTTTTGCGGCCGCGCAGGCGCCAGATGAGATAGATAAATCCAACGACCACAGCCGCCACCAGCGGCACGCCGAGGAACGAATGTGTGAAGCCCCGATGATGGTTCAAGCCGAACGCGGAGCCTCCGAAGCGGCTGAGGACATCGAGGTCGGCGGCTTCGGCGGCCAGCGTCAGCGTGGCTGTGGCCAGCGCAGTCCTGCGGTTGAGTCCGGCGCGGCTCATGGCGGCACCGACTAAGAAGTGAGTTACGGGTTCCAAAGGAGCTCAACCGAGTTTAGCCGGACTCACAGCAAATGCATAAGGGAGAAGTTAGATTGTGGAAGCGGGAAATGTCGAACTGAGGCTCATAACGGGGACAGTCCAGTCGCTCATGGGGTGTACGGCGCCGCAATCCAAGCACTTCGTCACCGCAAACTGTGTCGCACAGTGCGGGCAGGCGGCCCGAGTCTCGAAAGTGTCGAAGGGCTGGCCACAGCGCCCGCACTTCCAGTAGTTGCCGATCGGCGGTTTGGTTTCGCACGCCGGACAAGCAAACCCGTCCCGACGCGGCAGCTTAGCAAGACGTAATAGCGCCTGCGCATGTTTGAGTCCACCCCAGCAATTCATCAGCATGAAGACCGCGATTGCCCCGTACCAAACGGAACGCATCCAGAAGGCGAGGCCGATAATTCCGGTCACGCCCACCAAGCCGAGGATTGTGGCTACCATCAGGCTTCGAGCGCGCCCAATTACAAACCAGAGCAAAGACCGAAGAATCTGGCCGCCATCCAAGGGATAGATGGGCAGCATGTTGAAAACCAGCAGAACCACGTCGATGGACAGGACTGCCACCACCAACTTATAGAGATCGGGCATCGTCGTCGCCCACCCCAGCGAGCGGCTTAGAAAGAAGAGCCCCGACAAAACCGGCACGAGCGCCACATTCACCAGCGGTCCGGCGGCAATGCTCCAGAGGGTAGCGCCGGGCCGCGCCGGGGGATTTACATAGGCCACGCCACCGAGGGGCCAGAGCACAATCTGGTTCGCCTCTCCCCCAACTTGCCGGCAGGCCAGGGAGTGGCCGAACTCATGAAGCGTCACAATCAGAAACAGCGCCAGATACTCCAGTACGTTCCAGGTGAGAGAAGAATAACGGTGCGTTCGGCCGTTGATTTCGTACGCCGCCACCACAAACCAGGACCAATGCAAGAACACATCAATTCCTGAAAAACGAAACAGGCGAATCGATCCCTGGCGAGCGGTTGGCATTTGCGAGATTTATAACACAGCGGCGAGCGGCAGGAAGGTGACTGGAGTGTCACGGGTTCGAGTGGCTCTCCTGACGTATGGGGTCAGGCGGGCACTACCAGGGACAGGGCATTCGGCACCATCGTCATGCGGGCAGGCAGGCGTCCGAGGAGTTCGCCGTCGGCCTCGACGTAGACTCGGTCTTCTTTATGTTTATGACTATGACCGTCATGACCACGACTTTCACGACTATGACTTTCACGACTATGACCGGCGCTTTGCTCCGGCAACCGGCAGATGATCTCCGAGCAGCTGACCACATCGATGCCGTTGATACTCCATTGGCGGCCGAGCAACGCTCCGGCGACATACTGCAGATAAGCATTGCGGCTGGCGGTGCGGCACATGACGGTGCGCAGATCGCGACAGTCGAGCGACGCTCCGGGGACCAGCTCGCGCAGGATGTTTCCGAAAAAGCGGATTCTTACCGCTAAAAGTTCCGTCAGCAGGGCACTTTGCCGCAGACCGCTTCCGTTGGCGTACTCCACCTCGAACTTGCGCATGCGATGCGTCGCCCACAGTTGCCATGCTTTAAGGTAGTAGGCCGTCATACCCCGCTTCTTGAGTTCCGCAGTTAGTTTGTAGAAGAGGTGCGCGTCTACGCCGATTCCGGCAGCGACGGTGAAGTAACGCGCGGCGGACTTGCCATTGAAATCCTCGTACTCAATTCGCCCGAGAGGGATGCGCCGGACTTTGCCATTGACTGCGACTTGAGCCGCGGCGCTCGGGCGGAGCGGAATCGCCAGGTCGTGCGCGAGAGCATTGGCGGTGCCGAACGGGAGGATGGCGAGCGCGACGGGCGTCCCAGCTAATCCCTGAATAACATCATGGATCGTGCCATCGCCCCCGCAGGCAAAGACCGTGTCACTGCCGGCCGCGACAGCGCAGCGGGCGTGGTCGGTCGCTTCCGGGCTGGAGCGGCAGACCGTAAGTTCGGTGCGGACGCCGGCCGATTGGATGACGCCAATGGCATGGTCTAGTTCGGTGTCGCGTTTCTTTCCACGGCGGCCAGAGTTTGGATTGAACAGAATGGTGGCTTTGTGCATTCGTCGGCTAGCTCTGCTTTGAGTTTAGCGCATGGCTCAGTCTCAAATGCCAAATGAGGTCAGTGGCGGTTGCTTCCGTGGCCAAATCTGCACTATGCTTGCGCGAAAAGTCTTTGGGTGCTCGTTCTAATCAAGATTGACTCCGGTTGGTTCACTTCAGGAGGAACACCATGAAACCTTGCAGCCTTGAAACTTTGAAACCTATCGTTCTCGCGATTGCTATTGGTCTTAGTCTTACCATCCGCGTTGCCGCTCAGGATCACGCCGTGGGGATGGCGAAGCCGGTCACGATGATGACGGGCCTGGGCGATTTGCACCATCCGGTTTCGACCAAGAACGCGCAGGCACAGGAATTCTTCGATCAGGGACTGCGTCTGATTTACGCCTTCAACCATGACGAGGCCGCCCGGTCATTTCGGAAAGCAGCGGAACTGGATCCGAAGCTGGCAATCGCTTACTGGGGGATTGCGGAGGCGGTGGGTCCGAACTACAACGATCCGGCGAGCGAAGACCGCTTCAAGCAGGCGCACGAAGCGATTCAGAAGGCCGTTGACCTGAGCGGCAATGCCTCCGCCGCGGAACGCAGCTACATTTTGGCGATGGCGAATCGTTTTCCGGCCGATCCGAAGGCCGACCGGCGGAAAGCTGCGGAAGACTATCGTGATGCGATGCGGGAAGTAGTAAAGAACAATCCCGACGATCTTGACGCGGCGACGTTGTTCGCGGAATCAGGGATGGAT
>Ga0210400_10004044_pt1 | contig 12799 bp, 9 predicted proteins | sample IncBWH26MmetaG_FD_155456 | JGI IMG/M metagenome (GOLD analysis project Ga0210400, IMG submission 155456) | Forest soil microbial communities from Barre Woods Harvard Forest LTER site, Petersham, Massachusetts, United States - Inc-BW-H-26-M | ecosystem: Environmental > Terrestrial > Soil >...
GCAGCGGCGGGAACTGGAATGCGAACACCTGGGCGCCGGCGATCTGGCCCCATTTCTGCTGCAGATCGAGCTGCAGCTGGTGCGCACTGCGGTGACGCTGATCCCACGGCTTGAACAGCTCGCCGCCGATGCCCTGGTTGACGGTCGGGACACCGGTTATCTGGAACATCTGCGCGTACTCGGGTTCGCTCTTGGCTATTTCGAACACCTGGTCCGCGTAGGTCTGCATCTGCTGTGCGGTCGCGTTCGGCGGCCCGTTGATCTTCGAAAGCACGATGCCCTGGTCCTCCTCCGGCGCCAGCTCCGACTTGGTGAACTTGAAGCACGCCACCAGCACCAGCACCAGCAGGACACCCATCACGATCACGACCGGCCAGGTATCGAGCAGTGCATGCAGTGCCCGATGATAACGGTCGCGGAACCACTCGAAATTTCGGTCAATTACCTGGACGAATCGCCCGCTGTCCTGACTGGAGCGGAAGAATCTCGCGCACATCATCGGGGAGAGCGTCAGTGCCACGACGCCGGACACGGCCACCGCGCCCGCCAGCGAGAATGCGAACTCGGTGAACAAGGCGCCGGTGAGGCCGCCCTGAAAGCCGATCGGAACGTAAACCGCCACCAGCACCACGGTCATGGCGAGAATGGGGCCGCCGAGCTCGCGCGCCGCGACCAGGGCGGCATCGGCCGGCGAGCGGTGCTCCAGTTTCATGTGCCGATCGACATTCTCGACCACGATGATGGCATCGTCGACCACGAGCCCAATGGCCAACACCAATGCCAACAGCGTCAATAGATTGATCGAGTAACCGAGCACCAGCATCACGAAGAAGGTGCCGATCAGCGACAATGGCATGGCGATCACCGGCACGATGACCGCGCGGAAACTGCCGAGGAAAAGAAAGATCACGATCGTCACGATGACCAGCGATTCGGCCAACGTCTTCACGACCTCGGTGATGGAGGTATTGATGAACTCGGTCGAGTCGTAGACGATTTCGCCGGTCACGCCGGTTGGGAGCTGCGACTGCAGGTCCGGAAACGCCTTGCGGACCCGCTGCGCGACGGTGAGGATGTTGGCTCGCGGCGCCACTTTGATGCCGATGAACACCGAACGCTTGCCGCTGAAAGCGACGTTGAGATCATAGTTCTCGGCACCGAGCGTGACCTCGGCGATATCCTCGAGACGCACGATGGAGTCGCCCACCTGCTTGATCACCAGCTGCCGGAACTCCTGCACCGAATGCAGATCGGTGCCGGCGGTCATGTCGACGGTGACCATCTGGCCCTTGCTGCTGCCCACCGCGGCCAGGTAATTGTTGTTGCCCAGCGCCGTATACACGTCCTGCGCCGTGACGTTGTGGGCCGAGAGCTTCGAGGCGTCCAGCCAGGCACGCAGCGCAAATTGTCGCGCGCCGAGAATCTCGGCGGTCTGCACGCCTTCCACCGAGTCGAGCTTGGGCTTGACCACGCGGATCAAATAGTCGGTGACATTGTTGCTCGGGATGGTGTTGCTGTAGAAGCCCATGTACATCGCGTCGATCGTCTGGCCGACTTGCACGGTCAAAACCGGCTGCTGCGCCTGCGGCGGCAATTGGTTCTTCACCGAATTGACCTGCGTGTTGATTTCGGTCAGCGCGCGATTCGAGTCGTAGTTCAGACGCAACGTCGCCGTGATGGTCGAGGTTCCGGTGGTACTCGAGGAGGACAGGTAGTCGATGCCCTGTGCCTGCGCGATCGCCGATTCGAGCGGCTGCGTGATGAAGCCCGCCACGGTGGCGGCGTCAGCGCCGTAGTAGACGGTCGTGATGGTGACGATCGCGTTTTCGGTGTGGGGATACTGGTTGACCGGCAAGCTACCGACCGAGCGCAGGCCGAGCACCAGGATCAGCAGGCTGATGACGACCGCGAGTACCGGACGCTTGATGAAGATATCCGTGAAGTTCATGGCTCGAGCCTCACTGCTCTTGAGGTTTCGGACTTTGGTCGTTCAACGGCTGCACGCTATTGTCGACGCGCAGCGGCGTGCCGTTCTTCAATTTGAGCTGGCCGCTGGTGACCACCATCGCTCCGTCGGACAGGCCCTTGAGGACAGAAACCTGATCTCCTCGCGTCGGTCCCGGCGTGATGAACACCTGCTGCGCCTGCACCTGAGGATTGCCCTTCGCATCTTTCTTGTCGGCCGTGATGAACACGGTTGCACCGTACGGGTTGTAAGTGATCGCCGTCTGGGGGAGAGTCAAATAGGTCTTTTTCTCGCCGGAATCGACGGCGGCGCGTCCAAACATGCCGGGCAACAACTCTTTCTTCGGGTTGGCGACCGTCGCCTCGATCTGCACGTTGCGGGTGGCGGTATCGACCTTCGAATCGATCGCCGTGACCTGGCCGCTGAACGTCTGTCCGGGATAGGCATCGCTCAGCACCGTCACCGGCTGGCCCACCGATACTCCGCTGATTTGCTGCTGGGGCAGATTGAAGTCGATGTAGATGGGATCGATGGTCTGCAGCGTGACCACCTTGTCGCCCGGATTCAGGTACTGGCCCGGGTTGACCAGCGTGATGCCGAGCCGTCCTGCAAACGGCGCGCGGATCGCCTTCTTGTCGATCGTCGCCTGCTGGCTCGCGGCCTGGGCGCGCTTGCTCTTCAAATCGGCCTCGTCGCTGTCGACCTGCGCCTGCGAGATCGCCTCGGCCGCCAGCTGCGCCTGGTCGCGCGTCAGCGTGACCTGCGCCAAGTCGGCGGCCGCCTTGAGCGAGGCCAGCTGCGCGAGATCGGAATCTGCGTTCAACTGGACCAGGAGCGCGCCGGCTTTGACTTCGTCTCCCGATTTGAAGTGCAGTTCGCGCACCAAGCCCGCGATTTCGGTGGTCACGTCCACACCCCGCAAGGCGCGCAGGCTGCCCACGGCATTGAGCTGAGGCTGCCACTCCTGCTTGGTCACCGTCATGGCCGTCACCACCACCGGGGGCTGGGGTGCCGACCCCTGTGCGATCTGCGCCATGATGTTCCGGAACACCACGAAGCCGATCGCGGCAACCAGGAGGAGGACCCCCAAAATCATAATGATCATGCGTTTCGTCACGGAGTTTCTCTCGATTTTTTAAAAGTGTGCGTCGTCGCAAGCCCAAGCAATCATCACTGCGGCTGCCCGGAGGCCCTGGTGGTCGTCAGGTCGGCAAGCGCCTCGCTGCGATTCCACCAGCCGCCGCCGAGCGCCTGAAACAGCGCCGCGGTATCCGCAAAGCGCTGCGCGCGCGCCTTCACCAGAGCCACGGCGGCGTTCTGCTGGGTTTGTTCCGCGGTCAGCACCTGCACGAAGCTCGCGCCGCCGTTCTTGTACTGGGCTTGAACCAACCCAAGGCTGTCGGCGGCCGTGCGCTCGGCGATGGTTTGCGCCGCCAACGCATCGGCATCGCCCTCCAGCGCGTACAGCGTATCCGACACGTTTTGAAAAGCCGTGATGACGGTGGCCTGATAATTGGCGGCCGCTTCCTGCGCGGCGGCAACCGCGGCCCGGCGCTGGTGCAGCAGCTGGCCGCCCTTGAAAATCGGCTGCGTCAGCGAACCGATGAGGCTGAACACGTTGGAGCCCGGCGAAAATATATTCGACCACGTCGAGGCCTCTTGGCCGAAGCTTCCCGTGAGCGTGATCTGCGGCAGCATGTTGGCCGTGGCCACGCCGATCTGCGCCGTGGCCTGGTGCAGCAGCGCCGAGTATTCGCGCACATCCGGGCGCTGCTCGACGAATTTCGACGGCAGGCTCACCGGCACGTCCTGCGGGATGGCGAGCGAGTCCAGCGTGAAGTCCGCGCCCAGGTTCTCGGAGGGAAACGCGCCGACCAGGGCCGCCAGCTCATTGCGCTGCTGTGCGAGCTGGCTGCGCAGCGTGGGCAGAGCGGCCAGCGTGCCTTGCAGCGCCGCTTGCTGCTGCAGCACGTCGGCCCGCGACGTGCCGCCCGCCTTGAAGCGCGCGCCGGTGATGTCGAGCTGTCTTTGCTGCGAGCGCGCAATGTCGTCCGTCGCCTCGATCTGCGCGCGCAGCGAGGCCTCGTTGATGGCCGCCGCGACGATGTTCGAGGTGAGCGTGAGATAACTCGCCTCCAGCGCAAACCGTTGATACTCGGCTTGCGCCTGCAGTGCCTCCACTTGACGCCGGGTACCGCCGAACGCATCGAGGGTGTACGACACGTTCACGGAGGCCGTTTGAAGATTGTAGAAATAGGAACTTGGAAATCCGGGCACGCCGAGCGCCGCGCCGGAAGCCTTCTGACGCTGGCTTCCGACAGCTCCGGAGACGCTCGGGTAGTAGCTGCCGCGCTGCGCGGCGGCGATCTCGTTCGCCTGCCGCAGCGCCGCCTGCGCCGCCTGCAATGTCGGACTGTTGGCGAGTGCGCGTTCGATGAGCGCATTGAGCGCGGGCGAGCGGAACAAGGTCCACCACTGGCCGGGAATGTCCATGCCGTCGACGAAGCGCTGCGCTTCACCGCCCGGCGATGCGCTGGCGGTGGTCGCCGCCGGCACTTGCCCGGCCGGGGCAAAGCCTGCGTTGTGCGGTGCTTCGGGCGCTTTGAAGTTCGGCCCGACCGCACAGGCTGCGAGCCAAGCCGTCGTCGCGGCGGAGACGCCGGTGAGCAAGAGCGCCCGCTTCGGTTTGAATGTGTTCATATGTTAAATACAGTCGTTGGGTCGATGCAGTCTTGCGTGCTTGCTAATCGACCGTTCAGCGGCCCGGCGGGGTGGTACAGGTCAAAAATGACACGCTTTGATGGCTGAAAAATGACACGCGTGCATCCGCAACGCAAGAACTATTTACGAATTGGTTATTCATTGATAAACTATATTCTAATTAATGGTTAGTATGCAAATGAATAGCAGTGATTCTCAATTCGACCAGCTGGAGGCGAACCTCCGGGCTCTGAACGCGCGCATGCCGGGGGTGCCGCTCAATGAGATCCTCGTGTGTCGCTTGCTGATCCAGATGGGGCGCGAAGTGGCCGCGACATTCGATCAAAAGATCCGGCCGTTCGGCCTTGCCGAGGCGGAATTTCGCGTGCTCACGACCTTGTTCTCGCAGCCCGACGGCATCGCGCACCCCGGCGATCTGTGCTCTCGAGCGGCACAGAGTCCCGCCAACATGTCGCGTATTTGCGATGCCCTGGTGGGCCGGGATCTCATCACGCGCGTCTTGAGCGATCAGGATCGGCGACGCATGGTCCTGCGTATCACCGCGCAGGGCGAGGAGCTGGTACGCCAGTTATTGCCGAAAATGTTCGCGCCGCTGCGCGGAATGCTGGTGGCATTCCCGGAGTCGGAGCAACGGCAGTTGATCGCGCAATTGAAGCGCCTGTGCCTGACCCTGGAAAAAACGCCAGATCATGACGCGCCCAGGCCGGATGCGTCCGAGACGGCCGAATGACACATTGGCGATTGCTCATCCTGCTTGGCGCAGGCTGCGTCGGCTGCGCCGGCTTGCCGGCGCGGCAGCCGCCCGCGCAGTTGCCGAGCGCGGTGCCGCTGGATGGCCTTGCGGCCGCCGCGGGCGGCGCCTGGCCGGAGGCACAGTGGTGGAAGCATTATCAGGATCCGGTGCTCGATGAACTGATCGAACTTGGCCTGGGATCTTCGCCGACATTGGCAACGGCCCACGCCCGCTACGATTCGGCGCGCCAGTCGGTGCGCATCGCGGGCGCGGCGGCCGGTGCGCGCGTCGACGCCAGCGCCGACATGGAGCGGCAGCGCTTGAGCGACAACGGATTGATTCCGCCGCCATTGCTCGGATTCCACTGGTACAACCAGGCCGATCTGGGATTACAGGCGAGCTATACCTTCGATTGGTGGGGCAAGCAGCGCGATGCGGTGGAAGCGGCCGTCGATCAGGCGCATGCGGCCGAGGCCGACCATACGGCGGCCGCGCTCATGCTCGCGAGTTCGATTGCGGATACCTATTTTGGCTGGCAAGCGGATCAATCCCGCTTGGCGCTGGCGCGTGAACGCGCCGGCGTCGTGGAGCGCGAGCGTTCGATCGCCGCCGCGCGCGTCGCGGCGGACTTGGATACCGTGGATGACACCAAGCGCAGTGATCTTGCCCTGGCAGCCGTGCACGAGCAAATCGCTGCCCTGGAAGGATCGGCGCAGCTGCGGCTGGTGGCACTCGCCGGACTGGTCGGCCGCGCTCCGACGGAGCTGCCGCAGCTGCAGATGAAACCGCTGCCGGCGCTTTCAGGCAGTCTGCCCGACGACGTCAAGATCGATTTGATCGCACGCCGCGCCGACATCACGGCGAGCCGCTGGCGGGTGGAAGCCGCGCAGCGCAATCTGGACGCGGCTCGCGCGGAATTCTTTCCCGACGTCTCCGTCAACGCGCTGCTCGGCCTCTCCAGCATCGACGTCGGCAAGTTGTTGGAATACGGCAGCCGCGTTCCGGAGGCGACTGCGGCGATCCATTTGCCGATATTCGACGCCGGCCGACTCAAGGCGCGCTACGGTGCCTCGCAGGCCGCCATCGATTCCGCCGTATCGAGCTACCGAGAAACCCTGGTCGGCGCCGCGCAGGACGTGGCGACGCAGGCGACGTCGCGCGCGCAAATCGTAGCCCAGCGCTCGCAGCGGAGCATTGAGGTCGACGCAGCGCATGAGCTCGAGGGCAGCGCGGCGGCGCGCGTGCGGCAAGGGCTGACCGACTCGCGCGCCGAGCTCGCGGCGACTGAATCCTGGATCGAGCAGCGCGATGCGCTGCTGCAGCTCGACGCGGCGGCGCTGTCGGCTGACATCGCCCTGCAGCGCGCCCTCGGCGGCGGCTACGAAGACCCGCAAAAACTTGCAGACTCCCAACGACGGTAACGACGACGGCATCATGAACGCAAACGCAGAATCTGCAGCTCCGGCGCCCGGCAACGGCAAGCGCACCAAAATCCTCATTCTGATCGCCGTGATTTTCATCGTGCTCGGCGCACTGTGGGGAGCGTACTGGCTGCTGGTTCTCTCGAAGCGCGAGCAGACCGACGATGCCTACGTCAATGGTAATAAGGTGGTGATCTCGGCGCAGATTTCCGGCACGGTGGTCGCCGTGCTGGCCGATGACACGCAACTGGTCGAGGCCGGCAAGGTGCTGGTGCGCCTCGATCCGGTGGACGCGCAGACCAGCTTGAGCCGCGCGGCCAGCGCCCTGGCACAGGCGGTTCGCCAGGTGCGCCAGGAGAAATCCACCGCGGATCAGTACGACTCGGTCATCGAAACGCGAAAACTCGAATTGGCGCGCGCGCAGGCCGATCTTGCGAAACGCGAGCCCTTGCTCGCGGACAAGGCGATCGCGCCGGAAGAGGTGCGCCATGCGCGCGAAAGCGTCGACTTGGCGCGCGCCGCTTTGACCCAGGCGCTGGGGCAGTCGACCGCGGCGCACGCGCTGGTCGACGGCGCGCAAGTGGAGGACAACCCGGCGGTGCTGCAGGCCAAGTCGGCATATCGAGATGCGTGGATCGCCGCGCAGCGCAACGCCGTGGTGGCGCCGGTCACGGGCTTCGTCGCGGAGCGCAGCGTGCAACTGGGCCAGCACATCCAGGCCGGGCAGGCGCTCATGACCGTGATCCCGCTCAATGCCCTGTGGGTGGACGCGAATTTCAAGGAAGTCCAGCTGCGCCACCTGCGGATCGGACAACCGGCGCAGGTGCGCAGCGACCTCTACGGCGGATCCTTCATATTCCACGGCCGCGTCTCCGGGATGTCCGCCGGCACCGGTGCCGCCTTCGCGTTGCTGCCGGCACAGAACGCTTCCGGCAATTGGATCAAGGTGGTGCAGCGCGTGCCCGTGCGGATTGAAATCGACGCCGCCGATCTCAAGAACTCGCCGCTGCGCGTCGGTCTGTCGGCCACCGTGACGGTGGATACGACGAATCGCGACGGACCGGTCCTCGCGACCAGCGCCGCCGCCAAGCCCGTGGGCGATACGGAGGTGTACACCCAGGATCTGGACAAGGCCAGTGCCGAAGCCGACGCCGTCGTGCGCCGCAATCTGCAAGCCCGCTAGAGTTTCCCTGCATGGCTGAGTCCGGCCAACTCGCTGCGGCGTACGAGTATCCGCCCTTGCGCGGCGGCAAGCTCTTGTTCCTGACGGCGGCGATCGCGACGGCTTCGTTCATGGAGATTCTTGACATGACCATCGTCAATGTCTCCGTTCCCGCCATTTCCGGCAGCTTGGGGGTCAGCACCTCGGAGGGAACCTGGGCCGTCAGCTCGTACATGCTCGCGGCGGCGATCATGCAGCCGCTCACCGGATGGATAGGGCGGCGCTTCGGAGAAGTCAGGACCTTCGTTACTTCGATTCTGTTGTTCATGTGCTTCTCGGCGGTGTGCGGGCTCGCCACCAGCCTGCCGATGCTGGTTGGCGCGCGCCTCATCCAGGGGCTGGTTTCGGGTCCGATGATGTCGGTGGCGCAGGCCATTCTGCTGCGCAATTACCCGATCGAACGGCGCGGCATGGCGATCGCGCTGTGGTCCATGGTGATCATCATTGCCCCGATCTTTGGGCCGATCCTGGGCGGCTGGATCACGGACAACTTATCCTGGCCCTGGCTGTTCTATATCAATCTGCCCGTGGGGGCATTCGCCGCCGCGGCCAGCTGGTCGATCCTGCGGCACCGCGAGTCGAAGAAGCTGAAATTACCCATCGATGTCATCGGGCTCGCCCTGCTGGTCATCGGCGTCGGCAGCCTGCAGTTCATGCTCGACAACGGCAACGAACAGGATTGGTTCAGCTCGCCGGTGATCGTCTGCGCGGGATTGGTCTCGCTGATCAGCGTCACGTTTCTCATTCCGTGGGAACTCACCGATGCGCATCCGGTGATCGATCTGCATTTGTTCAGCCGCAGAAATTTTCGCGTAGGCACGGTCGTGATCGGTTTCGCCTATTTTGCACTGTCCGGCGTGAACATCATCTTTCCCCTCTGGCTGCAGACCACGGTCGGCTACACGGCGACTTGGGCCGGCCTCGCGGTGGCTCCCGTGGGGCTGCTGGCCTTGGTGGCGGCGCCCATCGTGGGGCGCAACATGAATCGCCTGAATCTGCGCCTTGCGGCGAGCTTTGCGTTCTGTGTGTTCGCCTTCGCCATTTTTTGGGCCGCCACCCTCAACGACACCGCGAGCTTCGCGCAATTTGCCACGCCGCGTTTCCTGCAGGGATTGGGAATCGCCTTTTTCTTCCTGCCGCTGAATCAGATCATGCTGTCCGGAATTCCGCCGAGCGATCTGGCCTCGGCCTCGGGCTTGAGCAATTTCGTGCGCACGATGTCGGGCAGCATTGCGACCGCCATGACGGTGTTCCTGTGGAACCGGCGCACGGATTACCATCACGCGGTGCTTGCCGAACACATCCGCGATGCGGCGGGAGGCTGGAGCAGCTATCAGGCGCAGCTCGGCAGCCTGGGATTTTCCGCCACCGGCGCTTTCGAATACGTCGAGCGCGCCATGACGACGCAGGCCATGACCTTGGGGGTCAACGACGTATTCCACGTGTTGGGCTGGATCTACCTGCTGTTGATACCCTTTTTGTGGCTGGCCAAACCGCCGTTCGCCGCGCGCGGAGCCGACCGGGCCCACTGATCAACCGGTGCCATACCGTGTAGGATCTCAGCAATGACCGCACCCTATATCGTCGCCGTCGGCGGAACGCTGCGCGCCAATTCGACGACCGAGAGAGCCATGCGATTCGTGCTCGATGCTGCGCAGCGCGCCGGGGCGAGAACCAAGCTCATCAGCGGCTCGTCTCTGCAGCTGCCGCTCTATCAGCCCGACAATCCGGAGCGCAGCGACGCGGCTCGGGCTCTGGTGGCGGAGCTGGCCCTGGCCGACGGCATCGTTCTGGGGTCGCCCGGTTATCACGGCAGCATCTCGGGCCTGGTCAAGAACGCGTTGGACTATGCAGAGGACTTGCGCACGGATGTACGACCGTACTTCAGCGGCCGCGCCGTCGGCTGCATCGCGACCGCGGGGGGATGGTCCGCCGCGGTCAATACCCTGGGCGCACTGCGCGACATCGTGCATGCGCTGCGCGGATGGCCGACGCCATTGGGTGCCGCGATCAATTCGACGGATCAGGTCTTCGACGTGGATGGAACGTGCCAGGTGCAGCGAGTGGCGCAGACGCTCGAGTTGATGGCCGGCGAAGTCATGCGTTTTGCGCGGCCTGCCTAGCGGATGACGCGTTCTCTGTCGCTCGTCGTGTGGGCGCTTGTGCTGGGGTCTGCCGCCGCCGCGGCACCGCTGCCGGCCGACCTCGTATTGCTTCACGGCAAGATTCATACCGAGGATGCACGGCGCAGTGTCGTCGAGGCGATGGCGTTGCGCGGCAACGGCATCGTCGCCGTCGGCACCGATGAGGCGATCGCGGCATTCATTGGCCCGAGCACCCAACAGGTCGATCTGGCCGGCCGGGTGGTGCTGCCGGGAATCATCGATGCCCATACGCATCCGGCCGAGAGCTCTCAGGATTTCGGCAAATGCAACCTGGAAGATGTGATGCTCACCATCGCGCAGCTCGGGAGCCGCCTGGCGGCGTGCCTGCAAACGCATCCCGTGGGCCATGACCAGTGGTTCGATGCGGTGAACGTCAATCAGTCCGGCCTGACGCTCGAACTCAAGGACCTCGACGCCATTCTGCCGGATCGCTGCTGGAGAGCGCTGACGGACATACCGTCTGGGCGAATTCAGCCGCCTTGGCTCTCGCGCACATCACCTCCGCCTCCCAGAATCCTCCCGGAGGGCTGATCGAGCGCGACGCCGCGGGCCGCCCCACCGGCACGCTGCGTGACGGCGCCACCAGCCTCGCGTTGAACGCTCGGCCGGCGCGCGGCTTGGAGTATCAGGCGGCGCAGCTCGAGGCGGCATTGGACGCCATGCGCGCGACCGGCATCACGTCGGTGCAGGACGCTGATGTCGATGATGACTTGATGCAGATGTATCGCCGCCTCTACGACACCCACCGCTTGAATATGCGGGTTCGGGGCTCATTTCTGCTGGCCGATCTGCGCGAACCCGCCGCGACATTGATCGACAGGGCGGTCAAGTTTCGTGCGAAATGGGCGATTGACCCCGATTTCTTGCGCGCCGACGCGGTGAAGATCTTCGCCGACGGCGTCATCGAGACTCCGTCGCGCACGGCGGCACTGCTCGAGCCCTATCTGGACGCGCACGGTCACCCGACCCACGATCGTGGCCCATCCTATTTCAGCCAGGACAATTTGAATCGGATCGTGGCTCGAGCGGACGCGGCAGGCTTGACGGTGCACATTCATGCGATCGGCGACCGCGCGGTGCGCTCGTCGCTGGACGCGTTCGCCTACTCGCGGCGCCGCAACGGTGCCGGAGACAACCGCGACCAGATCGCGCACTTGGAATTGATTGATCCGGCTGACCTGCCGCGCTTCAAGGAATTGGCAGTAATCGCCAATTTGCAACTGCTGTGGGCGCAGCGCGACGACTACATCGATACGGCAACCATCCCTTATATCGGGCCGCTGCGCTCGCGCTACCTCTACGCGGCGCGCTCGCTGCGCGATGCAGGTGCCCTGATCGTCGGCGGCAGCGATTGGGGCGTCAGCAGCTTCGACGCTTTCATTGCGATGGAGCACGCCATCACCCGCTCGGCGGGCAAAGGCCAACCGCCGCTGCTGCCCGAGCAAAGCCTCACGCTGCAGGATATGGTCGACGCCTATACCATCAACGCCGCCGCGGCGCTGAAACAGGAGCACACGACGGGGAGTCTCGAGAACGGCAAGCGCGGCGATTTCATCGTGCTCGATCGCGATATTTTTGCGATCGATGCCGTCGATTTGCACGAGACGCAGGTGCTCGCGACTTACCTCGACGGGCGCCGGGTGTACGCCATGAACCGCAGGCCGTGAAAGCAGATCCCGCGCGCTGCGGTGCACGCGGGCGATAACGCCGGATTTTTTGCAGCCGCTTTGACATAAACCAGATCCTGTCGCCGTGCGGAGACGCCCGTCACGGTTTCGCCGAACCCGCTTGGTCAGTATGCTCGGAACACTGCAACCGCCCGGAAAAACAACTATGGCTGAACCGACCGACACGGCGCTGACCGGGGATATTTGGCATCTGAGCATCGAAGATTTGCTGGGGCCACTACCGGAAACGATTCGCCTCGGCGGTCCCGGACCGTTCGTGATCAATCTCAGCACTTCGTCGGCACCGATCGGCCTGCCGGGCGCGGGCCTCGCTGGCTGCGAGCACGCGCAGCTGTATCAACTGCAACGGATCGAGGATCGGCGCCCGCGTTATCGGCTTAGACTCGGCCCGTTCGCCACCGAAGACGAAGCCGATGCAACGTTGCAGCGAGTCCGGGAGATCTATCCCTGTGCATTGACCGCGACCGCGGATGCCGAGGACTTGCGCGCCATCGCCAACCTGCAACCGAAGGCTGCGCCACGGCCGTCAGCGGAGAAACCTGCTGCGGCCTCCGTGCCCGTACTCACGATCGTGCCGTCGCCCGTTCCCGTGCTGACGCCGGTGCCCGTTCTCACGCCCGTCCCGGTACTCACCATGGTGCCGCCGCCCGCGGCGAAGCCGGCGACTCCCGTGCCGAAGCCGACGGTACCCGTGGCGAAGCCGACGGCACCTGCGCCGCCACGCGAGGCTGCCAAGCCCGCCGCCGCAATCGCGCCTCCCGTCGTTGCTCCGCCGGTACTGACCGCGGCACAGCCGGTGCGCGCGCGCACCGCGCCGCCGCCCCGCGAGATGCGCGAGATGCGCGAGATGCGCGAAGTGCGCGAAGTGCGCGAAGTGCGCGAG
>Ga0210400_10004045_pt1 | contig 12797 bp, 12 predicted proteins | sample IncBWH26MmetaG_FD_155456 | JGI IMG/M metagenome (GOLD analysis project Ga0210400, IMG submission 155456) | Forest soil microbial communities from Barre Woods Harvard Forest LTER site, Petersham, Massachusetts, United States - Inc-BW-H-26-M | ecosystem: Environmental > Terrestrial > Soil >...
GACCGGCCCGGGGCATTGCGTACCTTCGAGGCGCGGCGCGCCTGGCGCTGCTGGAGCCGCAGCGATCCGGCGGTGCATGTCGCGTTCTATGAATTCGACTCGGTAGAAGCCGCCAAGGCCGCGACCGCCGGCGACAGGATCAAGCCGCTAGTCGCCGATTTTGACCGGGTGTGGGGCGACCGGGTGCCGCGCCGCCGCGCGATCCTCGAAACGGCGCAAGAAATCCTGCCGTAGGTTCTTGCCGGGAAGCGGCGTGGATGCCGTTGTCGGCATAGAGCGCCGGCATCATGTGTCGCCGCGACCGGCATAGCTGAGGCGGATAGTGATCGGCATTTTCGAGCGGTGCGAACCGCCATAATCTCCGGCGGCCATGACCGCCGACCGCTCACCCCTTGCTGCCGAGATCCGCGCGACTATTGCGGTCGCGGCGCCATTGGCAGTCGCCAACCTCGCGCAGATGGCGATCGCCCTCACCAATACGCTGATGGTCGGCCATCTCGGGGCGGTGCCACTTGCCGCCGCCGGGCTCGGCGGCGCGCTCTATTTCATGTTGGTCATGCTCTGCCAGGGCGTGCTGACCGCGGTGGCGCCATTGGCGGCACACGCGATCGGGGCTGACGATCACCCGACCGCCGGCCGCGTCGCCGGCGCCGGGCTGGTCGTCGCGGCGGCGCTGGCGGCGCCGGTCATCGCGATGCTGACCGCCCTTCCGTGGCTGCTCGGTCTCCTCGGCTACGATCCCGAACTGGCGGCCGAGATCGAGCGCTTTCTGCGGATGATCCGCTGGGGCGCGCCGGCCTTTCTCGGCGTCGCCGTTCTGCGCTTCCTGCTGGTCGCGATGTTCCGCACGCGCATCGTCATGATCGTCCCGTTGCTCGCGATTCCGGTCAACGGCCTGTTAAACTGGATGCTGATCTACGGCCATCTCGGAATGCCGGCATGGGGCAGCGCCGGCTCCGGTTGCGCCACCGCGATCGTTCAGTGGCTGATGCTCTTCTGCTTCGCTGGTTGCATGCTGACGATGCCGGCGCAAATGCCGGTCCGGCTGGCCCTCCGCGTGCTCTCCGAGATACCTCGCATCTTGCGGCTCGGATTGCCGATCGGCGCTCTGATAGGGCTTGAGGTCGGGCTCTTCGCGATGACCGGCGTCCTGATGGGTTTGCTCGGCGCCGATGCGCTGGGCGCCCATCAGCTAGTCCTCAACGTCGCCAGCGTCACCTTCATGGTGCCGCTCGGTCTGAGCCAAGCGGCGACCGTGCGGGTCGCGTTCCAGCTCGGCCTTGGCGCACCGGCGGCGGCGCGCCGCGCCGGCTTTGTCGCGGTGGCGCTCGGCGCGTCCTTCATGGTGGCGATGGCGCTGCTGCTGTTGCTGATGCCGCGCACGATCACCGGCGCCTACGTTGATGCTGGCGATCCGGCGAATGGTGGGCTCGTCGCGATCGCCGTCCAGCTCTTCGTTATCGCCGCGCTGTTCCAGATCTCCGACGGGGTACAGGTGATCGCGGTCGGCGCGTTGCGCGGTTACCGCGACACCGCCGTGCCGATGCTGATCGCCGCCATCGGCTACTGGGCGATCGGTTTTGCCGGCGGCTGGCTCCTCGCCTTTCCGCTCGGGCTGGGTGCGGTCGGGCTGTGGTGGGGATTGGCGCTGGGCCTTGCTGTCGTCGCGATATCGTTGACCTTGCGGCTGCGCTTCCGGGCCGGCGCGCAAATCCGTGCCGCGGCAACACCCTTGCTCGCCGCCACGGGACTCCCGGCCTAGCCAGACGCTCAGCCATTCGTGACGCGGCCGGCGCGCGACAGATGCGGCGCGTCGAGACCGACCCCGACGAGATGGCCGAACAGCGCCGCGAGACGGTCGCGATCGGCCTCAGGCAAGGGCGGCTTCAGGATCGAGTCGATGTTGCTGCGCAAATGCTCGGAATCGCCGGTGCCGAACAGCACGACATCGACCCCGGGCTCGTGCCGCACGAAGCGGTAGGCCGCGTCGATGACGCTGCTCGCGCCGCCCTCATGGACCAGAAAGTCCAGCGGGTCGGGATCATCGGCCAGCGCTTGCGGCACCAGGCCGTCGGCCGCCAGCTCGCGCATCGTCGCGGCGAGGCGCTCGGGCCGGGAAAAGATGTTGCGCACCGCGAACATCAACAGCGTGCCGACGCTATGCTGCTGGGTCAGCGGGAAGACGGCGGTGCGGCCATTCTGGTGCATCATGTGGAAGGCGACCATCGCGACATCCCACACGCCGTCGCTGGCGGCACGCTGCACCATCTGATGATCGGGGTCGTTGGGCGCGGTCTCGGTGATGCCGAGCCAGCGGAACTTGCCCTTCTCCCTTTCGCGCAACAGCGCCGGCGCCAGCGCGTCGAGCGCATGGTCGTAGGCGCGCGGCGCGATGCCGTGCAGCTGGTAGACGTCGATGTAATCGGTGCCGAGTTCCTGTAGCGACCGGTCAAGACTGGCGACCGCGCGCTCGGGGCGGGAATCGGGATTGCTGATGCCGAACGGCGCCTTGGTGCAGATCACGACCTTGTCGCGCGGAATGCCGGCGAGCGCCTTGCCCAGCACCGGCTCGGTGCCGTAAGCGGCCGCGGTGTCAAACAGATTGACGCCGAGATCCACCGCTTCGCGGATAATCGCGATCGCATCGGCCTCGCTCTTGCCGGTGCCGAGACCCAACCGGCTGAACCCGCCGCAGCCGAGCCCCGCGACGCTGACCCTGAGCCCGGTGCGCCCGAGCGTGGTGTATTCCATTAGGACACCTTTTTCCTTTTCGCTGATCCAGCCTACAGCGCCATCCGAATGCTGCAAGCAGCGCGCCGAACCGGGGCGGGGGGGGGGGCTATCGACAGATAGCCATCTGGTGGCTATCTTGCCTTCATGAGTACCCATACCGTCGCGGAAACGAAAAACCAGCTTTCGAAGCTGATCGAACGCGCCCTGAAGGGCGAGCACATCGTGGTTACGCGCCGCGGCCAGCCGGTCGTCGAGCTGAAGCCGATGCACCCGGCTCCCCGCCCGATAACCGAAGCCGACATCGAATGGCTGCGCGCCCGTCGAGTGGGACGAAAGATGCCAAAAACAGATGCGGCTACGCTGGTTCGGCAAATGAGAGATGAAGAGGAGAGGTGAGCTGTTACCTCGATACCAGTGTTCTGGTTCCCCTATTTCTGCTGGACCCGCTCAATCGGCGCGCCGAGGCATTCCTGCGGAAAAATCGCGACGATTTGGTGGTCGGCGAGTTCGGAGTTGCTGAGTTTTCCTCAGTGGTTGCACGACGGCTGCGCACTCGGGACATAACCCGAGGGGACGCTCAGCACGCTTTTCTGAATTTTGATGAGTGGGTGGGGCGATCGGCGCGTCGAGAAGACGCAACCAGCGAAGATGTGCGAGCTGCAGCGTCAATCCTCAGGCGTCTCGACCTCGTTCTTCGTGCCCCGGATGCAATCCATGTGGTCACCGCCCGGCGCGTGAATGCCACTCTCATCACCTTCGACCGGCAAATGGGGGCGAGCGCCCGTGCCCTGGGGAGCCCCGTCGAAACACCGTAAGCGTTGCCGGCACCCGCCGAAATGGGCGATCCTGCGGGAAAGCTCATAATTCGCCTCACCATAGGGGGACGCCATGAGGATCGACCAGGCCGTCAACATCGAAGACCTGCACCGCATGGCCAAGCGGCGGCTGCCCAAGATCGCCTTCGATTTCATCGAGGGCGGGCTCGAAGACGAGCGCGGGCTGGAAACCAATACCTCGGCCTTTCACAAGCACCAGCTCTTGCCGCGCTATCTGGTCGACGTGTCGAAGCGCGACCAGACCAAGACAATCTTCGGCCAGACCTTCAACAGCCCGTTCGGCATCTCGCCGACCGGCGGCGCCGGGCTGTTCCGCTACCATGCCGACGCAATGCTGGCCGAGGCCGCGCGCGACGCCAACATCCCGTACATCATGTCGGGCGCCAGCAACGACTCGATCGAGACCTGCGCCAAGATCGCCGGCCGCAACCACTGGTATCAGCTCTATGCCGCGCGCGACCCGGCGATAAACGCCGATCTGATCCGGCGCGCCGCCGATGCCGGATGCGGCGCCCTGGTGCTGACGGTGGACACGCCGGTCGGATCGAAGCGCGAGCGCAACATCAGGAACGGCTTTTCCAATATCCGCGGCGGCCTCTTTCAGGCGTTGAGCCTGAAGCCGTCGATCCTGCTCGAGGCGATGACCCACCCCGGCTGGATCATGGAATATTTCAAGCGCGGCGGCGGCACGCCCATGCTGCAGAACTGGCAGCCCTACGCGGCGCCAGGGGCCAACGCCGAAGAGGTCTATAAATTCACCTCGTCGGTGCGGCCGTTCAACGCGCAGACCTGGCGCGACCTGGAGACCTACCGCAAGCTGTTCCCGCGCGGCCTCGTCATCAAAGGCATCATGGACCCGCGCGACGCGCTGCGCGCGATCGATGTCGGTTGCGACGGTATCCTGGTGTCGAACCACGGCGCCCGCCAGCTAGACCAGGCGCCGGGCTCGCTGGACGTCCTGCCGGCGATCCGCGCGGCGGTCGGCGACAGGCTGACCCTGCTGCTCGACAGCGGCGTGCGGCGCGGCGCCGACATCCTGATCGCGCTCTGTCTCGGCGCCGATTTCTGTTTCTTCGGACGGCCGACCCTCTACGGCGCGGCGGCCGGCGGCCTGCCCGGAGTCAAGAAGGCGATCGACATTTTCGTCAACGAGATCGACCTGGTGATGGGTCAGATCGGCTGCCCGAGCCTCGACCAGCTCGGCCCTGATTTCCTGTGGCAGGACGAGTGGCAGCGGAACCGCTGACCGCATTCCGAGGGCACCTTTTGAGCGGGAATCCCGTCCGATGAGAGTGGATCAAGCCGTCAACATTGAAGACTTGCACCGCATGGCGAAGCGGCGGCTGCCGAAGATCATGTTCGATTACATCGAGGGCGGCGTCGAGGACGAGCGTGGCCTGTCGCGCAACGAAGCCGCCTTCCACCGGCATCGGCTGCTGCCGCGCTATCTCGTGGATGTGTCGAAGCGCGACCAGTCGGCGACGGTCTTCGGCCAGACCTTTGCGCATCCGTTTGGAATATCGCCAACCGGCGGCGTCGGTCTCTATCAGCGGCGCGGCGGCGAATTGCTGCTGGCCGAGGCCGCGGCCGAGGCCAACATTCCTTACATCATGTCGGGCGGCAGCAACGCCTCGATGGAAGAGGCGGCCCGCATCGCGCCGAATAACACCTGGTTCCAGATGTATGCCGCGAAGGACGCCGCCGTCACCGACGCGCTGGTCGGCCGCGCCCGCGACAACGGTTTGGGCGCGCTGGTGCTGACCGTCGATGTGCCGGTGCATCCCAAGCGCGAGCGCAATTACCGCAACGGCTTTGCCACGGTCCGCAATGGCGGTGTGTTGGAGGCGTTGAAGCTGAAATCGTCGATCATTCTCGAGGCGCTGACCCATCCCGTCTGGGTCTACGACTATGTCCGCCATGGCGGCGCACCGACGCTCGGCAATTGGGTGCCGCATGCCGGCGATGGAGCGAGCACGGCCGAGGTCATCCGCTTCGGGCGGACCCAAACCCCGGCAGCGGCGCAGACCTGGCGCGACCTCGAACGCTACCGGCGACTGTTCCCGCGCACCCTGATCGTGAAGGGCATCCTGAATCCAGCCGATGCGGTGCGCGCCGCCGAGATCGGCTGCGACGGGGTCATCGTGTCGAACCATGGCGGGCGCCAGCTCGATCAGGCGCCCGCCTCGCTTGAGGCGTTGCCGGCGATCAAGGCTGCGGTTGGCGACAGGATGACGGTGATGCTCGACAGCGGCATCCGGCGCGGCGCCGACATTTTGATCGCGCGATGCCTGGGCGCGGAGTTCTGCTTTTTCGGCCGACCGACGCTCTACGGGGCGGTTGCCGGCGGGCTGCCCGGGGTCAAGAAGGCGATCGACATTTTCGTCAACGAGATCGACGTGGTCATGGGCCAGATCGGCTGCCCGAGCCTCGATCAGCTCGGCCCCGATTTTCTGTGGACCGAGGACTGGCCGCGCAACCGCTAAGGCGAACTAACCGCAAGAATCCGTCCGATTGTAATCGGAGAATCAAAGGCTCACGGGGAAATTACGGGCATGCGCCCTCCTCCAGCCCGGTCACGGCATCGGCCCGGCGAGACACGTCTCGGATAGAACCAAAGCGAGCGGACCGAGGGCCTGGGGCGGCCGGCGCATGCTGTGCCGACATGGTGGGCCGGAACGATACCTGTCACGAAAAAGACACACCCGGTCGGCAATCTAAGAATGGTAGCGGTACGCTCCGGGAGATACCGCATGTACATCGTTGAAGTTCGCTGCGGCGGCGACGATTTGGCTAGCCCCATGAACCAGATGAGGACCTGGCTCGACGCCAAGCGCATCGAGCCGGTCGTTTTCCAGTTGTCGATCATTCCCGGCGGCACCGTCTTCCGGGTGGAGTTTCGATCTGCGGGCGAGGCGACCGTGTTCGCGCGAGCGCTCGCTGGCCGGGTATTTGTCGAGCCGGGCACTCATCCGCTCGCCGCGTAAGGGGCAGGCTCGGTTAGAGCGCGTGTTCGAGGCGACGCCGCGCAACGAAACGGCCGGTTAAGCTATTGGCTTAGCACCGCCGGAGCTGTCGTCGCTGTGTTGTGCTCGTAGGGCGTCTTTAGCGGAACATCCGTCCTTCCGGCGGCAAGCCCATCAGCATCTGCCCGACCGTCTCGAAATGCACCGCGCGGCCCTGGCCCTGCTGGGTCCCGGCATGGATGTCGCGCATCCGCCGTTCGAGCGGGTTCGCCTCGAAGATCGCGCTCGCCCCGGCGGCGTGATAGACCGTCGCGACGACATCGCGCGCCTGGTGGATCGCCCAGGTCGCGGCGAGCCGTAATTGCGGGTGCTGGTCGGGGCTGATGCGGTTGTTGCGCTGGGCTTCCTCCCACATCTCGCCGATCACGCCGCGCAGATAGGCGCGCGCCGATTTGAGCCGGGCCTCGCATTGCGCGATCTGCGACTGGATCACGTTGTTTTCGCGCAAGGTGCCCTTGGCGCCGCGCGGCACCTTGTCGCGCGCGATCTCGATGAAGGCATCGTACGCGCCGCGCGCGATCCCCATCGACACATGCGAAAAGCTCATCGCATAGATCATGCCGCTGGTGAATTTGTAGAGCGGCCCCTTCTCGCGCAACTCCTCTTCATTGTCGCGGCCGGCGGTGTAGCGCTGCGGCACGAAATGGTCCTCCAGCGCATAGCTGTCGCTGCCGGTGCCGCGCAGGCCGAGCACATGCCAATTATCGATGATGCGCGCCTCGGATTTCGGGAACAGCATCGTGCGGACCTGTTGCCGGCCGTTCGGCAACAGGCGCGGCGCGCCGTCCGGCTCGACCACCGGCACATGGCAGCCGAGCCAGGTGGCGTGCCGGCTGCCGGTGGCGAAGCCCCAGCGCCCGGTCAGCCGATAGCCGTCCTCGACCGCGACTGTCCGCCCGGCGCCGGGCAAATCGGGCCCCCAGGCGAGGATGCCGTGCGGACCGCTGAAGATTTCGCGGGCGATCTCCGGCGCCAGATACGGCGCGATCATCGAGCAGCCGGAATTCTGCCCAAGGCACCAGGCGGTGCTGCCATCGCCGCGCGCCAGCTCTTCGAGAACCGCGGTATAGGTCAGCGGATCGAGCTCGGCGCCGCCCAATGATTTCGGCAGCAGCATCTTGAAGATGCCGCGCTCGATCAAGGCCTGGACCACTTCCGGCGTCACCTCGCGGCGGCGTTCGGCCTCGTCGCCGCCGGCGGCGAGGATCGGCCGCAACTCGCGGGCGCGCGCCAGATAATCCTGCCGCAAGGTGTCGGCGCCGCGCGCCTCCAGCGTATCCATCAGCCTCTCCTCCATGCCCCGCGCCGGGCTTTGCTGCGGCCCATTCTGGCGGGATCGCGGCGTTCTGAAAACCACCGAGCGCGCATGGCCTGGGCGCGCTTTCCGCCTAAGCCGCGGCGGCGGCGCGCAATTTGTCGAGGCCCTGCGCCAGATCGGCGATCAGGTCCTGCGGGTCTTCGAGGCCGATATGGATGCGCACGAGCGGCCCTTCGGCCTGCCAGCGCGTCGCGGTGCGGCTGCGCTCCGGGTAGGCGGGCTGGATCAGGCTCTCATAGCCGCCCCAGCTCGCGCCGATGCCGAACAGGTCGAGCGAGTCGATAAAGGCGTCGACCGCCGCTTTCGGCACCGCTTTCAGCACCACCCCGAAAAGCCCGCTGGCGCCGAGGAAATCGCGTTTCCACAAGGCGTGGCCGGGATCTTCCGGCAGGGCCGGGTAGAGGACGCGCGACACTTCTGGCCGGCTCTGCAGCCAGCGCGCGATCTCGGTCGCGTTCTTCTGGTGCCGTTCGAGCCGCACGCTCAAGGTGCGCATGCCGCGCAAGCCGAAGAAGATGTCGTCCGGCCCTGCGCAATGGCCAAGATCGGCGATCATCGAGCGCACCGGCAGCCAGCTTTCCTCGTTGGTGATGACCGCGCCGAGCATCACGTCGGAATGGCCGCCGATGTATTTCGTGGCGGCGTGGATCGACACGTCGACGCCGTGCTCGAAGGAGCGGAACAGGTAGGGGCTGGCCCAGGTGTTGTCCATCACCACCTTGGCGCCGCCGCGGTGGGCGATTGCGGCGATCGCGGGAATGTCCTGCACCTCGAAAGTCAAGGAGCCCGGCGATTCGACGTAGACGACCTTGGTGTTGGGCCGCATCAGCCCGGCGATGCCGTCGCCGATCAGCGGGTCGTAATAGGTCGTCTCGACCCCCATGCGGGTCAGCACCCGGTTGCAGAAATTGCGCGCCGGGCCATAGGCGGAATCGACCATCAGGATGTGGTCGCCCTGCGACAAGAGGCCCTGCAACGGCGCGGTGACCGCGGCGAGCCCCGAGCAAACGATGGCGGCGCGATAGCCGCCCTCGATCCTGGCCAGCAATTCCTCGAGCGCGAAGGTCGTCGGCGTGCCGCTGAGCCCATAGCGCACGACACCGAAATGCACCCGCGGGTCCGGCCGGTTTTCCCACTCGGCGATGTTTTTCGAGAGGATCGTCGAGGCGTGATAAACGGGCGGGTTGATCGCGCCGTGCTGCGCCTCGGGGTTGCGCCCGAGATGGGTCAAGAGGGTGTCCTGGCGGTAATTGCGCGGCCGGTCGTCGTTTTTCATGTCGGGGTCAACTTTCTGCTGCTCCGGCGCGCATTATGGCAGCCGGGCGGCGGATTCTGCCAGCGACCGATCAGCGCCGCCTTCGCCGTGCCGGGCGCGCCGGCGGATGCCGCCGTGCCGGTCGCCGGGTGGCTGTCTTGCTACGCGGCCGTGGCTTCGCCCGCTTTTTTTTCCGCGAGAAGCGCGCCAGGATCCGGTGAACAAACGCCACTCGCCCGTCGGCCAGCAAGCCGACCGGCAGCGCTACCAGGCCAAACGCCATGACGCCGCTCGCCATCCAGTCGAACCCCGGCACCTCGCCGACGATCAGCCCAAAGCCGAGCACCAGCCCCAGGCCGAAAACAAGCAATGCCGCCTTCGTGTAGCGCATTCAGGCTCGATGTCATTGCGAGGAGCGCAGCGACGAAGCAATCCCCATCCGGCCGAGCGCAGCCGGCGGGAGATTGCTTCGCTGCGCTCGCAATGACAGTTGTTTCTTCGGGCCGTTTCTTACTTGTTGCACTCGGAGCCCTTCACCGTGCACTGGACCTTGGTGCGCTTCTGACAGCCCTGGATCGCGGCGAGCTCCGCGGCGGCTTTCGTCGGCCGCGTCGAGCCGCCCCAGATCTTGCCGTCATCGGTCAGCGCGATGGCGCCGCATTGCTTTGGAGAGACGCGGAAAACCACCTTGCAGCCGGTTGTGTTGCAGTTCTTGATCGCGGCATCCTCGGCCTGTTTCGCGTTCGCCTCATTCCAGCTGAAGCCGTATTTGCCGGTCGCGTCGTCACGGGCGAACGCGCCGTATTCGGCAAAGGCCGGCGCCGCGTTCGCCAGCATGAAAACAGCAGCCGCGAACCCAGCGGCAATCAGCATTGCACGACGCATCCTATCCGTCCTCCTGCGAGCCGTCGTTGGAGCCGGTCTCCTGATGGCCGGTTTAAGGTATGGTTGAGCGACATCGCGCGCAACCGCGGCGCGCTCTACCGCATCGGAGAGTTCCCATGGCGAAGGACAGCGAAGCCGATCTGTTGGCCCGGGCCCGGCAGTACAGCTTCCGCGCCCGCATGGACAAGGGCGAGATTGCCGGGCCGGTGTTCGTATCCGGCCAGGGCTCCGAGGTCGAGGACGTCACCGGCAAGCGCTGGCTCGATTTCAATTCCGGCCAGATGTGCGCCGCGCTTGGCCACAACCACCCGACGGTCACGGCCGCGATCAAACAGGCCTGCGACACCCTGATCCATTCGCACAGCAGCTATTTCAACGTGCAGGAGATCCACCTCGCCGAGCGGCTCGCCGGGGTGATGCCGGCCGGGCTGGAGAAGAGCCTGTTCCTGCAATCGGGCTCGGACGCCAACGAGGCGGCGCTGATGATCGCGCGGCAATATACCGGCGGTTACGAGGTGGCGAGTCCGCATGTCAGCTTTCATGGCATGTCCGACACGGCGCGCTCGCTGACCTTCGCCGGCTGGCATTCGGGCCACGGCCCATTGCCGGCCGGCAGCTACGCGATGGTCGCGCCCTATTGCTACCGCTGCCCGCTGCGCCAGACGTTCCCGGCCTGCAACTACGCCTGCCTCGATACCAGCTTCGAGCTGATCGACGCGCAATCGACCGGCCGGCCCGCCGCCGTGATCACCGAGCCCTTGTTCAGCGCCGGCGGCGTCATCGAACCGCCGCCCGGCTGGCTGAAGCGCCTCCAGGAAATGTGCCATCAGCGCGGCATGCTGTTGATCCTCGACGAGGAGCAGACCGGGCTCGGCAAGCTCGGGACGATGTTCGCCTGCGACGCCGAGGGCGTCGTCCCCGACATGATCACAGTGGCCAAGCATTTTGGCGGCGGCGTCAGCATCAGCGCGGTCACGACCACCGCGGCGATCGAGGAAAAGGTAGTCGAAACCGGCTTCATCAACACCCACTCGCATTCGAATGACCCACTCGCCTGCGCCGCCGGCATCGCCAGCCTTGACGTCATCGAGGGCGAGGACATGCCGGCAAAGGCGCGCGCGATCGGCGCCCGCTTCAAGGGCCATCTCGACGCCCTGGCGCAGCGCTACGAGCAGATCGGCGATGTTCGGGGTCGGGGGCTGCTGCTCGGCATCGAGCTGGTCGAGGACCGCCATAGCCGCAAGCCGGCCGAGGCGCTGGGCCAGGCCGTGTCGCACCATTGCTTCGAGCGGGGCCTGATCTTCAGCCAGCGTCGCCAAGGCAGCGTGCTGCGCTTTGTGCCGCCGATGAGTACGACCGACGCCCAGATCGACCGCGCTGCCCAGCTGCTCGACGATGCCTTTCAAGCGACGCTGTCGGTGCAAAAATCGTAGGGCGGGTTGGCGAAGCGTAACCCGCCAACCTCCGTGCGGCATCGGCGGATTACGTAGCGCTCATCCGCCCTACGGTAACCCAAAGGCGTAAAGCCGGCCGTCCGCGCCGATAAAGAGCCGGTCGTCGGCCGCGATCAGCGTCTGGAAATGGCGCAGCCCGGCGAGCGGCGGGCCGGTGACCAGCGTCTCGCCGGTGTCGCCGCGGAAGCCATGCAGCTGGTTGTCGCCCTCAGCGCCGAGCATCCAGACAACCGGGTTGGCGCTGCCATCCGTCGTCGTGACGATCGGCGAACCGGCCCCCGAAACCGCCCCGCACCACGCCGTCTCGACCATGTGCGCGGCGCCGGTGGCGATCTTCAGCGTGGTCAGATCGCCGCGCTGTCCGGCCGGGCAATGCGCGCCGGCTCCCTGGAACGCGACGAACATGGCGTTGGCCCCGGGATAGGCGGCCGGCGCGGTGCGGATCGGATAAGTAGATACCCGCTCGGCGACGAGGCTGCCGCCGAAACCGCCGAGATTGTATCGATCGAGCAGATAGGCGCGCTGGTCCTTGCCGAGCGTCAGCACGAGCGGCTGACCGCCCGGCAGGTCGAGCGGCAATGGGTTGGTGCCGCCGAGATCGGCATCGCGCGAATCGAGCGTACGCCAATCCGCCGCCGCGAAAAAATCGTTGCTCCGCTCGGAATGCCGCAGGTCGGGTTTGAGCCGGAACACCGCCTCGCCATCCGCCCAGTCGCGCGCGCCGAGCGTGTTGCCGGTCGCGACATAGAGCGCCTGCCCGTCGCTGGCGATGCCGCCGGGTGCCCAGATCCCGCCGCCGCGCCCGCGGGTCCGCCAGGCGATGACGTGCTGCGGATTGCCCAGCGACACGCCGACGACCCAGCCATGGTAATCGCCGCAATCGCCGAAAAATCCGCCATAGGGCACGTACAGCGTGCTGTTGAGCAGCAGTAGCGCGCCGCGCTGGTTCTGCACGCGTGGATCAAAAGCCTGTTCCTGCGCCCGCAGCGCATCCGCCACATCGATCGGCCAGCCGGGCAGCGGAGCACCATCCTTTAACGACAGCGCGAAAATGCGGTGCCGCGGCCCCGTAGCGTCCGCGATCATCGCATCGAGATAGAGGGTGCCGTTCGCTTCATCGATGACCGGCGTGCCCGTGATGCCGAGCGGGTCGATGTTGCCGCAGGCGAACGTCGATAGCGGCGCCGGTCGGCCGAGCGTGCGGGTCCACACGGATGTGCCGTTTGCCGCGTCGATCGCAGTGACGACATTGCTTTCGCTCGCGACGATCAGCAGGCCCGCGGCGGCTCACGG
>Ga0210400_10004046_pt1 | contig 12797 bp, 6 predicted proteins | sample IncBWH26MmetaG_FD_155456 | JGI IMG/M metagenome (GOLD analysis project Ga0210400, IMG submission 155456) | Forest soil microbial communities from Barre Woods Harvard Forest LTER site, Petersham, Massachusetts, United States - Inc-BW-H-26-M | ecosystem: Environmental > Terrestrial > Soil >...
TTCAATGCCACGCTCCGCAAGGATTTCATGACGGAAGCCGAGAGGTTCCTGGGCAGCATTTTGCTGGAGAACCACAGTGTGGTGGAACTGCTGACCTCAAACAGGACGTTCGTCAATAACCGGCTGGCGCGTCACTACGGAATCGAGGGACCGAGCACGTCCGCGTTCAAGGAGGTCACCCTGACGGATCCGAACCGCTTCGGCCTGCTGGGCAAGGCTGCGGTATTGATGAGGACCTCTTATGGCGACCGCACCTCTCCGGTGCTGCGCGGCGCGTGGGTGCTCGACAAGATCATTGGCGCGCCTCCTTCGCCGCCTCCGCCAAATGTCGTAACCAACTTGCCTCAAGAGGCTGGCGAGGCTCCGAAAACAGTCCGGGCCCGGCTGGAGATGCACCGCGACAAGGCCAGCTGCAAGATGTGCCACGGCGTGATCGATCCCACCGGCCTCGCGCTCGAGAACTTTGACGCGATCGGCCAGTACAGAACGGCAGACCGCCAGGCGAGCAACGCCCCTATCGATGCCAGCACGGTCCTCCCGAATGGTGTCGCGATCAACGGCCCGGTCGAGCTGCGCAAACAGCTCGCCAGCCAGCCCGATGTTTTTGTCGGTGCGCTCACCGAGAAGCTCATGATGTACGCCGTAAACCGCCAACTGGAGTATTTCGACATGCCCCAGGTTCGCAAGGTGGTGCGCAATGCCAAGAAAGACGACTACACTCTGGCGTCGCTGGTCTTGGGCGTTGTCAATACGGACGCGTTCCGCAAGCAAGGTCCGGAGGCCGTCTCCAAGGCGTCCCCCCAACAAAATGCAGTCGCAACCGCTGCAGTGAAGAAGTAGAGCAAGGAGACGAACATGTTCATCACCAAAAAGCACATCTCCCGCAGAACTGTCCTGAAAGGAGCGGGTGTTAACCTGGCGCTTCCCTTCTTGAGCGCGATGGTGCCCGCTTCCACGGCCCTGGCGCAGACGGCGGCGAATCCCAAGGTTCGCGCCGGCTTCTTCTATATTCCTCACGGCGCCGTCATGTACAACACTAAGTTTGGCCCGGAGTGGGATCGTTGGACTCCTTCGGGCTCGGGCGCCGACTACAAACTGAATGAGATCACCTCGCCGATGGAGCCCTTCAAGAAGCAGCTGACCACCTTCGGCAATCTGGAAAACGCCGCCGCGGCCGGTTCGGTACACGTTCGCAACCCGGCCACCTGGCTGAGCGCCACACTACCGAATGGCAACAACATGTCCACGACACTGGACCAGGTGATGACGAAGTTCATCAGCCAGGATACGCAGTTTCCTTCTCTGGAACTCTCCTCGGAGACCACGGTACAGGTGGCGGCCGGCAACGGCGGCCCCTTTACGACGTTGTCCTTCCGCGACGCGAATACGCCGCTGCCGATGGAATACAACCCGCGCAAGATCTTCCTGATGTTGTTCGGCGAAGGCGACACTCCGCGGGAGCGCGTCGCAATGGCCCGCCAGAAGAGCAGCATTCTGGACCTGATCCTCGTCCGTATCAACAAACTGAAGGGTGACCTGGGCAGCGAAGACAAGGCCATTCTCGATGGGTATCTCGAGAATGTGCGCGAGATCGAGCGGCGTTCCAAGATGGCTGGCAACTCAAATCTTTCGACCATCCAGATCCCCAATGCTCCGATCGGCGAGCTGGAGGATTTCGCCGAGCAGGAAAAGATCATGTACGACCTGTTGGCGCTGGCCTACCAGGCCGACCTCACCCGCGTCGCAACCTACATCACTGTGGCGGAAGGCACCAACCGGACCTATCCGTTCCTCAACATCTCCGACGGCTTCCACCCGGTCTCGCACCACGCTAACATCCTGGAACGCATCCAGAAGTTGGTGCAGATCCAGAAGTGGCATATGCAACAGTTCGCCGACTTCATCAAGAAAATGGCCGATACGCCGGATGGACAGGGCTCGCTGCTGGACCACTCGATCTTCATGTACGGATCGAACATGAGCAACAGCGACATGCACAACAACTACCCGATCCCGAACCTTATCGTCGGCGGCGGCAACGGCAAGCTGAAGCATGGCGGCCAGCACCTGGTGCTGGCGGAGCGCACACCCATCGCAAACCTGCATCTGACCCTGTTGCAGAAGGTCGGTCACGAGCAGGATCACTTCGGCGACAGCACGGGTACTATCTCAGAAGTCTAGGAGTAACACGTGAATCCGAGCGTGAATCGCGCTGTAAATAGACGAGATTTATTGAAGGGCGCGACTGCCGGTGCGCTCACGTTGTGGGCCCCGCGGTTAATGAAGGCCCAGCAGCCGGTCACCAAGCTGACCGACACTCTCGTAGTGATCGACGGAGGGGGCGCCAATGTCACCGCTTTCTCCACTGGAGAAGGCTTCGTGCTGGTCGACAGTGGAGCGCCCGATTCTGGCGATGCGGTGATGGCCGCGCTGAAAGGCTTGGCCCCGAACGTCAAGGTCCAGACCCTATTCAATACCCACTATCACTTGGACCAGACCGCCAATAACGAGCGGTTCGCGGCGCAGGGCGCCAAGATCATCTCCCAAGCGCGTACCAAGGAATGGATGGCGGCCAATTATTGGGTTCCGGACGAGCAGCGCTATGTGAAGGCTCGGCCCAAGGCCGCACTCCCCACGGAGACCTTTCGCGACCAAGGGTCCATGAAGGTTAGTAACGAGAAGGCTGGTAGCGAGGAAATTGACTACGGCTACCTGCGGATGGCGCATACCTCCGGCGACCTTTACGTCCACTTCAAGGGCGCGAACGTGATCGCCGTGGGCGATGTTGCTTCGCCGCTGCGCGATCCCGAGCTCGATTGGTTCACGGGAGGGTGGGTCGGCGGCCGCGTGGATTCCATGGATTTGCTGCTCGCGATTAGCAATGATCAAACCCGGTTCGTGCCGGCATACGGCGCCGTCATGACCAAGACGCAATTCAAGGCCGAGCGCGACATGATGGAGGAAGTCCGGCAGCGTATTTTCGACCGGGTCCGGGCTGGCGAGGGTCCCCAGGACATGCTGGAGGGCGGCGCTCTCGATGGCCTTCCACGCAAGTGGAAAGATCCGTTGAAGTTTTTGTATGCCGCGGCGAAGGGTGGATGGGCGTACCAGGATAAGTTGGGTGCGAATGTTGTTTAGGGAGGCATAAGTGAAGCGCTTCAATTTAGCCGTTTTGTGTGCTGCCATTGTGGGCGCTCTCGCTTTGGCGCATGCCGTTCTCGCGCAGCAGCAGGTGCAGAAGGCCCCCGACGATCTCGCGACGCTCATTCAGTCCGGCAAGACCAAGCTGGCACTCGAACAAATTCAAGCCGGGGCGGATGTCAATCGCGTGCAGCCCGACGGCACCAGCCCGCTGATCTGGGCGATCGACCGCACCGAGAATGAACTCGCAGAGGCGCTGATCGCCAAGAAGGCGGACGTGAACGCCGCCAATGAGTTTGGCGTTACGCCCCTGACGGTGGCCGCCCGTCAGTCCAACGCGCGTTTGGTCAAGATGCTGCTTGACGCCGGGGCGAAGGTCGATTCCGCGAACCCGGATGGTGAGACGGCGCTGATGATGGCGATCAGCGGCGGCGATCTGTCCATCGTCCAGATGCTGGTTGACGCGGGCGCGAATGTAAATACGATCGAGAAATTTCACAACCAGACGCCGTTGATGTACGCCGCTGCCTCCAACCGGAACGCGGCGCCGATGGTGAAGCTTCTGCTTTCCAAAGGCGCCGACGTCAAGCCGCGGGCGCTCTACTCGGATTGGCCCAGCCAGGTTACTAGCGAACCCCGCACGCAGTATCGTTCCGTGGGCGGATTGAACGCGCTGTTGTACGCTGCGCGCGGCGGCTGCTATGCGTGTGTCGAAGATTTGATCACTGCCGGAGCCGACGTGAATCTGCCGACGCCGGAAGGCGTTACGCCGCTGATGATCGCCCTGGACAACGAGCATAACGACGTGGCCAAGCTCCTGATGGATAAGGGAGCCGACCTCAATGTTTGGGATTGGTGGGGACGCACGGCGCTATGGATCGCTGTCGATCGCAAGGCCAGCCCAGGCGGAGGAGGCGGATTCAGCGGTTTCGCCGCGGGCGGCGGAGGCCGTGGAGGTGGTGGACGCGGCGGTCGCGGTGGACCTCCGCCTGTTGCGGCTCCTGCCGGGCCGGCTGTCTCCAGCATGGACATCATCAACGCGCAACTGAGTGCGGGCGTCGATCCAAATCCGGAAATGAACTTTCATCGGCCTAACGCCCCCAACAGAGGACGCTTTGGGGACAACCAGATCAGTACGGGCACAACGCCGTTGTTCCGCGCAGTGCAGAACAACGATGTGGAAGTCATTCAGGCTCTCCTGGCAAAAGGCGCCGATCCCAACATCAACACCATGGGATATACAGCCTTCCTCTTGGCGGCTGGGGCCGGTCCCGGTGGGCGCGGCGCCGCCACACAGGTGAATATGCAGATCCTGGACCTGATGACCCAGCATTCCGCCGACGTGAACGCCAAGGTCACCGGCACCCAGACTTACTCGTTTAATGTTTCCCGCGCTCCTTCGAACAATGAGGGCACCTCGGCGCTCCATGAGGCGGCGCGTTCTCTCCGGACGGATCTGGTGAAATATTTGCTCGATCAGGGGGCCCATCCCGACCTCCTCGATGCCGACGGCAAGAAGCCGATCGACGTCGTTGGCGTACAGCGCGGGGGGCGGGGTGGCGGCGGAGCACCTGCAGCCGCGGCTGCGGGCCAAGCCCCAGCGCAGGGTCAAGCCAAAGGAGCCGGTGCAACTGGCCCTGGTCGCGGCGCTGCTGGCCGTGGAGGCGCTAACCCGGCGGCGGTGGCCGAGATTCGCGGCATGCTCGAAGCGGCCGCTGCCAAAAAGTAGTCCTGCACTTCGCTACCGGATGCGCGCACGATCCGGGATCGTCATCCTCGGTTACTGCACCGACACAAAGTGACGTTCTCGATGTAGGACCTCATCAAGATGGTGGGGCCGAATACGGCGTCCTACATCCAGATAGGCAACCAGCTGGGAACGCTGCGGCGCGATAAGTGGTCGATAAAACGCTGGCCCCATCGGATTCGGCGAAGGCCAGCCCGGAATCCGCCCTCTGCTGATCCACCAAGCGAGGGGTGGGTCCCAATTGACCAGCCCTGCAGTTCGGACCTCAGGAGGCCGATCAATCGATTAATGCCAGTCTATGGTCGAATCTTGCAGAGAACGTTAATCTTCGCGCTGGTAGCAACCATCGCGTGCGGCTGTGAATCGGATTATTTCATTTGGATTCAGCGGAGCAAATCAGCGGATCCGCTGTATCGCTTTATCGAGAACGACAAGGCAGGCTATATAGACCAAAACGGCCGTGTCGTCGTCGCTCCCACACTGCGAACCTATGGCAACTCCGGCGAAGAGTTCCACAACGGCTTCCTTTCAGCCTTCGTCCCTCCGTACATCGATACGACTGGCAAAGACGTTTTCGACGGCCTAGAGGGCGGCGACTTTTCCGAAGGCCTGGCGCTCGCCAGGAGAGCGGGGGAAAAGGTCTGGGGGTACATCGATACCGCGGGGCAGTTCGTGATCAGCCCTCGTTTCGAGTCCGATGCAAATAACTCCGTCTCTTCTTTCTCTGGCGGTTTAGCCCTGATCGAGACCCATGGAAAGACTGGATTCATTGACCGTTCGGCCGTTTTCGTGATCAAACCCCGGTTCCTCGCCGCAAGAGACTTCAGCGACGGAATGGCGCGCGTAGTTGCCGAGGGTCCCTGCGTCCTTCTGCCCCAAACGCCGTGCGCAAGCTTGCGGGTACTAGGCGCGGACGAAAGAGGTTCAGGGCAAGAATGCAGGTTTGCGTTCATCGACAAGACAGGTCGGATCATTAGTCCGTTACGCTTCGACGACGCGGGCGATTTTTCGGAAGGATTAGCGGCGGTCAAAATCGCAGATCGTTGGGGCTACGTTGACAAGTCCGGCCAGTTGGTGATTCCTTCGCAATTCCAATACGCGGGGGAGTTCTCCTCAGGACGGGCTCCGGTTGTCGTCGATCAGGACGGAGGGTTCGGATATATCGACAGGTCCGGCAACATAGTGATCGACCCGCAATTCAACGAGGCGGAAAGGTTCAGCGAGGGGCTCGCGGTAGTTGGTGACGGGGACGATCGTTACTGGTACATCAATCCGCAAGGCAAGAAAGTGATCGCTGAAGATTTCGCAACGGCGAGCCCATTTTTCAAGGGATTAGCCCACGTTGAGTTGATCCCGAACGACGATATCGATCGGTATGCCTACATCGATCACGCCGGAAGGCACGTTTTTACATACGCAGGTACGCGGTGATGGGTCCGACGCCGATGTATCCTCAATTCGGAATAGCGTAAACCAGCAGTTTCGGATTGTTGTTTACAACAGGCGCGGCCGGCGCCGGAGGAGCATTGTTTCCGGCCTGCGCTGCGGCGGCTGTCGGCTCAAGAGGCGCTGCGCCCGCTGGCGGCGGCGCACCTCGTCCCGGGCCTCCAGCGGGACCTGCCCCCGCGCCACGTCCAATACCTCCGCGTCCTTGAGCGCCGGTCCCTCCCATGACGGCGATGTATTGCTTGCCGTCAAGCATATAAGTCATCGGTGGGCCGACGCCGGAACTCACCGGCAACGCTATGTCCAGAAGCTGTTCACCCTTGTCGGCGGTAAACGCTTTCATTCGTCCATTTCCCAAGGTTTGGATCACGAGGTTCGAAGCCAGGGACAACGTGCCGCCGCCCGACTGTCCGCCGCCGAGTGCGAACCAGCGTTCCTTCTGAGTCGCGGGATCCCACGCGCTGAGAATACCTCCGCGCACTTTGCTTCCATCAGGATTCTTACGGTCGGGTCCGTGAGGAGGCGGGGATGCCATCGGTGTACCGCCCCTTGCTCCACCTAGATTCAGCCCGAAGTTTTGGCTCCCCGGCGTCGGAGCATAGTTCTCCGCCGCCACGAAGCTGAAAGTGTTTTCGGCCGCGATCGGAACATAGATCAGGCCGGTGTTCGGATTGAACGACATCTGCGACGTATTATGCATCTGCACCGGATACACCGTCACGCCCTTCTTGGAAGAATAGAGCGCGTCGGGGTGAACGTCGGGACGGCCGGTTTTTGGGTCGATTCCTGTGGCCCAGCTCACCTGCGACATCTCGGATGCGGAGATGAATTCGCCGTTGGTGCGATCAATCACGTAGAAGTAACCATTCTTGTTCGCCTGCATGACGACCTTACGATTGCGATTGTCGATCCGAATATCCGCGAGCAGAAGGTGCTGAATCGCGTCGTAGTCCCATTGATCGCCAGGCGTGCACTGGTAGTGCCACTTCAACTGACCGGTGTCCGCGTTGATCGCAAGAATAGAGGCGATGTAGAGATTGTCCAGTTGCTTTTCTTGTCTGCCACCGTTACGAACGTCCGAGGACCAGACCGTCCCATTGCCGGTTCCGACATACAACAGGTTCTCGTCGGGATCATATGCCATTCCATCCCACGTGGATCCGCCACCGCCCATCTTCCACCACTCACCCGCCCATGTTTTCGCCGCGGCTTCCATGGCTTTGTTCTCGAAGCCCTTCGAAGGATCGCCAGGTGTTGTGTAGAACTTCCAGAGTTCTTTGCCGGTGTTCACATCGAAGGCGGAGACGTAACCACGAAACGGAGGAAACTCCGCCCCGGCATTGCCGATAAACACCTTGCCCTTCGCGACGCGGGCCGCCATCGTGAGGGAGTATGGGGAAATCTCGCCATCTTTCGGCTGCGGGATCGCCCATGAAGACCACAGGAGCTTTCCGGTCGCTGCGTCCAGAGCCTGCATGCGCCCGTCGACGACAGGGACGAGCACCTTGCCCTCGTACAGCGCAACACCCCGGCTATTCACACCGCAACACAGGCGAGATTTTCCCGGTTGCGTCATGGTTCGATCCGCATCCGGGTCATAGCGCCAGAGTTCTTTGCCGGTTTTCGCGTCGACGGCGGCGACGATGCTCCAGTTCGTCACGGTATAGAGGACTCCATTCGAATAGAGAGGAGTCGCCTGCTGGTTGCCCCCACCGAGACCGAGTTCATAGGACCACGCGGGCGCGAGCTTGCTCACATTCCCGGGATTGATCTGAGTCATTGTGCTGTAGCGCTGCTCACCCCAATCCATCCCGTTGATGGTCCATTCCGTGCCTTTTCCGGCGGTCTTCAGTGTCTTGTCGCCAATCTTTTTGACCTGCTGCCCAAACGCCAGTGTCGTCCAGATGAAAAGAGCCGTCCCAAGAAATCCCACAAGCGCAAAGGGTGCGGCGCGCACCGCCGAACCAAGCCAGGAATTGCTCGCGCCGCACTCCGTTTTGCGCGAGTTCCTTCGAAGAAGCAATCTCATACGCTGTGATGTCATGTTCTCCACAGCATACACCCGTCCCGGTCCGAAATCAGACTCTTTGGCGAGCGAAGTACCGCACGTTGAAGTCCGGCTATTTCTCTTGGTACGGCGCCAGACCGGAAGCTTGCCCGAGACCCGCTTGACACCACCGAATCATCGTAGTAACATTTTTGCGTCTGTAAAGGATAGGAACAAGGACACTTGCGGGTCGAGGCGGTTCCAGCTGAATCGGATTGCCCCGCGCGGAACTTTCGGATCGAACCATGGTGGAACGGAGCGAATCATGACAAAGAGAACTAGCCTCATCACGCTAGTAATAGTATGTGGACTTGTCTTGCTGGCCGTTGTGGGCGCAATCGCAGACCCTCCAAACACAAGCTCAAAGAATCTCGGGTACTCAGAGCTTTCTAATGGACGCGGCGGAACCAACGTGGAAGGTTTCGTAGCTCCGGACGGTTTCGACAAAGCGAAGTCTTTGGCAGCTTTCAAAGAAACCCTGTACCCCGTGCTTCGCGCCAATTGCTCCGGGTGCCATAGCACCGAGAATAAGTTGGGAAGCGGAGCTCAGGGTCCGCTGCACGCGGACGTCGACGTGAATTTGGCGCACGAATATGCGCTGACTCGCGTGAACTTCCGAGATCCGGAAAATTCCAGGTTCGTGGTTCGCATGGCCATCGACCGCCACAATTGTTTCGCCGAGAATTGCGGCGTAGCGGCCAAGCAAATGTTGGCGGCCGTGACCGCCTGGCGCGATCGGGTTTCCGACATGGTTCGGCCGGTTCCCCGCGGTGTTGAACAATCCACAAAGACCACCCAGGAGCAGATTCTGGCGTGGATCGAGGCTGACAAAGCTAAGACCCCGGCCACGGAGCGAGAGTTCATTAAGTACACTTCGTTCCATGAACTCCACAACGCGGGTGTAAGCGCTCAGAATCTAAATGACGCTCGTGCGGGTCTATCCAAGGCCTTGAATGGCTCGGCTCGGTGGGCTCCGAAGATCGTAAATCCCGTGGATGTGAACGGAAAGGGCATCCTCTATCGATTCGACATTCGCGACTACTGGGGATACACGCTCATTGATACGTCCAGCCCGGATTTCGATCTCTTTAATACGCTATCCGACGATGACATAGGCTTTGCCGGGGGAAAAGTTGATCGGTATGGCAAGACGCCGCCCCCGGTATTCGAGAACTTCCTGGTACAACAGAACAAGCTGAAGCCGGAAGTTACCCGTGACGACAAATTTGCCCGGATCGCTTGGGCCCGGGTCCTCAGGGGGAACGTGGAAGCTGCAAGTTCCGAATTATCTTCCCCGCCAAATATCGACGGATTCGTCGGACCCAGGAAAATCGCCGGCAACAAGCAGGAGTACGTCGAGCCAGCAGACCTCAAATACGTCGAAGCGGCCCAACTGACCTATACGCTCACCCGTCCGGATGTCTACAACGCCATCCTGGCGGTGCCGGGGTACTTCTGGATGTTCGAAACAGAGCTGGGCGTCGATAAATCCAAGGGTGTGGACTCGTACGATTACATGGTGACGCAGCGAGCTATTACGATCGACGGGCGTTTCTATTATCGTGCGCAGACCCCGAACGGCTACTACTGGAAGACGTTCGACATCTTCACGTCGGGCGATACCGATATCGAGAAACAGTATGCCGCGGGAAAGGTCACCATGCCGATGTGGCAGCAACCGATCCCGAAATTCATTAAAGAGCAAGGCGGTACTACGCCCCAAGACCTTACCTACGTGGCTATGTTACCGCTTGGCACTTACGCCGATGGTAAGTATACCGGACAAGCTGGCGGCCAGGCGTCAGCGGAAGAAGTGATCTGGAGTCTGCCCAACGGGCTTCAGGCATATGCAATCTTCGGCGCTTGGGCTCAGCGCCGTGTCGATGCGTTCACTCAGATCGTCCGCGATCCGAGAATTCAAAAGTTCGTAGGCGACAAGACCAATTCCAACCTGACCGGCACCGGTAGAGTCGGCGCTGTCACCGATCAGCGCTTGGGCGTGGCGAGTTGCGCTGGCTGCCACATCGATGGGATGAAGCGCAGCAATAACAACCTCCGGGACTGGCTGGATGAAGGCGGTGCACAAATCCCGCACGGTAACAACGGTGCCGGAGAGTGGGTGAACGATCCTGCGACGGTGAAGCGGGTTCGCGAACTCTACAAGCCATCCTCGGAAATGCGGGCCAAGATGGAAAATGATCGCCGCATTTTCTTGGCCGCGGAGGCCAAGATTAATGAGGGCATGATCCTCGGCGCAGACAAGAACACTTATGTCGAGCCGATCGTTTGGACCACAGAGTGGGCCCAGAAGCACTATAAGTATCCCGTCGCGAGATCTAACTAACTCGCTGACGGCTATCTCTCCTCGGACTTCCCAGGGTTTAAACACCCTGGGAAGTCTTTGACCTGCCAAGACCTCATTTTTTCGACCCCTCCCTGCCTCAGCCACAGAGCCCACTTGCACACGGACCGGGCGATACACAAAGTGGCCGAGTAGTTGCGTGTTAGAAGCTCCGGGTAGTATAGAAACCTATGAAATCAAGTAACGATGAGCGGCCTGAGGGGTCGGAACGCCTCGGAGGTGGCGCAGTACGACTCATCGCCCTGATTCTCGTGTCTGCGGCGAGCGCACCTGCGCAATCGGTTCCTGCCAGCATAAGCACGATCCCGCAGCCCACCAGCGCTCGCCCGTTTTTTGATGCTTCCGGAAACACTTACTACTTGGATGGACAGCCAACGGCGGGCGCGGCACAAACCCAGTACGGAGGCGGCACCTGCCAGATTCCTGGCTTTCATGGCATCCCGATACCAGGGCCTTGTGCAGATGCGCGTATCTCCAAAGTCGATCCTTCCGGCAACCAGATTTGGGGTACGCTGCTCGGCGGCCCGACCGCCGACAACGCAAGCGCGCTCGCCATCGATACCAGTGGAAACGTCGCGTTCACTGGCTCCACGGGCGGTCAGTTTCCCACCACTGCTGGCGCGGCCATCGGGTCCAGCGCAAGCGCCAAGGTCTTCGCCGCCAAGGTCACGGCGGATGGCAGCAAGTTTCTTTACTCCACTTATCTCCCGGAGTCCCTGGCCGCTTCGTCGGCCATCGCCGTGGATGCAGCGGGCAACGCTTATATCGCCGGTAAGACATCCGCGGGCCATGCATCTATCGTGAAGTTGAGCGCGGACGGCTCTACCATCGTGTATATTGCCACTCTCGCCGGCAGCAGTGCGGACGGGGTAACAGCCATAGCGGTCGACTCGGCCGGCAACGCTTTCGCAGCGGGGCAAACCACTTCGCCCGATTTTCCGGTAACAGCGGGCGCGTTCCAGCAGCAGCTAAAAGGAAGCCAGAATAGTTTCCTTGTCAAGCTGAGTCCTTCCGGCAGCGTCCTGGCCAGCACCTACTTCGGCGGGAGCGGGTCGGACAGCCCGTCGTCTATCGCCGTGGATGGCGCGGGCAATATCGATGTCGCGGGATCTACCAGCTCCCTTGATCTCCCCACGACGCAGGGAACCATCCAGGCTTCCGCGATCGTGCCTCCGTGGAACAATTTCGCACCCGCTGGCTTCGTCGCGCAGTTCGCCCCGGACGGCATTTCGTTGAACTGGGCGAGCTATGTGATGAGCTCTGATCTCGGCCTAACTGGTGCGATCTTCGACGTCGGTGTTAGCGCACTTGGGGTGAGCTCGGCGGGCGATATCTATATCGGCGGGCTAACCGGCCCAGGATTTCCGGTGACACCTTCGGCTCCTGTGATTTGCTTCCAAGGCTCGACCAACCGCACCAATGGCTTCCTGGCTCACCTGAATCCAAACGGTGCGCTTATCGATGCAACCTATCTGGGGAACAGCGCCGGAGGCGATATCATCGTCGGCGGGGCATTGTTGCCGCTTCCCGGCGGTGCAGTGCTGATAGGCTGGCGCGAGACCCCTTTTGGCGTCGTCTCCAAGGTCCAATTCGGCAGCGGAGGTTGGACGGCGCCGGCCTGCCTTTCCAACGACGTCCTCAACTCCGCGACGCTATCCGGTAACGGCGGGATCGCGCCCGGGGAGCTTGTTACGCTCACCGGTTTTGGAATCGGGCCTGACATCGGTGTGGTCTACCAGCCCGATGCACAAGGCAACGTTCTGACGCAGTTGGGCGGTGTTCAGGTGCTCTTCGATGGTGTGCCGGCGCCCATACTTTACGCGCAGTCGAGGCAGATCAATGCCATTGCGCCGGTTGGGTCTGCCGCGAACGGGACAAGGCAAGTCACGGTGACCTACAACCATCAGCAGTTCGGACCGGCGGTCGCGCAGGTGACGTTTGGTAGCCCTGGGATTTTCCGGCTGCAGTTCGGGCAGTCGGCGCAGGCGGTGGCAATCAACCAGGACAGGACGCTCAACGGACCAACGAATCCTGCGGCACGGGGCTCTGTGGTG
>Ga0210400_10004047_pt1 | contig 12789 bp, 10 predicted proteins | sample IncBWH26MmetaG_FD_155456 | JGI IMG/M metagenome (GOLD analysis project Ga0210400, IMG submission 155456) | Forest soil microbial communities from Barre Woods Harvard Forest LTER site, Petersham, Massachusetts, United States - Inc-BW-H-26-M | ecosystem: Environmental > Terrestrial > Soil >...
CTGGCATGACTAGGTCGAGAAGGACAATTTGCGGGCGCAATTGATGGATAAGCTCTATGCCGCTCTGCGGGTCGGACGCGGCATGAATTTCAAGACCCTCGTTTGCCAAAATGAAGCGCACGAACTTGATGTTCGCGGGATCGTCGTCGATGACTACAAGAATCATGTCTGGATCGTGTTTTCACCTTTCAGTTTCGTTCGTTGTTTCATCCAGAATCCCGCTACTCTCCAACGCTGATCGCCACGGCCTCTACTCCCCGCATCAGTTCGCCTCTTGTAAAAGGCTTGCGAAGGATCGATATTCCAGCTTCCACAACTCCGTGGTTTGCAATCACGCCGTCAGAATAACCAGACATGTAGAGAACTCTCATCTCCGGACGTTGGGGAGACAAGGTCTCAGTCAATGCCCGCCCACTCATGCCTGGCATGACCACATCCGTCAATAACAAATCAATGTGGGTTTCTCTCCGCTTTGCGATTTCGATCGCCTGAAAAGCGTCCTTTGCTTCCAGGACGGTAAAGCCCATATCCAGAAGCATCTTGCGAGTCAACTTCCGAAGGGGCCGTTCATCTTCGACAAGCAGAACAGTTCTATGTTCGGGGACAATTCTTTCTGACGCCTCAATTTCCTGGATCTTTTCCGCGGTTTGCGGGACTCGAGGAAGATAAATTTTGAATGAGGTGCCTTTCCCCGGTGCGCTGTCAACCGAAATGTAGCCACCACTTTGTTTGACCACTCCATAGACCGTCGCTAGTCCCAATCCAGTGCCTTGCCCTTTGGTGGTGAAAAACGGCTCAAAGATGTGGGCTTGTAGTTCGGCGTCCATTCCGCATCCTGTATCCGTCACTTTCAGCATAACGTAAGGACCAGGTGCGACGCAGCGATGGAGGGTCCGGCTTGTTTCGTCCAGTTCAACGTCCGCGGTTTCGATCGTAACCTTTCCACCCTGCGGCATCGCGTCTCGCGCGTTCACTGCGAGGTTCAAGATCACGCGTTCGATCTGGCTTCTATCTGCTTTCACCGTTCCAATTTGCCCGGCCGGAACAATGTCCAGTGAGATGTCCTCGCCAATCAGCCGCTCCAACATTTTCCCTGCCTCGCCCACAATCGTGTTGAGGTCAAGGGCCTGGGGTTCGAGTACTTGTTTCCGGCTGAAGGCCAGAAGCTGCTGCGTGAGGGAGGCCGCCCTCTTGCCTGCATTCTGAATCTCGTCGACCGCTTCCCGGTATGGGTCATCTGGGGGAATATGTTTCTGCAGCTCCTCACAATAACCAAGGATCACACCCAAGAGGTTGTTGAAGTCGTGAGCTACCCCACCGGATAGCCTTCCGATCGCCTCAAGTTTTTGAGAGAGGAGAAGCTGCTTTTCCAGATCTTTGCGTTCCGTAATGTCTCGATTTACGATTACCAGCCTCTCAACCTCCCCACGACTATTTCTAACAACGCTAGCAGTCGATTCCAATGGCACCCAACGTCCGTCTTTGTGGCGGATTCGATATTCGACACTACGCCCCACTCCTGAGCGCTTTGCTTCAGCCGCTGCCTCTATTACTTTTTGCCGGTCGTCTGGGTGAATTTGCTCAAAACCCGTGGTCTGGCTTAATTCCTCCCGCGAGTACCCAAGCAATTTTTGATAAGAGGGGCTGTTATACAACCGATTGCCGCTCCCATCCACGACGGCAATCATGTCGGCTGCGTTTTCGCTAATCAATCGGAAAAGTTCCTCTCGTTCCGCAGAATGTTTGCGAACCCGGGAAAGTTGAATTTGCTGAAATACGACATAGAGATCGAACACCAGGACCAAACCCACCAGGGCATGCACAGCCAGGCTCGTATCGATCGAATAGCCCCCCAGCCCCGGAATAAATGCGGGAAGCACGAACGACACAATCCCCAATGTCAAAGTGAGAGAGACAAGGACGCCAGTTAGCGACAACCACCATTGACGGCCCTCAGTACGGCGCCAGTTCTCCGGATTGGACCCCGAAGCGGGCCTCCTGAAATTTGAGGGAAGCATCATTTTGGTTCTCTCAGCGTGGGCTCAAACCCTTTGCGCTTGGTATTTTCAATTTTGCAACAGGTTTGGATAACGGCAGTGCTCGCATTGGTGGCGGCGTGTCTTTGAAGTTATCGACACGGCGAAGGAGTGCAGTGTTGCCTATTAAGAACGATAGGGCCTCCAGAATCCCTTTCATGGAGCGATGTGAGATAGCAGCAGAAGGGCCTTCGCCGTTGAAGATGAAGTGATGAACTGCCAGAGAGATTGGGCTATATACCACGCAGTTGGGTCGCGCAGTCCAGGTTGCGTTCGAGGTGCTGATCTACAAGGACTGCCACGTAACGAGAGCAGGTAGCCATTTCAACTTCAGTCCAGTTGGTTAGCGATGGAATCAGGCGTCCGATCTTCTCAACTACGAAATAGTAGGCTCGAATCGTGCGGTATCTACCGCCGGTGCCCCTTAGATCAGGGGTCAAATCGTGTACGCTCAAAATGGCTCGGAAATCGAGCGCCCTCACGGAGGCCGTGGTGATACCTGCTGCAATGCGCACGCGATCCGAAACTTGTTGCGTAGCAGTGTTCGCGATGGTTGCGCGCCAATAGTAAAGCCCAAATTGGCAGAGCATGACAATCGAGACACAGAATAGGATTGCGGCGATCATCTGACCCGAATCTCCTTTCGCGCGCCCTTCGCAAGGAGCAGCGTAGTGCGGCGCTCCTTGATGACCAGTCCCCGTACGCGTTGTGCGCCGACCATCACTAATTGCCTACCGGCAGGGCGACCCCGGCAACCGAATCGTGCAAGAGCGACCGTCTGTTAAATTTTGAATCGGGGTGACGCGGTGTCCAGTCCTCAGGTGGAAACGCAACATGCCAGAATTCCGGATGAGGCTCAAGAAATTGGACTCTCACGGCGGTAAATCCGTCTTCAATACGCTCAACGTGAGCGACTGTGCAGAATTCCTGTTGCCCAGTCTTAGCCTGCAGTAGGCTTAAGCGTTGCCCTTTTCTAACCGCTTTGCGTAGGTGAAGGAGACCGCCCTCGGCGTTGACGGCGATGGTAAAGCTCTCTTCTTTAAACGGCACTTCGTCTTGAGTTTTCCCCGACACGCATAGGGCGACTCTCGCGAAGATACGCTGAGTTTTTCGGATTGAAGGCGATTCAACCTTTTCAGCTTCGACGAACATGTGTCATGCTCCCTTTAGCCCAGATTCTTCACAATTGAACCTGCCGGAAGGGAGCTAATTGTATCGACATAACAACCCCCTCGGCTCAGTTCGCTCGTGCGCCCTTGAATTCGCGTTTGGGACTTGAGTTCCACAGCTTCGACAGTTGCTGTGAACGGGTGTCGGGTATGTCTCCGACGTTCGTGAGGATCGGTCTCAGCAGAACCGCCAATTTTGTTGTTAAGCTCTTCGCTCATGACCGTTCCTCGTCTCAGTTCCTACCGTGAGCTCGGCGCTTTATAGAGCACGCGGCATGCCCTTGTGTTGATCTGGCAACATCCATGGAATCAGTTGCTTACGGTCAAGCTAAAAACGATGAGTACACGATAGTGTCCAGCTGGCATATTGGTTGTACGTAAGGACTACAGTCAGCATCAGGCAGGGGGCTCGTTTCTTTCGCCTTCTGCTCCCAGTCAATGACTCGATTCCGACCCTGGCAGTCGTTGTTAGGGTTATTCGTATTGAGGGACGAATGGGAGCTCACTTGCCCGGCCCGTAATGCGGGCGGATAATGCCCCGGGGCAGCTGAGTGGAACGGCAAAGCGCGAAGGACGCTAAGGGAGGCTTTCATGGCAACGGCAAAGCTTTCGGACCAGCAAATTGCAGAGGAGTTGCGGAAGCTCAACGGCTGGAGCGTGGTGAGCGGAAACCTGCACCGCGTCTTCGAATTCAAGGATTTCACGCATGCATTCGGCTTTATGACGCGGGTCGCCCTCGCGGCTGAAAAGATGGATCATCATCCCGATTGGTCGAATTCATGGAACAAAGTGACCGTCGATCTGTGCACACACAGTGCAGGAGGCCTGACGAAAAACGATTTCGACCTGGCCGGCAAGATTCAGCAACTTCTCGGCGGTTGAGGATGGGTTCTTCGATTCAGAACAGCGCCAATTCAAAGCAGAGGGCGTTCGGAGTGGGATTTTTCAGATACGCAGGTATTTCGAAGAACCCAAGTCTCTTATAGAGTGTTTGGGCCTCATGCATGATGGGAAGCGTGTCGAGGCGCATCTTCCTGTAGCCCAGCGCGCGGGCTTCCACGATGACAGACTCAACCAATGCGCGGCCGGCACCTTCACCGCGGAGAGCAGGCCGGACATATAACCGCTTCAATTCGCAGGCTCCGTCTTCCAGCTTTCGCAACCCAACGCAGCCGACAGGTTCGTCGTACCCTTCAGGTCCCTGGCGTAACGCCAGCAATAGGCGGCCTGCTGGGGGACCATACGGACCGGGCAGCGAAGCAACCTCGCGCTCGAAATCTTGCAAACATGTCTCGACTCCTGGTGACGTCGCGTATTCCCGGAAAAGCGTGCGCGCTTGTGAAATTGCGGGTTCGGCGAGTGCTTGTACGATGCGTAGCATTGTAGCTTCAACTTCGGTTGATAATTGTCGATCGGAATGAAGGTGTAGGCAACATGTTCGAACTCTTTGGCCGCCGGCCTTTACGCCAATTTGGCCCATCGACGCCGCGTCTGCGGCATGTTTGATAGAATGTTTCTTTTCACCCAGAAACACGGAGGGGACGCCACCAAGATGCTGGAAGCGATAGAGCAGAGGAGCGCCGAACACGACCCTGTGTACGAGGGTTACCGGCGCTGGGGCTATCTGGCGGCAAACCTCGATCCATTAGGATTTCTAGCACCGGTCGAGCATCCGGAACTGGTCCGCGACGGCCCGGCCGCCGCTGCCGCGCGGAAATTTTATTGCGGCACGATCGGCGCCGAATTCGTGCATATCGATGATCCTGAACGCCGCCGCTGGATTGCGGAGAGAATGGAATCGGATCCGCCTCAGCCGGACCGCGCCTATATCCTGGAGCGGTTGATTCGTGCCGACTTATTCGAACAAGTCCTGCAGGCACGCTACCTCGGCAGCAAGAGATTTTCGCTCGAAGGCGTGACGGCGCTGATCCCGTTGCTCGACCGCGTACTGGCCGCCGCTGCGGAGGCGGGCGGCGAAGAAGTAGTGATCGGCATGAGCCATCGCGGCCGCCTGAACGTGATGGCTCACATCGCGGGACAGCGCGCGGCGGATATTTTTGCGGGCTTCGAGGACGTGGACCCGCGAAGCGTGCTGGGCAGTGGCGACGTCAAGTATCACGTGGGCGCCACAGGAGAGTACCGCACACGGGAAGGCCGCAAGCTGGGCGTGCATCTGGCTTCGAACCCCAGCCATCTTGAAGCAGTCGATCCAGTCGCGATCGGCCGCGCGCGCGCGAAGCAGGCGCGTATCGGCAGCGGCAGCCGCTCGAGAATTCTCCCGATTGTGCTGCACGGTGACGCTGCGTTCGCGGGCCAAGGCGTATTGGCAGAGACACTCAACTTGGCTGACATTGGGGCCTACTCGGTAGGCGGCACGATCCACGTGATCGTCAATAACTTGCTGGGTTTTACGACCGCGCCGGCCGAGCTTCATTCCTCGCGCTTTGCCTCGTCGCTGGCCAAGCGACAGGCGATTCCGATTTTTCACGTCAACGGAGAAGATCTCGACGCGGTGGTGCGCGCTGGTCAAATGGCAATCGACTATCGCCAAGCATTCGGGAGTGACGTGGTCGTGGACCTGATCGGGTACAGGCGCCACGGCCACAGCGAAGTGGATGACCCGACCATCACGCAGCCACTCCTGTACGCGAAAATTAAAGATCATCCGCCGCTGTGGCAGATTTACGCCAAGCAAATTGGCGCGGACCCGACTGCAATCATCGACGCAGTGCGAGGCGAACTCGAAGCCGCGCACAAAGCTGCAAGCGCGATGCAGAAAAAGCCGCGCCTGCGCAAGCTGCCGTCATATTGGTCGCCGTACAAGCGCGGGCGCTACGATAGCGCCTACGAAGTGGACACCGGAGTTCCGGCCGAAACGCTCGGCGAAGTCACAGACAAGCTGACGAGCTATCCGGCAGACTTCGCAATTCATCCGAAAGTGAAGAAACTTCTCGAACAGCGCGCCGAAATGGGGCATGGCAAGCGACCCGTGGACTACGGCATGGCCGAAGCTCTCGCGTTCGGGACGCTCCTGCTTTCAGGCACACCAGTGCGCTTCACGGGTCAGGACACACAACGAGGCACATTCAATCAGCGCCATGCGGCGCTGGTTGACACACGGACGGAAGCGCAATATGTGGCTCTTGAACACCTGGCCCCCGGCCAGCCGCTCTGTGAAATCCACAACTCCACGCTTTCCGAAGCCGGCGTGCTCGGCTTCGAGTACGGCTATAGCCGGGACTATCCCGAAGCACTTGTGCTCTGGGAAGCGCAATTCGGCGACTTTGCAAACGGCGCGCAGGTGATCATCGATCAGTTCATCAGCGCGGGTGAGGACAAATGGGATCTTCCCTCCGGCGTCGTGCTGCTGCTGCCGCACGGGTATGAGGGCCAGGGTCCGGAACATTCAAGCGCCCGCATCGAACGCTATCTGCAGCTCGCCGCCGAAGACAACATTCAAGTCTGCCAGCCCTCGAACGCCGCGCAGTATTTTCAGTTATTGCGCCGGCAAGCGCTGCGCCCCTGGCGCAAACCACTGGTCGTATTCACACCGAAGAGCATGCTGCGCCATCCCGATGCGTCTTCGCCGATCGAGGATTTTTTCCGGCCGCGGTTCGAGTGGGTTGTTCCGGATCGCGAAATCACTTCCTCCAAGCGCATTCTGATCTGCACCGGAAAAATCGGACACGAGTTGCGGCAGGAGCGCAAACAGCGCGGGGACAACGAAACGGCGATTCTTTTTCTCGACCAGCTCTACCCGTTTCCGAAAAACGAGCTGCGCGCGGAGATTGCGCGCCATCCGAATGCGCGTGAAATTGTCTGGGTGCAGGAAGAACCCGCCAATATGGGCGCCCTTTCCTATGTCCTGCCTCGCATTGAACACTACATTCAAGGGATTCCCGTGCGTTCGGTGAAGCGTTCAGCGAGTGCCAGTCCGGCCACTGGATCGGCCAAGGCGCACGAACTCGAGCAAAGGACATTGATCACACTGGCGTTCACCACGGGCCCAAACTGATTGGACTGACAGCGGCGTCAATGCGAACGACTTTGAGGAGGCGATTAAAGATGCGATTGAGGATTTTGCGGGGAGTTGCGCTGACGGCGGGACTGTGCTGCGTGGCAATTTGTGCTTCAGCACAGCAGAATCCGTTGGCGGCTGTGGCGCCGAAGGAAGGCGATTTCGTTACGCGGGATTTCAAATTTTCAGATGGCCAATCGCTACCTGAAATACGGCTGCACTACACGACAATTGGTACGCCGCAGCGGGACGCAAGCGGCCGCGTCACGAATGCCGTGTTGATTCTCCACGGCACGAATCGTGCCGGTCGCGTCTTCCTCATCCCTTCGTTTGCCGGCGTCCTTTTCGGGCCCGGTCAGCTGCTGGACGCTTCGAAGTACTATCTGATTCTTCCGGACCAGCTTGGCGCGGGCTTGGGGAAATCCACGAAACCAAGCGACGGCTTGCGGGCGAAGTTCCCTCACTATGACTATTCCGATATGGTCCGCGCGTCACAGCTGCTCCTTGCCCAGGGATTGCAGGTAAATCATCTGCATCTGCTGGTCGGCGCATCGATGGGCTGCATGGAAGGCTGGATGTGGGGCGAATCGAATCCCGGCGATATCGATGCCATGCTTCTGCTTTCCTGCCTGCCGGTCGAAGTCGCGAGCCGCAACCGCATGGTGCGCAAGATCATGGTCGATGACATTCGTCTCGATCCGGGATGGAACAACGGGAATTACACCCAGCAGCCTTATGGCTTGCGCGCAGCGCTCGGCCACCTACTCGTAGTGGGGAGCGTTCCAACGATCTGGCAGAAAGAATATCCGACGGCGGCGCTCGCGGACAAATACGTTAATCAGTACATCGAAGAAAACATGAAAACGACGGACGCGAACGATTTCATGTACCAGTATGACGCGTCGCGCAACTTCGATGCGTCGAAGGATCTCGGCAAAATCACTGCAAAGGTGTTGCTGATCAATCCGCAGGAAGATTTTTGGAATCCCGCGGAGCTTGGAATCGCCGAGCGGGAAATCAAGAAAGTGAAAAACGGGAAATTTGTCCTGCTGCCTTTTTCCGATCAATCGCGCGGCCACTATACATTTTTCCAGGCCGCGGTCTGGCAGAAGCATCTCGCAGAATTCCTGGAAGATTTGAAGCGCTAAGACGCGGGACCGTTGTAGTTTCCTGCAGGGGGCAAACTCCGAATACTTGCTGGAAGGGGTGTCTCTGCCTTGCTGATGTAACTTCGTCTTAATCAATATGTATAACATTCTTAACAATTGACATCTACCGCTGACCGTGGTACGAACGCCTTACTTTAATTGGGTGTTTCACTTATAGATTTCGTTCGTTGTGGCAACACGGCATTTCGGAGGCACCTCGTGAGTGTTTCCAGTTTTTGCCAGCCAGCAACGGGCCGGATTGCCCCTTGGCATGAAACGTGTCCGTTGGATTCCGCCTGTCGGTCTACCCATCTTCAAAATATTTCTTTTGACTTGATATCTGTGACATCTCCTCAATTGGACAGGCCTTATTCACTCGTCAATTTGGTTGGGATGTGGGTGTGTCGAATGTCAAAGAAATATGGAGTGCTAAATGGGAGGAACTGCGATGAAATCGAACGCGAGCAAGATCTTCGCATTGATCTGGGTTCTGGGGATACTTTTCTCGGCAACTTCGCTGCGCGCGCAGGTGGCCGGTGCCACGCTGTCCGGGACCATTACCGATCCCCAGGGAGGGGCAGTTGTAGATGCGAAAGTATCTGCTAAGAATGCCGCCACCGGTGTGACTACTGAAACCACCACCAATAGTTCCGGCGCATACAGCATAGTGAATCTCATCCCTGCGAATTACGATGTGTCGGTGACTGCAATGGGATTTCGTACGGCTGTGAGCAAGGTGACGCTCACAGTCGGGGCCCAGCAAGCGATGAACGTCGCTTTGACTGTCGGTGAAGTTTCGCAGACCGTTGAGGTCACGGGCGCGGCACCTGTAATTGAGACGGAGAACGCTACCCTCAGCGGCAACGTTCAGAGTGCACAGATTGTAGAGTTGCCACTGAACGGCCGCGACTGGGCCTCTTTGGCAACGCTGGAACCCGGCGTGGTCCAGGTGCGCCCTCACGAAAATGTGGAGCAACCCGGAGGCAATTTGCGCGGGTTGGGAAATCAGATGACCATTGACGGAAATCGGCCCACGCAGAATGTCTACAGGCTCAACGGAATTATCGTCAACGATTATTCGAACGCCGGCCCAGGGAACGTACTGGGTGCGAGCGTGGGTGTGGACGCGATTCAGGAGTTCTCGGTATTGACGGCCAACTACTCGGCGGAATACGGCTTCACCTCAGGCGGAGTCATTAACGCCGTAACTAAATCCGGCACAAACCAATATCATGGAAGTCTGTATGAGTTCATTCGTAATGCAGCATTTGACTCGTCAAATTATATTGACGGGGCAAAGAAGGGGGCTTTCACCCGCAACCAGTTTGGCGGGTCAGGGGGAGGGCCCATCAAAAAGAATAAGATTTTCGTCTTTGGTGATTATGAGGGACTCCGTCAGAGGAAGGGTATACCCGGGGTTGCCAAGGTCCTCACACCCAACGCAAGGCAGGGAATCATCAACGACCCATCAGGCAATCCTTTGCCTGCATTCTCGGGGCCGTGTCCATATCCCAATATGACACTGAACCCCGGAGCAGCCGTATGCGTTGATAACACGATAGCAGCCTTCGTTACCGCCCTCGATCCGCTGCCCAATTGTAACCTTGCTGCACCTGGTTGCTTGGTCGGACCTTCCTTCAACGCCGCGCATTACACGTTTTCTGGCGCGCAAGCGGTGACCGACAACTACGTCACGCTCCGAGGCGACATCAAGATCTCGGACAAGGACAGCTTGAATTCCAGTTGGTATCGGGACAACTCCTCGTGGGCCAAGCCCAATAGTTTGAACACTTCAACGAGTGGATATCTGCTCCCGAACCAAGCCGTGTCCATCGAAGAAACTCACATCTTTGGCGCCTCGATGGTCAATTCTTTTCGATTGGGATATGGCCAATCAATCGTCAAGAACCCTGGGCTTGCGGCTCTCAATCCGGCGCTTCTGGACACGCAGTTTGGCATGACTTCGTCGCTCTCTGCTCCTGGAGTCAGTGCGCAGGGGGGTGGTGATGGACTTGCCGGTATCACGAGCTTCGGGGGCTTCAGCAAGGCTGGGGGGTTCAGTGACTGGGTTCACACTTATCAGGTGTTCGACGACGCCTCTCGTACGTTCGGGAACCATAGTGTGAAGTTCGGCTTTGAGTTCCTGAGAAATCACACCGATCTGGTCAACGGAAATGGAAACGGCAGCGCAGGCTTTTTGGATCTGCCGAGTTTTCTCCAGAATATCACAGCCACGGTTAGGATGCCCCCGAGCCCACCCTTCACTGCTGGAAACACGAAACACTACAACCGCAATTCGGTTTTCGGCGGATACATCCAGGACGACTGGAAGATGCGTTCCAACCTGACTGTAAACTTGGGATTACGCTACGAAATGTCAACGATTCCTTACGAAGTCAACCGAAAGTTCCGGATCCTGCCGACGCTCTGGACGAATCCAGGCAGCTGTGTGGAGGATATCAACGGCCTTCCCATAGACTCTACATGTACAGCTCTTAGATCATCGGTTTTCGCGAAAAACCCGACACTCAGAAACTTTGAGCCGAGGATCGGTTTTGCCTGGGATCCATTTCACAACGGCAAGACTTCTGTACGAGGGGGGTTCGGAGTATTTGATGTCCTCCCGATGCCGTACATGTTTGGGCTCAACGCGTTGCAGGCCTCTCCAGCCGGTGCTGAGGTCGATCTTGGCCCAGCGCAATTTACTTCGCCAGCCGTGGCGCAAGGGTTGTTTGGCAAGAACGGCGGGTATACCGCGATAGCTCTTGCCACCTCGCCGAGTTCGGGCGGGAGGTTTCAGTATACGGATCCCGACCCGCGTCGCAACTACGTCATGCAATGGAACGCGAATGTCCAGCGGCAAATCACGGCGAGCACTTCGGTCACGCTTGCCTATGCAGGATCGAGGGGAATCCACAATCCTTTCCAGACCGATACGCTCAATACGGTGTTTCCAACTAAGACTTCGGCTGGCTGGCTGTTCCCCGTCGTCCCCAGCGTGGCCGATCCCAATAATGTTATTCCTACGGGTACGCCTGTGGCCTGCTCATCCCCGTTGGCGCCGGCGGGGTCTTGTGGAACAAACCCAGCGACACCCCCGACCGGAATTGTGCCAGGGAACCTTATCAATCCATTCATTCCCAATTTAATTCTGTCGACCATTTTTGAGAGCCAGTCCTGGTACAACTCCTTCCAGGCGAATTTCGCGAAGAAGATGAGCCATGGCCTTCAAATGGAGGCATCCTTCACATGGCAAAAGTCGATGGATACCTCGTCTGGCAGCTTCGCGGGCGACAACTACTCTCCCAGCCCAACCGCGGCCACACCGTGGTGGGACTTGAGCATCATCAAAGGGCTGTCGGACTTCAATGTTAGCCGCAATCTGACGGTTAACTGGTTGTGGCAGATTCCGACACCGGCGTCTTTCTCCGGGCCCGCTGGGTGGATAGCAAGAGGATGGGCGGTGGGAGGATTGTTCGAGGTGAGCGACGGCAGTCCAATCTGGCCATTAAGCGGCCTCAACTCGGACCCGTTGGGCCAAATCAACCAGGAGCCGATGTCTATTCCAGATTTAGCTCCCGGCTGTACTCCCAAGAACGCGGTTCAGCCGGGTAACCTTCAGTATCTTAAGGCCCAATGCTTTATCCTTCCCGTCGCGCCAGCCGGCTTTGATCCCACGCACACTAAGTGCGATCAGAGTATCATTATCGCTAATCCCACCCTCGATCCCAACACGTGCAGCAATCTACTCGGCCACTTACCGCGCAACTCGATCATTGGACCGGGGTTAATCAACGCGGATATGTCCTTTATTAAGGACAACCATATTAGAAGGCTCGGGGAAAACTTCAATATCCAGTTCCGGGCAGAGATGTTCAATATATTCAATCGCACCAACTTCGCGCCTCCTACAGACAATCTCCTTGCTCTTGACCCGCTTCCAGTTGGTGGCTTCGGCCAGCTTGACCAGCCCACGCAGGTGAATATGAGAGAGGTGCAGTTTGCATTAAAGATAGTCTTTTAGTCGTGAAGTAACAAGGAAGCTTGTCGGGTGGGGAGCCAGGAGTAATCTACTTACGGTCCTGGTTCCCTTCTTCATCGAAGTGAGACGTCACCTACATGTACAACAATTGTTCCAAGACAGGACGGCGTTGGGCAAGCCAACGATGGCTATTTGCCCCTCGCGGGCAGTAGGAGTCCACGTCAAGTTTCCACTCTTGTTTGTTCGAGGAGCCGATGTCATCTCGGGCAAAATGCACGAACGGAGCGCACACGAAAGAAGATGCCACAGATGTCGCGCGGCAGTCCATTGCTCTGCGCTGTACGGTTTTTTTTGGAGGTTTCCATGAGACGCCATTTAGAATTCTTCTCAGCCGTGATGCTTTCGCTGTTGGCTCTGCCTCTCTTCGCTCAGAATG
>Ga0210400_10004049_pt1 | contig 12788 bp, 11 predicted proteins | sample IncBWH26MmetaG_FD_155456 | JGI IMG/M metagenome (GOLD analysis project Ga0210400, IMG submission 155456) | Forest soil microbial communities from Barre Woods Harvard Forest LTER site, Petersham, Massachusetts, United States - Inc-BW-H-26-M | ecosystem: Environmental > Terrestrial > Soil >...
CAACGCAGCTCGCGTCCCGAGCGATTGTGATTATCCGGTCGGCAGTCTCTCTCCTCTCCTATTCGTATCGTAGCGCTACCATCGGATCTACCCGAGCGGCTCTCCTGGCCGGAATCCAACACGCCAGTGCACCGGTTGCCAGCAACAACGAAACTGTGCTCGCGAGCGTCAATGGATCATAGGGTTTCACGCCGGGCCAAAGCTCTGATTCGACAGCTCGCCCCAGCAACAAGCTGGCGCACAGCCCCACAGCGACTCCCGCCAGGACTAACCGCAAACCCCCGAGGATAACCAGGCGAAGCACAATCGCGCGCTCCGCACCCAGAGCCATCCGGATTCCGATCTCATGCGTCTTCTGCGCTGTAGTGTAGGCCAACACGCTGTAAATGCCGACCGTAACGAGAATCAGCCCCACGCATCCAAAGATGATCATCAGCAGTAAGGCGAATCGAGGGCCAGCGTACCATCTCTGGCCAATCATATGATCCAACGCGTCGGGATACATGAGCGCCACACCGGGATCCGTCGCCCATACGACATGCTGCACTTCATCCATCAACGCCATGGGCGTCCCTGATGTTCGAACGATAAGGGCTCGTTCTCCCGATCCAGAAACCGTGTATGGAACCCATATCTGAGGTTCGATTGGAGCCTCGAGTCCACCCCTACCGTAGCCCGGCGCACCCTGATTCGAGACGTCATCTACCACTCCCACAATTTCGAACGAGGGCTCCCGCAGCGAATCGGCAACGTTCTTGAGTTCCGCAATCTTGACTTGACGTCCAATCGGGTCTTCGCCGGAAAGATATGTGGACACAAACCTCCGGTTGACCACCGCTACTTTTCTCGCATCGTTGACTTCGTCTTCTGTGAACCCGCGCCCTGTCTCGAATGGAATGCGGAGGAGGCGAAAGTAGGTCTCGTCGACGTTCTGCAGCTGTGCATGCCATTGCTCGTTGGGCGATTTGCCGGAAACCTCGATTTTGCTGTCTTGGCTGTTGTTGGGTGGCACCGAGCTCGATTCCGCCGCATCCACCACCCCTGGGATCGCCTTGACCCGCGCCAGCACGGGGCGGAAGAACGTGCTTACCTGCTGTGCCGTTTTGTAGCGATCCGGCGGCAGCAGCAACATCGTCTTGAAAACGTGATCTGGCTGCAGCCCAAGGCTCACGTCACGTAGCGCCAAGAAACTGTGCATCAAAAGCCCTGCGCCGATTAGGAGCGTTAGTGATACTGCCACTTCGATCACCACAGCTGCGTCTCGTAAGCGGGCAGTCCGAAATCCGCCGACCACACCCCTTCCCCCATCTCGCAGTGGATTATTCAGATCGCGGCGTGCTGCCTGCAGTGCCGGAGCCAAGCCGAAAAACAGTGGCGTCAATATCGCCAAGGCTAATGTGAAGGCCATCACCGGCGCATTCAGTCCGATCACGGACTCTGCGGGAATTGAATCCGGCGGTATCATGGCGACGATCAATTTCAGTCCGCCCCACGCTATCAGCACGCCGAGAGCAGCTCCACCTATCGCTAGTACCAGACTCTCGACCAGCAGAAGCCGCACCAGTCTGCCCTGGCCCGCCCCGAGCACCGCACGGAGCGCGAATTCCTTCTCTCGCGAGGTTGCCCGGGCCAGCATTAGGTTCGCGACGTTCACACAGCCGATCAACAGCAATAATGCGACGGCCACTAGAACGGTGTAAAGTGCGGATTCAAAGTGCCCCGCGCCTGAGTTCCCTATCTGAATGACGAACACTTGGAATCGGTTGGGATAGTCCTGCGGACGGAGTTTGGCCAGCCGGCTGAGGATGCCGGTCAGATCTGACGACGCTTGCGCGATCGAAACCCCGGGCTTGGGCCGCCCTAGGATGAACCAGAGCTGCGGTAATCCCGCAAAGCCAATCGATATTCCTGGATGCGGCGTCCTGGGAATCCATACATCGGCGTCATACCAGCCGAAGCGAGGCGGCATAATTCCGACCAGAGTTCGTGCCGTCCCATTCAGCACGAAGATCTTGTTCAACACGCTTGGATCGCCATTGAAGTGCGCCTTCCAGGTCTTGAACCGCAAGACGAAAACCGGCGGTGCTCCCGACTTGTAGTCTGCAGGCTGTAAAACCCGACCGTACAGTGCCGGCATACCAAAGAACTCAAATGAGCCTGGTGTCATATCGGCTCCGGAGAGCCATTCGACGCCCGCGCCATGTTTGTAAAGCACGGGATCGTCGGCGGTGCCAATCATGCTGTCAAATGTATGGTTCTGCCCGGTCAACGCCAGAAGTTCGTCCGGACTGAACCCCTGACGCCCCTCATCCGGACCTTGTGAAGCGCCATGGACGCGGGGATGTACGATCTGTCCGGCATCCTTATAAGGAAATGGCTCGAGCAACACGTTATCGATGACGCTGAAGATCGCTGTGCTGGCGCCGATACCGAGCGCGAGCGTGATGATCGCCATTAGGGCGAAACCGGGGTTGCGTTGGAACTGACGGAGGGCGTAGCGCAGGTCTTGCCAGACGCTCGCGAAGGAGTTGTGCTCCCCACCGCCAGGCAACGGTGGTTCTGGTCGCATTTTGCTCACCGTCCGGAGTAGCCCTTTGGCAAGCAGGTTCTCGTAATCCAGTTCCATCAGCACAGCGCTTCGGGCATCTTCGTCCCTAGCGCCGCCGGACACCAACTCGTTATAGCGATCCTCCAGGTGCTGCGACAATTCCTCAACAATCTCGTTCTCGCGACTTGAGTCCAGCTTGAGAGACGAGAGCCGCCCAGCAATTTCCTCTCTCCAGTCAGGCATGTTCTGCCTCCGTGATCCGGTTGACTGCCTCCACAAATGCCTGCCAACCACGGCGCTGCGAGGCCAGAACCTTTTGACCCTCGGACGTGAGGCGGTAATAGCGTCGGCGGCGCTGGCCGCTCTTTTCCACCCATCGGCCCTGAAGCCACCCGCGTTTCTCCAGGCGATAGAGCAATGGATACAAGGAGGCGACATAGAAGCGGACAGCCCCGTTGGAGCGCTGCTCGATGAGTTTGGAAATCTCGTAGCCGTGTCTCGGCCGGGCCTCGACAAGAGACAGGATCAAAAGCTCCGCACTGACCTTCTTCCACTCGACATCTGGTGTCATGGCTCGCCCCCACATATGGCGTATCCATATAATGACGACCCTGGGCACCAAAGTCAACATCAAGCGACTAGACGGGGCTGCATCCATTCCTAGCAGAGGCGACCGGAACCGAGACTAAGTATGCTTCCTTCTTGGGTGAATAGAGCTGTCGCATTCTTGCCTGAGCAGAGGTCCTATTGATGAATCAGAATTTCGCCGCAATTATCCTCGGCGGTACCGGACAAGTCGGTGGTAAATCCGTTTCAGAACTCCTAGAAATTCCGGAATGCAGGGAGGTGGTGATGGTCACCAGAAAAGCCCATTGCACCACGATCACGGGTACGAAGGCGATTGAGTCGCATGAGCTGAGTCATACATCATATTGGAGAGCACATCGGAGGGAGCGGCGCAGAGAGCCAAGCCAAGTGGTTGTCAGCGCAGCTCAAAAGTCCTCGACCATCCAGGCATTATTGTCACCCGGAGTTGGCATTTCTAGAATCCCATGCCGGCCATCGGGAGATTGAATAAAGAAGGCAAAATGAGAATCCACTTGCCCTTCCAGGACCACCTCCGCCTTCCCGGCCCCATTGAGGGCAAGGATCACGGGCACGCCTGCGGGCGTGAGGCTCCGTATGAAGACCCTCGCGCCATCGGATGACCAATCGAGGTTAGACAACGGCCAGTCGTTCAGGCTTACATCGTGAGCGGCGCCGGTGTCCAGCGAGAGAAATCGAATTCGATGCGGGTCGAGGACGAGTGCAAGACGCGATCCATCCGGGGAAAGGCTCCAGTGAGATAAGCCATTCGGAATTCTCGTAACCTCGCGACCTGCACCGTGTTCCAGATCAAACGAGACAAGAATGTGATCGTGCCCCACAAGCTTGCTGAAAATGCACAATTGCGATGGGGCCCTTGCACACTGGTAGTTGGTGATTCCGTTTTCCTGCAGAACCAGCCGGGGAGGCCCTCCTGCCAACGGCTTGGACATCAAGGACGCCGGGGACAGAGGATTGTCTCGCTGCGATTCAACAAGATAAAGTATGTGCGCACCATCCGCGCCTAAACGCGGGAAACGCATGCTGCGTCCTTCAACGAGGACCTCGGCTGTGGTTTCGTCGATCTTCTGTTTGAAGAGTTTCCAGGTCCCATTCCGATCGGAAACGAAAAGGATGGCCTTGCTATCGGCGGTCCACGCCGTGGCCAGACTCTCGTTTGTGTCCAGGGTCAGGCGCCGAGGCGCCTTCCACCGGCGGTTGCCTGGATCGCGTTCGGTGATAAACACCTGACGCGTTGTGTTCCCCCTCGAGACAACGAGCCACTTCCCATCCGACGTGGCACTCAAACCACCAATCCACCCTTGCCCCTCCGTCACGCGTTGCAGTGGGGCGGTCGTCTTCCCTGTATGCTCGTTCATCGAAATCGAGTCAACGGCCGTATCTTCCCGTTCGCTCGCAGGATCGTTGAGATAAGCAAAGAGAAGCCGTTCGTCCGCAGTCCACCACAGGGCTGGCCGCAACCGAGAATCGTCCTTCAATACAACCTGTAAATCGCCGCCATTCGCATCGCGCGTGAGGAGCGAGTTCGCGAACACCGGGGGATCAGGCGTTGCCAAGTGGGATTCGACGTATGCGAGGCGTGAGCCATTGGGTGACCATGCGGGGTGTTGAATCCAGCCATCCCCCAGGTTTGGCTGGTCCGCCTTTCTCGCCAGGGCCACTCTTCGGGCATTTGCGCCATCGGCGTCCATGACCCAGAGTTCGCTTCCAAATTCCGGCCCGGGCACATAGGCGATCCGGGATCCATCCGGGGACACCGATCCCGCTGCCGCGTCGTCCATGAGCTTTTTCGGAGTGCCGCCGAAGAGGGAAAGCTTCCACAGACTGAGTGTTCTGGACGGGTCTTCTCTCCGTGTCACCAGCAGATGGGTGCCATCGGGAAACCAGTCATCGGGCCATGCAACGAAATCTCTCGGCAGACCCCAGGGGCGGGTTTCGCCGTTCGCGATTTGCCGCAGATAAAGCCCCGCATTGTCATGAAAAGCGAGATATTTCCCGTCTCGCGATAGAACCGCATTTTCGACGGGCGCTTCTGGTGGATTTGAGGTGATGCGCTCTTCCGTAGCCAGATGGGGAACGAAGGGACTGTGCACGTCCCGCGTACTGTCGGCCCGGCGTATTAAGAACCCCGCAGCGACGATTCCGACCGCCACAATGCACGGTCCTGCGAGGGACAAACCGGAGAGTCTCCTGCGGCCAGGGTCGAATTGCGGCTTGGGTTGTGACTCGGGGCGATCCTCGTTCTCGATCTCCGGGGGAAGATGTGTCTCCTCCCTGGCGCCCCCGTTGCCGCCTTCCTCCGCAGCCGTCACATCGCACAGAAATCGATAGCCTACCGTAGGAACGGTCGCGATAAATCGTGGCTCACGGCTGTCATCTCCGAGCAGCCTGCGCAATGTGGCGATGCTGCGCGTGAGCGAGTTGTCAGAGACTGCACAGTCATTCCAGACCGCGTTCAGGATCTCGTCTTTCGTTACCAGTCTCCTGGGATTGCGCAACAGAAACAAAAGGACGCGGAAGGCCTTCGGTTCCACGGGAAGGGGTTCTCCACCCTTGACGAGCAGGAACTCGCGCTCCCTGACCTCGATGTCGTCAAACTTAAAAACAGAGAACTTATGATCCATCACGAATCCGTCACTCGCTTTTCAGAGAATCGTCCGACTTGCGTCACTACCCCGCGATGGCACTGGGCGACATTGCATTCAGCCAACGAGGCTGAGGTGATTCTCAATGTCGCTCGTTCAGTGCTTTGTTGCCGTTCTTGCCGCCCTGGCCCTTTCCGCGCTCCATGCTGAACCAGGCTGCCCGGGGAACCTCGCCGGTTCAAGCTTGCGTCGCATTCAAGACAATCTCATGGTTGTTCGAGTCCGGATCAACCGCACTGGGCCCTACGACTTCCTGGTGGACACTGGCTCCCAGATCACGACGATCGACCCTGCTCTTCCCTCGGATCTTCATTTGAGAATCGAAGGCACAACCGGAGTGAGCGGCGTTAGAACTCAATCCCGGAGCGCGTTTGCTTTTCTCGACTTGATTGAGGTCGGAAGTCATTCGGTCCCACAGTCTCTCGTTATCGTTCAAGACATCGCAGAGCTTAAGGAAGCAGATCCTCGCTTGCGCGGGATACTGGGTGAGAACTTCCTTGCCCGCTTCGATCTGCTCATCGACAATCGCAAACGAATCCTCTGCCTTGATGAGTCGTCGTCTCTCTCGCAGGCGATTCGCGGTGAACATGTCCCCCTTGAGCGGCCTCACGGGCCACGAGACGCTTTGCTCTTTACGCGCCCACTAGTTGTTTCTGTGCGCTGGATGGACGACCTCGTGGACCCTGTCTTGCTTCGGCTGGATTCAGGGAGCAACGCAGCAGTTTTGTATTCGGCCCAGTCGCATTTCCCGGGGCCTTCTGTAGCTCGAACATCAGCGCTCAAGCGCGTCGTCAAAGGAGTGGAACAGTCATTTGCCGTTCTGCCTGCCCAAGACATCCTCGTGGGGACACATCTGGTAAAGCAACTGTCCTTCGTAGTTCCTCTAAATGGAGTGGGCGAGATTGCCAGTCCCCGCGAGGACGGCCTGCTTCCGACCAGTGCTTTTAGGAGTGTTTTCATCAGCTACTCGAAAAGCTATTTAGTTCTGGATGCTCGGACCCCATAGTTGAAGAAGTGTCTAGATTTTCAGGAACGCGAGGTTGCGCTCGTGCTTGGAGGGTCTGCAACGCAAGCACTTCCGAATGTCCTGAAATCACCGGAAACTGTTCGGACTACTTTTCACGAGCATTGCCCTAAGATCCCTTAGAACCATCCGCCGGACGGCGTCAGATCATTAAGGCGCAGATACGTGACGAGATTGCCGTAGTGCAGGGCGTCGTGGTTGGCAACCTGCGTCAGGATGAACATCTTGTTGGTCTTGAACCCAAAGAAATCGGCCGAATCATTGAGGTGCGCATCGGTGAAGCCAGAGTCCATGCCATCGCAGTAGGCGAAAGCGCCCTTGAGATAGGCTACGATCTCCGCCTTCGAAGCCTTCGCACCCGAGGTGGCAGGCGGCGCTTCTCCCTTGGCGTTTGAACACAAGATGTACGAGATATCGGCCACATGGGTCACGATCTCTCCGAACGATCGAACGTCCTTGGTGGGCCGGTAGCTGTATTTTGACTCTGGCATCATCTCCGCCGCCTTGGTGATCTTGTCCTGCATGTTGAGGCGGAAAATCGACAGCGTTCTCGTTAGCGGATTTGGCGCGGCGATCGGATTGGGCATGTCCGCTGCTATTTGGGCTTTGGCTAGAGTCGCCGGGATTGAAGTGGCGATCATACCTCCAAGAACTACGAATCGAACAACGGCTCGGACAGTACAGAAGAGATTTTTCGAGAAGTCTTGCATTCTAACATCCTCCTGCCCGGCCATGAGTGCACGCGAAGCGCCACTTGGAGCGCGGAGTGCTACTTCTTTGTAGTCAGCAGGGAACTAGATGAGCTAAGGCTCTGGATTCGAAATGGAACTGTCCGTTTTCGGTCAAAACTGTTCGTGGGCGGACAACCCTCGATACGTCGTTGAAGAAAGGCATTGACAGTACTCATGTTCGGTTGCAATATATCGCAATGAAACATATTGCGATGATGACTATCGACCGAGAGTTGAAGAAGGGCAGCGCAGAGCTGCTAATCCTCTCCCTGATTGAGCACCGTACGCGCCACGGTTACGAGATCAGCAAGCTGATCGAGAAGCGATCAGGAGGAGTGTTGAAGTACAACGTTGCTTCCTTCTATCCGCTGCTGTACCGGCTCGAGGAGCGAGGCCTGATCGAAGGGCGATGGGTTGAAAAGGTCGGCCAGCGCCGTCGTCGCTACTACAAACTCACAGCAAAGGGGAAGAAGATGCTGGAGGCACAGCGTTCCACCTGGGCCAACCTGGTGAATGCGATCCGGCTGATCACGGAGGCCGAGAATGCCTGACTGGAAAAAGGAAATTGAAGCCGCGATCGCTACACTGAATCTTTCGGCAGCGCGCGAAGCAGAGGTGGTGGAAGAACTGAGCCAGCACCTGAATGATCGCTACGAAGAGTTGCTCATCTCCGGTGTCGGCAAAGAGGAGGCCTATCGAATCCTGAAGCAGAATTTGATAGACGGCAAACTGGTGGCGGGATTGAAAGCTACCGTGCGCGAGTCGCCGACGCCGATCCCCATCGGCAGGGAAAAACAGGAGAGGCCGTTGGCAGGCCTTTGGAATGATCTGCACTACGGCGCCCGTCTGCTGATCAAAAGCCCGGGCTTTGCCATCGTCGCGATTCTTTCGCTAGCTTTGGGGATTGGCGCGAACACGACTATTTTTCAACTCATCGATGCGGTGCGGCTCAGAACCCTTCCCGTAAATAAGCCTGATCAGCTTGCGCGTGTGGCAATCGTGAACTCGCCCCACTGCTGCAGCGGGGACTTTTACTCCTCAGACTCAGACCTGACGGGAGATCTGTGGAAGTCCGTGCATGACCGGCAACAGGGTTTCTCCGCGATCGCGGCATGGGCTGATACCCGCATCAATGTTGGAGCGGGCGGAGAGGCTCATTACGCGAATGTACTGCTGGTGAGCGGAGATTTCTTTCATGTTCTGGGGCTACAACCCTTCGTGGGCCGTTTGATCTCACCCACTGACGATTACCGTGGATGCGGCGTGCAGGGTGCAGTCCTGAGCTACCCTTTCTGGCAACGAGAGTTTGGAGGGCGGCCGGATGCGGTAGGCAGCAAACTCCTACTCAACGGCCATCCATTTCAAGTCATCGGGGTTGCGCCAGCAAGTTTCTATGGTCTTGAGGTCGGACAGAACTTCGATGCTGCCCTTCCCCTCTGTAGTGAGCCAGTATTCTCCACGAATCCCAACCGACCTTCCCTGATGGAGAGCCCGGCTGTCTGGTGGCTCGCCGCCATCGGCCGGCTGAAGCCAGGTTGGACCCTCGAGCGAGCCTCTGCGCAACTCGATGCGATCTCGCCTGCACTTTTCGCCGCTACGGTGCCTACGGGTTACGACGCAACTGCGAAGAAGGACTATCTCACGTTCCACTTGGGTGCGCTGCCCGCAGCCACGGGGGTTTCCGTCCTGCGCAAAGACTATGATTCCTCGCTGTGGGTATTGTTGGCGATGTCAGGATTGGTTCTGCTCATTGCGTGCGCAAACCTGGCTAACCTGATGCTTGCCCGCGCGAGCGCGAGACAGCGCGAGATGGCACTACGGCTGACGCTCGGAGCATCACGAAAGAGGTTGATCCGCCAATTGCTGGCAGAAAGTTTGTTGCTTGCCACGCTGGGGATGTTGGCTGGCGTTGGCCTGGCACAGATCCTGAGTCGTGCGCTGGTCGCATTCTTAAGCACTCAGCAAAACCCGGTCTTCGTGGAGCTGACTCCCGACTGGCTTGTGCTCGGCTTCGCCGCCGGCTTGGCGATTCTGACTTGCATCTTGTTTGGGCTCGCTCCTGCGATCCAGGCGTCACGAACCGAACCAGGCGTAGCGCTGAAAGCCGGTGCACGAGGAACAACTGCCGGCCGAAGTCATTTTCTGCTGAGGCAAGTGTTCGTCGTCTCCCAGGTCGCGCTGTCTCTTGTACTGCTAACCGCTGCGCTCTTGTTCGTGCGCAGCTTCCGGAATATTGTCACCTTGAACGCAGGCTTTCAACAGGATCATGTTCTGATCGCCGACTTCGAGTTTTCGCCGCTGAAGCTACCTGCTGAAAACCAGATGATTTTCAAGCACGAGTTGCTGTCACGCGTGCAAGCCATTCCTGGTGTGAGCTCTGCCGCCGAGGTTCAGATGATCCCCATGAGCCAGAGCGGATGGGACAGTAACATTGATATTCCGGGCGGAGCTGAGCAGCAAGACGTGACCTTCAACCGCATTAGCCCCGGATACTTTCAAACTATGGAGACTCCGCTGCTTGCTGGGCGGGATTTCGATGGTACAGATATACCGGCCGCGCCGCGCAAAGCCATCGTGAACCAGGCATTCGCGCGCAAGTATTACGGCGGAGCCAATCCGGTTGGCAAGGTGTTCAACGACTCCGACATGCCCAGCAAGACCTACCAGATTGTGGGGATGGTGAAGGATTCCAAATTCCGCGATATGCGCGAAGACCCGACACCCACGGTTTATCTATCGTTCACGCAGTCGAACGGCCCCGAGCAGCGCTCGACGTTTATGATTCGATCGGACGAATCTCTGGATTCGCTGATTCCATCCATCGACAGAACGGCAAATCAAATCAATCCCTCGATGGAGATAGGCTATACCGTCTTAAAAACGCAAATTCGTGAAGGTCTGCTGCGCGAGCGTCTGATGGCCACGCTTTCCGGCTTCTTTGGTGTCCTGGCAACATTACTGGCCGTAATCGGGATCTATGGCGTCATCTCCTATGTAGTCCTTCAACGTAAAAATGAAATTGGCGTGCGCATGGCGCTGGGAGCCGATCGAACCCGCATTGTACGAATGGTCCTCGGGGACGCCGCAATTCTGATATCCATCGGCGTGCTGGCCGGCACGGCGATGACAGTCGCATCCGGAAACGCGGCAGCCGCGATGTTGTATGGACTAAGGCCGAGAGATCCCGCCACGCTGGCGGCTGCAATCGCTGGGATCGCTGTGGTTGGCGTAGCTGCAAGCTTGATGCCGGCACTGCGCGCCGCGAATATACATCCCGTGGCAGCTTTGCGTGAGGAATGAAACCGTTTGCTTCAATCCGTTCGCGAGGTTTGATCGAAAAAAGCATGTTCCGCAGGGTCGAAGACTACTCCCCCCGTGCGGTCTGGTTATTGTTTCAGCTCCTGAAACGGGGGAAGAATGTTGTTCAATTCTTTCCCCTTCTTTTTCTGAAGGTTCAGATTACTTGCGCAACGGTGTTTCGGATCGTGCGCTCGTTAGAAGGAAGCCATGCGAAACCTGTGCAAGCTTTTAGTCGTTGCTCTCGCTGTTGGAACATTTTTTAGTTCCTCCGCACTGCTCTTAGCCCAGCCCGAGCAGAAAACACCAGCCGCCCTTCGCGCAAGGATCAGTCACGATCTTCCCGGATGGCTCAAGCAATACAACGTACCCAGCGCTTCTGTCGCTTACATCGCGAACGGCCAGCTTGCCTGGACGGTTGTCGTCGGCGAGCAGAGCCCAGGTGTCCCCGCTACGGACAAGACCCTTTACAACATAGCCTCGCTCACTAAACCCATCGTCGCTGAAACCATCCTGCGCATGGCCTCCCAAAACAAACTTCAACTCGACGAGCCCATCTATCCCTATTGGGTCGACCCCGACATCAAGAACAATCCTTGGAACAAGCTCCTTACCCCGCGTCTTTGCCTCTCGCACCAGACCGGCCTCGCCAATTGGCGCAGAATGACGAACGGCATGCTGACATTCAAGTTCCAGCCAGGTACGCAGAGCGGCTATTCGGGCGAGGGTTTCTTCTACGTCGCTAGGTTTGCGCAAAACAAGTCTGGGCAGCCGTTCGACCGGCTCGCACAGAACTACGTGTTTGGCCCTCTGGGCATGAAGGATACCTCGTTCACCACCCAGGATTGGTTTAACGGCCGCCTCGCCCAGCCCTACGCGAATGGGGCCTTCGCCCCGCCCGCGCTGACTTCCACCTGGAACGCTGCCGACCTAGTCGAAACGACCATCACCGATTACGCGCATTTCGTCACCAGCGTTATGCGCAACGAAGGTCTCAGCCCAGCCATCGCTGCAGAGCGCCTGGCCATGACACGCGATTGGACATCGGAAGACGGGCGTGAGCAGGCCTGCACGCAAGAGACGTCTGGCACTGCCTGCCACATCTCTGCGGGAATGGGTCTCGGCTGGCAGGTTATCGTTCACAACGGCGTCACCATCGTAGACCACTCCGGTTCCGACACAGGAGTGAACACACATGCCTTCTTTATTCCTTCCAAGCATACCGGTGCCGTTGTGTTCACCAATGGCGACAACGGCTCCAAAGTTATTGGAGAGCTCGTCCATGTGCTCTCCCCCGATCCGGTCTATGCGGCGACTGTCTCACACTGATCCCTTTCACACGACCTTGCCTGCTCTAGAAACAATTGCGATCACTGTAAGTACATCCACCGCGCCGGAGGCTCAACGCAAATCACCGAAGCGAACTGTGTGAACAACAGGGGCGACATCAGCTGGCACAAAGGCAGAGTGTTCATCAGCGAGGTTTTTCGATTTGAGATTCTCGGTTTCGAGCAGGTCGACGAAGAGTTCTGCAAGGTCTATTTTCGGGATGTTGAGATTGGCGAGTTTGACGCGGAAGCCCTTCGCTTCAGGCCGGTTCGGGTCATGCGATGAGTGGATCTTCGGAGTCAATTTCCGGTAAAGCGGCTTTACGGCCAAGTCGCAGAATCCGGAATCGACCTGAACCGGTCAATGAATGAGTTAGCTTGTTGGCGTTAACTCAGAGCACGGCGGCTATAGGGAAGGGATCCGTCTGGTCACATTTATATAGTGGGTACCACAATAGCTGTGAGATGTTATTTGGCATTGCCACAGGTGAGAAATGGACGATCCATTCGAGAATGTCTTCGAAGCACACAAGCGACGTAGGATGTCTCCTCATTTCGAGTGGACTGAGGCGTTGCGTATAGCGATCGCTCTGCCATTGCTTTTCGCTG
>Ga0210400_10004050_pt1 | contig 12787 bp, 14 predicted proteins | sample IncBWH26MmetaG_FD_155456 | JGI IMG/M metagenome (GOLD analysis project Ga0210400, IMG submission 155456) | Forest soil microbial communities from Barre Woods Harvard Forest LTER site, Petersham, Massachusetts, United States - Inc-BW-H-26-M | ecosystem: Environmental > Terrestrial > Soil >...
CGCAAAGCTATGATGCGCGCTGGGTTCCGTGCCAACGGCCATTTGTGATTACGGGCGGCGAACTGACCTTGGAGATGCTCGATCTTCGCTACGACACGACGGGCCATTACTATGAGGCTCCGCTACATGTGAAGGCGTTAGGTGGATGCTTCCTGATTGACGACTTTGGACGGCAGATTGTCAGTCCAACCAATCTGTTGAATCGGTGGATTGTGCCGCTGGAGAGCAAGGTCGACTATTTGAAGTTGCACACGGGCAAGACGTTCTCCATTCCGTTTGAGGAACTGGTAATTTTCTCGACTAATCTGGAGCCGGAAGACCTGATGGATCCGGCATTTTTGCGGCGTCTGCCATACAAGATCGAAGTCGGTGCGCCTTCGCGGGAAAACTACAGAAGGATCTTCGAAGGGGAGTGCAAGAAGCAGGCGGTCGAGATGTCGGACGAGATCTTCGACAAGATTGTGCACACAGTGACGGTGGAGAAGGGGCTCGAGCTTGCGTGTTATCACCCGCGGTTTATAGTGGACCAGGTGATTGCGACGTGCCGCTTCATGCGACAACCTCCTCACTTTGAACCGCGCTTTATCGATTATGCAATCGACAATCTGCGGGTTCGGCAAAGCACCTCGAAGAAGGTCACTCAAGCGCGGATCTGAGCACGGATGGCCGGGCCCTTGGCGAGAAGCCGACGGTGCCCGGTCAGATCTCAGGATAGAAATCGAAGAAGGCATCGAGGCTTTGCTTGAGCTGCGCCTCGATTTGTTCGCGTGAGCCCTCAAGCACGTGCATGGTGACGTGCGCTTCATGGCCGTTGGCCAGCTTCAGCATAGCGTCGTTGATCTCAACGACTTCGCCTTCGGGCAACAGCCGCATTCCGTAGACAAGAGTCAGATTTGCCATGGCTATCATCTTATCTATTGCCGTTAGATTTGAGATTGACGCGGCGAGTCAGACCGTTTAGGCGGGAAGGCCGGATTGGTGTGCGGATTTCCGAAACGAGTGGCGGGGCTGCGCCGACTACAATTTACTGGGAAACTTCATGACAGAGACACGTGACACAATAATTCTCGGTTCCGGCTGCGCCGGATTGACGGCGGCGATCTACAGCGCGCGCGCCAACCTGAAACCTCTAGTGCTCGAAGGGCATGAGCCCGGCGGCCAGCTCTCCATTACTTCGCTGGTGGAGAATTTTCCTGGCTGGCCGGAGGGCATCCAGGGGCCGGAACTGATCGACAACATGAAGAAGCAGGCGGAGCGATTTGGCGCGGACTTCAAGCTCGCGCACCTGGATCGCGTGGAACTGGGCGTGCATCCCTTCCGGCTGCACACTTCTGTTGGCGAAATTTTGACCCGCACCCTGATTATTGCCTCAGGCGCGAGCGCGCGATGGCTGGGACTGCCGAGCGAGCAGGCGCTGATCGGCCATGGAGTATCGAGCTGCGCTACGTGCGACGGATTTTTCTTCCGTGGCAAGCCGATTGCGGTGGTGGGGGGCGGAGACTCGGCGATGGAGGAGGCGCTGTTTCTGACGCGCTTTGCGTCGAAGGTGACCCTGCTGCACCGGCGGCCCGCGTTCCGCGCATCGAAGATCATGCTGGAGCGCGCGATGGCGCACCCCAACATCGAGTTCAGAACAAACACGGTGGTGGATGAAGTGCTGGGCGTGGAGGAGAAGGAACTGAAGGGGCTCAAGCTGCGCGATGTGGTGACCGGCGCATCGAGCACTTTGCACGTAGATGGGATGTTCCTCGGAATCGGGCATGAACCAAATGCAAAGATGTTTGCTGGGCAGATCGATCTCGACGACGAGGGCTATGTGCTGACGCTGGGCAACGTGATTACGACACGCAAGGGAATTCCGGTGCCGGGCGTCTATGCGTGTGGCGACGTGCAGGATCGGCGCTATCGCCAGGCGATTACGGCCGCGGGTACAGGGTGCATGGCTGCGCTGGAGGCCGAGAAGTATCTCGAGGAACACGGGCGATGAGCCAAGGTTCGCGCGCGTGGAGAGGAGCGTTATGGCGAAGATTTTTCCCGGACGCTACACCGCTACGACCGACAAGCCTTTCGTGGTTTTTCTTATTGGCATGCGTGTCAACCGTGTTTTTGCCCTGCGGAGTTGGTTGCAGGTGGCCCGTGCGATGCCACCGATGATCGCAGAGCTGAAGCGCTATCCCGATCTCGGGATGATTCATGCGGAGTTTTTCTTCTACTGGCGTGGAGTCGGAGTGTTGCAGTACTGGCGCAGCTTTGAACTGTTGCATGCCTATGCGCACGCCAGGGATGCGAAGCATCTTCCGGCTTGGGCGGAGTTTAATCGGCGCATCGGCGGGAATGGTTCGGTGGGAATCTGGCATGAGACGTACACCGTGGCGCCGGGTCAGTTCGAGAGCATTTACGCGAACATGCCGCGCTTTGGACTGGCGAATGCGGTGGACCACGTGAGCGTAACGGGACGGCTGGACGGCGCTCGCGACAGGATTGGACGAGGCAATTCGGGTGCGGCGACTGCGGATCGCGATTCGTGACAAAGCTTGAAGAGAATCTCGAAAAGTTGGAGGAGGCGATCGCCGATGCATGCCATCGTGCGGGGCGGCGACGCGAAGACGTCGAGCTGATGGCTGTGTCGAAGACGTATCCGGCGGAGACGATTGTCGAGGCTGCGTCTCTGGGGCTGATGCTTTTTGGCGAGAATCGGGTGCAGGAATTCTCTTGCAAGGCGGAGGAACTGAAGCCGTTGCGGTCTCGCGGCGAGAGGCCAGTTCGCATGCATCTGATCGGGCATCTGCAATCAAACAAGGCGGCGAAGGCCGTAGAGCTTTTTGACGCGGTGGATTCGGTTGACTCATTGCGGCTGGCGCAGCGGCTGAATGAGGCAGCGGGGAAGCTTGGCAAGCGGCTGCCCATATTGATTGAAGTGAAGCTCAGTCCGGAAGAGACGAAGGAGGGGCTGGAACCGGAGTCGGCGGAAGCGGCGCAACTGTTGGAAGCTCTTTCTGATCTGCGACACCTTGAGACACGCGGGCTGATGACGATTGCGCCGTGGGGTGCGCCTGAGGACGTTACGCGGGCCTGTTTTCGCAGTTTGCGCGAATGCCGGGATCGCTGGGGGGCGGCGTACCCGAAGTTGAATCTCGAAGTGCTGTCGATGGGAATGAGCGGGGATTTTCCGCTGGCGATCGCAGAGGGCGCCACGCGGATTCGCGTAGGGACGGCGTTGTTTGGCAAGCGTGCGCCCTACGTTGGTCCACAGTGATGCTGCGCGAAGTGGCGGCCGGAGTGACGCTGGCGGTGCGGGCGCAGCCGGGAGCGAAGAAGACAGCGATTGTTGGCGTCTATGGCGAAGGCGACGCAGCGCAGTTGAAGATTGCTATACAGGCTCCCCCGGTCGAAGGACGGGCGAATGAGGCGCTGGTTGCATTTCTGGCGGATCGTTTTGGATTGGCGAAAAATGCAGTTGAACTGATCAGCGGAGAACTTTCGCGGAGCAAGGTGTTCCGGCTGCGCGGTCTGAGCTGCGAGAGAGCAATAGCGGTTCTGGCTCGTCATACAAAGTAGTTGAAATGCAACCGATAGGTTGCTGCTTAGCGGTGGTGAATATCAATCGCGGCGGCGAGAGCTTCTTCGGGCTCGGGCCGGACGCGAAAATCGGCGTGGGCTTCTGCGTAGATCACCTTTCCGTCTTTCGCAATCACGTAGGTCGCGGGCAAGGGCAGACGCCAGCTTTTGTCGCCGTTTACGAAGGGGATGTTGACGAGGATAGAGAGGTAATAGTCGCGGTGGTACTCGGGGATTGTGTAAACGAGGCCGAATTTTTCAGCGACAGCATTGCCCGGATCGGTGAGAACGGGGAAGGGAAGGCCGTGCTGGTTGGCCATGAAGTCGCTTTGCCGTTCGATCTGCGGGCCGATGGCAACCATGAGGGCGTTACGCTCGCGTAACTGCCCGTAGAGATCGCGCCAGGTTTCCAGTTCCGTCACGCAATAGGGACACCAGCGGCCGCGGAAAAACTTGATGACCAGCGGGCCGAGGGCGAGAAGGTCTCGTGAACTGACAAGCTTGCCGCTGGAATCTTTGAGTCTGAATTCAGGGGCCTGCGCGCCGACAGCGAGGATGTGTTCTTCGATGCCGGTGGCGAAGAGGTCTTCGACGGCGCGTTCGCCGACGGCCAGGCGCTCAGGCTGCACGAGATTGCGCGTGTTGGAGGTGATCTCGTCGAGTTGGTCTTGCAGGCTGGTCATCGTTTCTCTGCACGCATTGTTTTAAGAACACCTGGATCACCGCTTTCGCTCCACAAGGGTGTCATCCTGAGCGAAGCGCGTTTGGGGCCCCACAGACGATTCATCATCTGCGGGGTAAGCGGAGCGAAGGACCTGCTTTTGACCGCGGCAAACTCATCGCTATCTTCCGAATTTCTGTTTGCCCATCAGGCCGGACATGCCGCCGCGCATCATTTGTTTGGCCAGGCCGCCTTTGCCCATTTGCTTGAACATCTTGCTCATCTGCGCGTATTGGCGGAGGAGCTGATTTACATCCTGCACGCTGGTACCGGAGCCGGCGGCGATGCGCTTGCGGCGGGACCCGGAGATGATTTCGTGGTTGCGGCGCTCGAAGGGGGTCATGGAACTGATCATGGCTTCGAGACGGACAAACTGTTTTTCATCGACCTGGCTGGCGGCTTGTTGCAGGCCGGCGAAGGGGCCGACGGAGGGCAGCATCTTTAAAATGCTCTCCATCGATCCGAGCTTCTTGATCTGCTTCAACTGATCGCGGAAGTCTTCGAGGGTGAAGCCGTCGCCCAGCAGCGCTTTCTTGGCGAACTCTTCGGATTTCTTTCTATCGAGGGATGATTCTGCTCTCTCTATGAGGGAGAGCATGTCGCCCATGCCGAGAATGCGGCCGACAATGCGATCCGGATGAAATGGCTCGAACGCGTCCGGTTTTTCGCCGGTCCCGATGAACTTGATGGGTTGGCCGGTAACGTGGCGGATGGAGATGGCAGCGCCGCCGCGGGAGTCGCCATCCATTTTGGTGAGGATGACGCCAGTGAGGCCGAGGCGTTTGTGGAAGTCCTGCGCCGAGTTGACGGCATCCTGGCCGGTCATGGCATCGGCGACGAAGAGGATTTCTTGCGGGTTGAGGAGCTTCTTAAGTTGCTCCATCTCGGTCATCAGGTCTTCGTCGATGTGGAGGCGTCCGGCGGTGTCGACGATGAGGGTATCGCAGGCGAGGATGCGGGCTTCGCGGCGGGCTTCTGTGGCGAGGCGCTCGACCAGCTTCGAGCCAGCCGGCTCGTCGTTGAGTTTGCCTTCGTAGAGACGGGCTTCGATGGACTTGGCAACAACTTTGAGCTGTTCGCGCGCGGCGGGGCGGTAGACGTCGACGGAGACGAGCATGGGGCGGTGGCCGCCCTTTTTGAGCCAGGCGGCGAGCTTGCCGCTCGTGGTGGTTTTACCGGAGCCCTGCAGGCCGGCCATGAGGATGACGGTGGGAGGCTGCGAAGCGAATTTGAAGCGGGCGGTGTCGCGTCCGAGAAGTTCTACAAGCTCGTCACGGACAATCTTGATGACCTGCTCCGACGGCGAAAGGGCGGTAAGTACCTCGCTACCAATGGCTTTGGCACGGATGTGGTCGACGAGCTCTTTGACGACATTTAGGTTGACGTCGGCTTCCAGCATGGCGACGCGAATCTCTTTCAGAGCCTCATCCATGTTCTCTTCGGTGAGGGTTCCCTGGCCCCGGAGGGTCTTGAAGGCTCGTTGCAGCTTTTCTGTAAGGTTCTCAAACATAGGTCAACTACAAGTGTAACTTGGGTCGCGCTAATGGCGGATTACAGGCGGGAGATGATGAGGTTCCAGTAGGAGAGGCGCGGCTTGTAAAACGGCTCGTTGTGAGTGAGATTCGGAACCACGATCAACTCGGCGTTTTCGCCACAAGTGGATGCCAGATCGGCGGCCATCTGGACGGGAAAGAGTGGGTCCTTTTCTCCATGCACGATGACGACGGGGATCGTGCAGTTTTTGAGCGCCTCTTGCGAGTTCCAGATGGGCGGAACGATCGCGGAGAGGAACCGGGGAAGGAAGATCGAACACGCAGCGGCGCGGTATGAGGTGAAGGATCCGCAGAGAAACAGCCGTTGTGGCGTCACTTTGTCGGTGACGGCGGCCGCGATGCCGCTGCCCATCGACAAGCCCAGCATCGATATGGGTGTGGCGGGTGCGATGCGCTGCAGGTATTCGAATGCGTTGACGGCATCGAGTTCGCACTGGCTCCAGTCGATGGAACCGCTGCTGCGTCCATATCCCGAGTAGTCGAAGACCAGTGAGGCTATGCCGTTGGCCGCCAGAAGCTGCTGCACGGGGAGCCAGTACCCCACGATTTCGCCGATCCCATGGCATATGAGAAGAGCAGCTTTTGGGGGAGTTGCGGCAGGCTCGACATAGGCTGCGTGAAGGCGATTGTTTCCACTGGATATCCAATGCTGCGAAACGACTGCATCGTCAGACGCGCCGCGCGAGAGGCGGGCGACTTTGCGCATTGCTCGGTCCCGATAAAGGATCGCGCGACTGGCGATGGTGGTGGCGATGGTGAAAGAGAGCCTGTGCATTCGCGTTGTTGAGCCGTATCGATGAACCGGCTCTGACACCATCTGGTCTTTCCGTACTTCGAAGGCTCTTGACTCCAATGTTGGCTCCTATTCCCCTGGCGCGATCAGGTACTGTTCGAGTTTGCCGTCGGGGTAAGTGTAAGTCGTGAGGGACAGACGCTGCGTCGGGTACTGAATGCGGAAGACGCGGAATGTCATGCCGCCGCGGAGTCGTTCGACAGTTTGGTTGAACGTGAGCGGGTCGCCGAGAGAAGCGAGGCTGTTGCGGTAGTCCGACAGTGTCTGCGCGTCGAAGTAGGCATTGAGATTTTGCGCGAGCAGGCTGCGATCGATCTGGCCCTGTTGCAGGCCTTTGTAAATAGCGATCGCCTGATCTTCATTCGGCGTGTGTTGGATGCCCGCAACGGTGGCCGCGGCCAATCGCGTAATCTGCCCCGCGCCGCCTGCCATGTGATTGGTGAGTACCGCGACCGCGACGCCGTCATCGATGAGAACTTCGTTGTCGGAGACGAAGCCGTTTACCTCGCCGGTGTGCTCAATGGAGTGGTGGCCATCGCGGTCCATGATTTGCACGCCGAGCCCGTAATGCGTACCCTTGCCGTCTTTCAGCTTCACCTCGGAGAACATCTGGTTGTAGCTCTCCGGTTTGAGAACCGTGCGCTGCATCAGGCTTATATCCCAGAGAGCAACGTCGTGCGCGGTCATGGCGAGTTCGCCGGCTGCAAACATCCAACCCTCGCCGCCGTTCGGAACTGGACGCAGCGGGCCAAGTGCGTTGCGCATATAGGGCGCGGCATCAGCGGGAGGAAGTTCCTTCGCGTCGCTGTTCCATGCGCTTTTCATCCCCAGTGGGTGAAAGATGTGCTCGTTGAGAAAATCGAAGAGCTTTCCGCCGGTGACTTTTTCGACGATGAGACCAGCGATCACGTAATTGGTATTGGAGTACTGCCATTGCGTGCCTGGCTCGAAGTCGAGCGGCTTGGTGGCCCACTCGTTGAGAATCTGCTGCGGGGTGACCGGTTTGAGCTGCGAGGCAACAGGGTAATCCTCCGGCGCATAGTCCTGGTAACCGGAGGTGTGAGAGAGGATTTCGCGGATCGTGACTTCGTCGCCACGGGTGAGGCCGGGGACGTACTTGCCGACGGCGTCATCCAGCGAGAGCTTGCCTTGCTCCTGCAGCAGCAGAATAGCGGCGGCAGTAAATTGCTTGGAGATCGATCCGATGGAGTAACGCATGTCGGGCGTGGCGGGTACAGGCGGATCAAGATGCGCATTGCCGTAGGCGCGGGTGTAGACAAGTTTGCCATCCTTGACGATGGCGACGGATGCCGAAGGCGCGCCGGTTTGTTTCAGCACATCGGTTGCGATGCTGTCGATGCGGACTTTGAGAGCGGGGTCTAGGCTATCAACGGCCTGCGCCTGAATGTGGAGCGCGAGAGGGGAGAACGAGGCAAAGACAGCGAGAGTGGAGACGAGGCGGCGACAAGTCATGATCGGCTGCGTGGAACTCCTTCCGTTCGAATAGTAACAATCGCGGCGGGGTTCTACGTTCGGGCCTCCGCTTCTTCAACGGTGGTGGTCAGGGTGAGGACTCTTTCGAGGCGCGTAATGTGGAACATGCTGAGCACGCGGGGAGTGACACCGGCGAGGGTGAGCCGGACATGTTTGTCGCGGCAGTAGACTTCGTGGTTGATGATCTCGCTCATGCCGGCCGAATCCATGAATGGAACTCCGCCGAGATCGAGGATGGTGTGCTGCGGTGGTTCGGTGCCACGGAACAGGGCACGCAGCGGCGAGACGCTGTTCAGAGTCACGGGCCCGGTGAGGCGGAGGATCACGGTTCCCGGCTTACTCCCGGGAATCGGCTCAATTTTCAATGGAGTTGTGATCGCCATCGTGGATCAGTGTATGAAACGGGGCTGCTTTTGTCCTCAGAAAATTGGGAACCGAGCCGGTCACCCGGAAATCTGTGCCAGAAAAACGGCGACGGCGGGGCATTGTGCCGGCTATTTCCCAGGACATGGAACACGGCACGATGCGCTAGGCTGAAGTCGAGAGTTCAAACTCGGGTTCGGCAATTTATTACGAGGGCACATGCAGCGATTGATTGAGGGGCATAAGAGGTTTCTCGCGGATGTATTTCCGCGGCGGCGCGACCAATTTCACCTGCTCGCAGAGTCGCAGGCGCCGGAGTGGCTGTTCATCACGTGCTCAGACTCGCGCGTGCTGCCGGATCTGATTCTTGGTACCGGTCCCGGTGATTTGTTTATCACGCGGAATGCAGGGAACGTAGTGCCGGTCTCGGCAAACGATGTGGACGGCTGCACGGCGACGATCGAGTATGCAGTTGAGGTGCTGAAGGTGAAACACGCGATCCTGTGCGGGCATTCGGACTGCGGAGCGATGAAGGCGGCACTGGATCGGCGAGGACTTGAAAAGCTGCCCAAGGCGAGCCGTTGGCTGCACCACGTAGAAGCGGCATTCACGCACCGACAACCACTCAATCCCGACGATGGGGCACATGCGGAGCTTGCCTCGTTGATTCGCGGGAACGTAGTGGCTCAGCTTCTGAATCTGAAAGCGCAGCCGTCGGTAGCGCGAGCCGTGATGGAGGGGCGGCTTGCGGTGCATGGTTGGTATTACGAGATTTTGTCTGGCCGGATCGAACGCTTCGATGAGGATGCGCGCAGGTTTGCGCCGCTCATCGGCTGAACGGGTTGAGATCCAGTTCCACACAAAAAATGAAAAAGTTTGCGTACCAGAGCGCCGTTGAAAGGGGTGGGGCAGCGGCCTTCAGGCCGCTGGAAATGCGCCCTTTAAAATGCGGGCCTTCAGGCCCGGATACGTGGTGGTGCATGCACAGGGAGTCCAGCATCGCTTCGTGAACCCGGGCAATTGCGCAAAAGAAAGGTGTGCTTCTGATGGAAGCACACCGAATGGAGGATTAAGTTGGCGTCCCGCGCTATTTTTTTGTGTCTCGCGCAGCCTTGATAAATTCCTGGGACTTCTCAATGTGCGTGGCCTGGGTGGTCAGCACCTGGCGCACCGGCAATGGCAGATAGACTTCCATCGCCTTGGCGTAAGCTTCGACTGCTTCCTCTTCGCCTTCTTCCGCCGTGGAGAGCATGGTCGTGTCGCCACCGCCGAGAGCGGATTTGAAATCGCCCCAGGCGCGTCGAATTGTTCCGACCGCGGTTCCGGTCTCTTTGACGTCATGCACGCCTTCCTGGTGGAGGATCGACTCGAGTACGCCGCGGAACTGCGCACGGGTGAGGGATTCGGCAAGGAAATACTCTTTTAATGTTTCGTCTTTGATTTGTTCACCGATCTTCTTGAAGCCATCCTGGCCGTCGATGAGCGTTTGAATAACGGAGCGTAAGGCCGATTCAGTTTCTTTCAAGTCTTTTGAGGGTGACGACATTCAGAACACTCCAGAAAACGGGAATAAAGATGCGGGCAGGGTTTAGCGGCTGCCATTGCGATTCTCCTTCGCCGCCATCGAGGTGGGGGAAATCGCGAAAACCCCAACGCCCCTGCCCATATAGCGGATCAGACCCGCACCCGCAGAGGCTAGGTTGATCCAGTTACTAAGATGCGAAATTCCGCGCCGGAGATAGATTGCAGCGCGAGAAATCAATGTGCGCCGGGAGGCGGCACTGCATGTTTTGGCGGCTTGCCGAAGAGCCAAACTGCCGCGGCACAGAAGAATGCGAGCAACGCGGTCCAACGAAACACGTCGACGTAGGCGAGCAGCGCTGATTGCTGCTGAAGCAGTCCGTACATCAGGCCCAGCGATCCAGGGCGCGCGGACGGAGAGCCGATCTGGTGGCCGAGGTACGTTGCAATCATTCGGGATTTCTGCTGGAAGACGGCGCTCGACGGGGAAAGGTTTGCGCCGATCTCGTTCTGGTGCAGGGCGGAGCGGCGAATGATGGCGGTGGTGGCCATGGCGATGCCGATCGATCCGCCGATGTTGCGCAGCATGTTGAAGAGGCCGGTAGCGTTCCCCATCTCTTCGCGCGACAGAGTAGCGGTGGTCATAGTAGCCAGAGGCACGAATACAAAGCTCAGCGCAAACCCTGTCACCAGAATTGGAACCAGCAGCGTGTACGGGCCGATGTCGAGGTCGACCGTGCCGAAGATGAGAGAGCAGACCCCGAAGCCGATAAATCCCGCGCTCAGCAGCTTGCGGTTGTCGATGCGCGAGCCGAGGATGCCGATCACCGGAGAGCCGATGAACGATCCAATGCCACGCGGGCCAACAACGAGTCCGGCGGTGAACGCGGTGTAGCCGAGGATCTCCTGGTAGTAGAGGGGAAGAATGGCGATGGTGATGTAAATACACATGCCGAGAAGCGCGATGAGAAAACAACCGGTACGGAAGTTGCGGTTCTTGAGCACGTGCAGGTCGACCAGTCCGCGCGGATTGGTCCAGGAGCGCCAGATCCAGCCGATAAAGCCGACGACGAGCGCGGCCACCGCCCAGCGGACCCAGAGGGCTCCGAACCAGTCATCTTCCTGGCCTTTGTCGAGGACGACTTGCAGGCAGCCGGTCCAGACGATCAGGAGGCCGAAGCCGATATTGTCGAAGGCACCAACTTTGGCGTTCTTGATATAGGGCGGGTCATGGACGAAGCGGGCGATCATGAAGACGGCAAGGATTCCAACGGGAATGTTGATGTAGAAGGCGTATCGCTGAAGGTGTCGGTGAGCCACCCCCCCAGAGTTGGACCCAGCACCGGGGCGACTACGATTCCCAGGCCGTAGGCGGCCATGGACATGGAGCGTTTCGCCGGAGGAAAGCTTTCGAGCAGAATGGACTGCGATAGCGGCTGAAGCGCGCCACCGCCGGCGCCCTGCAGGATGCGCGCGAGCAAAATCACGCCCAGTGAAGGCGCCGCGCCGCAGAAGAACGAGGCGACTGTGAAAATGACCACGCAGATCAGCAGGAAGCGTTTGCGGCCCCAGCGACGGGCGAACCAGTTTGATGCCGGCAGGATTACGGCGTTGGCAACCAGGTAGCTGGTCAGCACCCAGGTCGCTTCGGAGTTGGTTGCCGAGAGGCTTCCGGCGATGTAGGGCAGCGCTACCGACGCGATGGCGGTGTCGAGCACCTCCATGAACGTCGGCAGCATGACCGAGGCGGTGACGAGCCAGGGATTGACGCCTTGCGTGAGCGGATAACGAGCTTGGGCCTCTGCGGTGGTCATCGCAACCGGGAACAGTCGAGACTAAACGACCGGGCCTACGATTGGTTGTGATGCCGGTCAGGCAGAAGCAGCAAGATCATCTCCCGAAGCTTGGAGACACGCGTGAGTGCCCGGTTTGGCTGGTGCAAAGCCTTGCGTAAATGTGTGTTCCGAAAGTTATGGCAGGCTAGAGGAATTGAATTCACTTATCTTGAAATGAATGACATATTTGAACTGAGGGCAATGGTGGAGGAATCGCGTCGGCGAAGTATCGCGAAATGGCCCAATGCGCTTTTGGGTCCGCGACCCGGGCTGAGAGAGTTAAACGTTCTGTGCTGGGCTCTGTTCGTGACGTTCTTATTGCTCCCGTTGACTGTCGTCCTTGTTGCCCAACATGCGGCAGGCAAGAAGTTCAGCAATTTTCTTCCCATTGATTTCATTTACTACTATGGGGACGGCCGGCTGGTGAACGAATTTCCCCGGAAGGGCCTGTATGACCACGACCTGCAGATTAAGGTCTTCAACCAAATCTATCCTCTACACGGGGGGGAGACCTACAGCGTCAGTCCCTACCCGCCGCTCGTTGGACAGATCTTCGGTCTATATGCACGCCTTCCAATCGCAGAAGCCTATTTTCTGTGGTTAGGGACGTCTCTCGTGCTGTACATTGCAGGCATCCTCGCAGGCCTTCGGGCCAGTTTCCCCGCAGACCCGATCAAGCGCTCCATCGCCCTTTTTTTTGCCATTACGTTCCCTCCTTTTCTTTATAACACGCTGGCCGTCGGTCAGCTTTCTTCGATCGCGGTGTTTTCCGCAGGTCTGGCGCTCTACTTTGAATCGCGTTCGAAGCGCTTCTCCAGCGGACTGGCGCTTTCCATTCTGAGCTACAAGCCAATTCTGCTCGTGCTCATTCTGCCGATGCTGCTGCTTACCCGCAGATGGAGAACACTCTATGGATACCTGAGCGGAACGGCGGTCCTGATCGCAACCG
>Ga0210400_10004051_pt1 | contig 12785 bp, 10 predicted proteins | sample IncBWH26MmetaG_FD_155456 | JGI IMG/M metagenome (GOLD analysis project Ga0210400, IMG submission 155456) | Forest soil microbial communities from Barre Woods Harvard Forest LTER site, Petersham, Massachusetts, United States - Inc-BW-H-26-M | ecosystem: Environmental > Terrestrial > Soil >...
GACTACAGCGGCACACGAAGGGCGGCTCAGGACAGTAATGGCGATAAGGGTGCAAGGTTTCCGGTGTCTTCCGTAATGGAATCCGTCTCCCATCGACGTGTTCGGCTCGGCAATGTCGAGCCGGCGGCGGTCGCGCTGTTAAAACAGCTAGATCCGCTGATCGTGATCTTTACGCTGTTCATTTGTGAGTTTGCGTATCACGAGCATTTCACACCTTCATTGGGAGCCTACGCCGCGCTGGCCTACATCCTGATCGGCCAGCTGTTTAGCCGGATCAATATTGGCGAGTCCGGCCACGCATTTTCAGATTTCTCCCGCACCTACGGACCCATTCTGCTGCAATGGGCGTCGGTCGTCGCCATGCTGCTGTTTGCCGCTTTCGCCTTCAAGGTGAGTGCGGAGATGTCCCGTCGGGTCGTCCTGACCTGGTTTGGCGTCACACCCGTGGCTTTGTCGGCCGCGCACGTGCTGCGTCGGCGAGCGCATTGGTTCGCCACCAACGGCGCCTCCGCGCCGCGCCACATCATCATCGGGGCCAACGCCGTCGGCTTCGAGCTGGCGCGCCGCATGTCGACCAAAGGCTTTCTGGGCTACTTCGATTTCCGCAGCATGGACCGCGTCGCCCACATGGTGGAGCCGGACAAGTTGGCGGGCCATTGCAAGGATGTTGCGGAATTTGTGCGCCGTCATGGCGTGAACATGGTGTACATCGCGCTGCCGCTGTCAAACGTGCCGCGGATGAGCGAGCTGGTCAACGCCTTGCGCGACACCACCGCATCGGTCTATTTCGTACCTGACGCCTTCGCGTTTGACCTGATCCAGGGACGGCTGGTCGAGATCAACGGCATGCCGGCACTCTCTGTTTGCGATACGCCGTTTCACGGCATCGACGCCGTACTCAAGCGTGGCACGGATCTGGCCATCGCCAGTATCGGCCTGCTGCTGATCAGTCCCCTCATGCTCGCCATTGCTGCCGCGGTTAAGCTTACTTCGAAGGGCCCGATCGTCTTCCGCCAGCGCCGTTATGGTCTGAATGGTGAAGAGATTCTCGTGTACAAGTTTCGCTCCATGAGGACCACCGAAGACGGCCCGATCATCCCTCAAGCCACCAAGGAGGATCCCCGCGTCACCCCGTTCGGCCGCTTTATCCGCAAGACCTCGCTGGATGAGCTGCCGCAGCTATTCAATGTGCTTCAGGGCAAGATGAGCCTGGTGGGACCGCGTCCCCACGCCATTGCGCACAATGAGATGTACCGCAAACTCATCAGTGGCTACATGATTCGGCACAAAGTGCGCCCGGGGATCACGGGTCTGGCCCAGGTCAATGGCCTGCGGGGCGAGACTGAAACCATCGAAAAGATGCGCGAGCGCGTGCGCTATGACCTCGAATACCTGCGGCACTGGTCGCCATGGCTGGACATAACAATCCTGTTTCGCACGCTGGGGCTGATGATTCGCGGCAGCAAGAGCGCTTATTGAAGAGTATCGCCCGCACGATACCCTAAAGGCCCGGGACATCGCCCGTTCACGGCGATAGCGCCAGTTCGAATCTCGTTGGGGACGCCACATTGTACAGCTGCAATACTGGGGCCACTTGCGCCCGCATGTCGACCGGACCCATATTCATCGGGAACATTGGCAAAGCGTTGGGCGAATGCACATGACCAGGATCATTCCGGTGGCCTCGGGAAATCCCATTGATGTGGCGATCATCGGCGCAGGTCCCTATGGGTTGTCACTGGCAGCACACTTGTCGGCGCGCGGTACGTCTTTTCGCATCTTCGGCATACCCATGCACAGCTGGCGGTACCGGATGCCGGCAGGCATGCACCTTAAATCTGACGGGTTTGCATCGGATCTGTATGACCCCGGCTCCGCCTTGACGCTGGGGCAATACTGCAAGGAGCGTGCGGTTCCCTACCAGGACGTGGGTTTCCCGGTTCCCCTCGAATTGTTTATATCCTACGGAATGCAGTTCCAGCAGCGCTTCGTGCCACAGGTGGAGGAGACCGAAATCATCTCTCTGACGCCTGTGAGCGCTGGATTCATGCTGACGACAGCGAACGGCGAAATGCTTACGGCCCGAAAAGTGGTCGTTGCCGTTGGCGTAACCCACTTCGCCTACATCCCTCCCCTCTTGGCATCATCGATACCAGAGGACTTCCTGACCCACAGCTCCGCGCATCATGACGTGGCCGCGCTGCGCGGCCGCAAAGTGGCCATTATCGGCGCGGGCTCATCTGCCATTGATCTTGCCGCACTCATGCACGAAGCGGGCGTGGATGTGCAAGTGGTGGCCAGACGCGAAAGGATCCAGTTCCACGCACCGCCCGTAGAGCCACGTCCGTTGCTGGAACGGATTCGCAGTCCCCGCTCCGGGCTGGGGCTCGGATGGCGTTCGCGATTTTGCACGGATGCGCCATTGATGTTCCATGCGCTTCCGCAGCGACTAAGATTGCGCGCGGTGCAACGCCATCTGGGCCCGGCGCCCGGCTGGTTCATGCGGGACAAAATCGAAGGTCGCGTGCCGGTGCACCTCGGCGCAGTTCTCAAGGAACCACGGGTCCAGGGCGATCAGGTCAGCCTCGGCTTCACGCAGCAAAACGGCAAGAATGTCGAATTGCTGGTCGATCACGTGATCGCAGCCACGGGGTATCGGGTCTCCCTGCAGCGACTGGCGTTCCTGGATTCCACTTTGCGCAACGCGGTACATAGCGTGGATGACACACCGATACTCAACCGCGACTTCGAAACATCCGTGAAGGGTGTGTTTTTCATCGGCCTTGCGTCGGCGAACAGCTTCGGACCCCTAACGCGTTTCGCCTATGGCGCCGGATTCACCGCGACCCGCATCGTGCCTGCATTGGCGTCACTGAAATGATCCTGGCCTCAGGCGGGGCGTCGGATAAATCCTACAGGTCGTGCAGAATTGCCTCGCTATCCGATATTGCGGATTCCTAGACACTAGTGCGTGAGCAAGTATTGCAGGGTGTCGTCCCAATCCCGATGACCGAACTTAAGAATTTCCCGATCCGGCCCTCCTGGATCCTCGAGGGCGTGCCGGTTGCGCGGGCCGCGATCCTTTCCGAGGGCAGTACTGACCGCTCGGCGTTTACGATCCTGTGGGACTGCACGGCCGGCCGCTTCAACTGGTTTTATTCGATTGACGAGACCGTCTATATACTGGAAGGCGCCGTCAGCCTGAGATTTCCGTCTGGCGCGACCCGTCAGTTGGTTGCCGGGAGCAGCCATTTTTTCGCACGGGGCACCCAGGCCGAGTGGCAGGTGAGCAGCTATGTCCGCAAGGTCGCCTTCTGCCACGAACCCTTGTCCACCAAGGTCTTCATCGCCAAGCGCGCCTTCCGGGCGCTGCGCCGCGCACTCTTCCCCAGATCTGCGCCGCCGAGCTTGACTAGGATGTTCGAAACGAACTGAGCAACGGCAGGCTTTCCTGCGCGTTCGCAGTGGCACCTGACGTGCGAAAGAGCGCCGCCAGTTTGGACACTTCAGAGTCGATATCGTGGCGGCAGGTGACGCGCTCGAAGCCTGAATTGCCCATCTCCTGCAGCTCCTCCACCGGCATGGACAGGCATTCGCGCAAGGCATGCTCGATCGCCTCGACGGAGCCGGCGGGAAACAGCCAGCCGTCCGCACCGGAACGGACCAGTTCGGAGATGCCCGCGATATAGGTAGACAGAACCGGTCTGCGCAGCGCCATGGCCTCCATGAGCACCACCGGCAGTCCCTCGGCAAAGCTCGGCAAAACCAGTGCACGAGCCGCAAGGATCTCGCTTCTGACCTGTTCACCGCTGATCCAGCCCGTAATCCGCACGTGCGCGCTCAGGCCCAGCTGCGCGATTCGCTGCTCGAGTTCGGTCCGCATCGGGCCGTCGCCCGCCAGCACCAATTTGACGGGGACGCCCGCGGCCACGAGGCGCCCGACGGCCTCAAGCAGCAGCCGTTGGCCCTTCGCGGCACACAGGCGGCCGACACAAATGATCGTTGAGCTTGCCGGTATTGGCACTGCCGGCACGTCGTAGAAGGACTTTTCAAGCCCGCAGTGAATGATCTTCACCTTAGGCCAGTCGCGGGCCTCGCACCGCAGATAAAGCTGGCTGCGGCCGTAAGAGCTGATGGCGACGGCGAATTCGGAGTGTTGCACCTTTCGATCCAGACCCCAGTTCCGCTGGAACTCGTTGGGTCCATGCGCCGTGAAACTGTATGGGGGCCCGCCCAGCACGCGGGCCAGCATAATGATTTCCGTGGAATTGTCGCCGAAATGAACGTGAATCCACTCCGCCCCGAACTCCCTGACCCATTCCAGGATGCGGCACGCCTCCACGACATAGATCAGATGATAGGCAAATGGCCGCTCCGAATCGCGCGACATATGGGCCGCCAAGCGCACGGCCCGCATGAATCGCACCGGGCTGCGCAGCAGCGTAGCGAGAGTTGGCAGAATACACGCGGCCAATCCGTCCCGGAGCACGTGTCGGGTCCGGGCTCGCTCGGACTGATCCTGCGCGTCCGGCAGTTCGTTGTTCCAGCCGCGCAGCGATAGACGCAGGATCTCGAACCCCTGACGCTCCAGGGCCAGGATTTCGCGCCGAATGAAGCTGTGGCTGGCCTTTGGGTATTCATTGACGAAGTACGCAATCTTCACGACACCACCCATCGGCACACAGTTCCGTGGCCAGATACTAGCAGGGCATCCCCGGCATTGAAGGCAGGCGCCCGCCAGTGGACCAAAACAGGACTTTCTGAAGCCTGGGTTTCCGGTCCTCCTACAAGCACTTCATACCTCGCCCGATCCAATGGCGGCTGGATACCCCCAAGCTAGGGATATATGAAGTACAACCTGGAATTGGCTGGGGCGCAGCCGGAGGCAGCAGTCTCGGTCATGACGACTTTGGTCGAGAAAATCCGCCTGATCCGGACCAAGCCCGACCGGCTGATGAACGAAATGATGTCGGGCCGTAACTACGTTGTTTCCTTTGTCAATGCGCACGCCATGAATCTCGCGTGCAAGGACCCGGAGTTCTTTTCCGCACTCAGATCGGCCGACGTTCTGCTCCGGGATGGTACCGGGACTCAGATTCTGCTTAATGCGATCGGAAAAGAGCCGGGCCTGAACATGAACGGCACCGATTTCATTCCAAAACTGATTCTGGCCAACAAGCAGCATCCGATAGCACTGTACGGCTCGACCGCCCAGACGGCCGCGGCGGCCGCGGCACGGCTCGAGCGTGCTGGAGCGTGCCAGGTCACACACTGTGACGGCTTCCAGGCGCCCGATGATTACCTGCGGCTGCTCAAGGCACAGCAGCCCCGCATCGTCGTTCTCGGAATGGGTATGCCAAAGCAGGAACTGCTGAGCGCAAGGATCGCCCGAGACCTTCCGGGACCGATGTTGATCGTAAATGGTGGCGCAATATTGGATTTCATCGCGCAGCGGGTCGGCAGGGCGCCAAGGCTAATGCGAAGACTGGGATTGGAGTGGCTCTTTCGGCTGCTTCTCGAACCGAACCGGCTATGGCGGCGCTATCTGCTGGGAAACTTCACATTTCTCTGGCGCACGGCTCAGCTAATGCTGATTCGCCATGCACTCAAGGAAGAAGGCTGAGTATCGAGGCTGCGCCGCCGCGCGGCTACAGTCAGTGAATTGTGTGCGCGGTGCAAGCGCCCACGCAGCGGCATGGATATCTTAATTGACTCGCAGGAACGCTTCTTCAGATTCACTCGGCGCGGTTAATTCGCTGAGCGACTCTGGCCGGTTTCTGCTCTCAAGCCTTAGCCTGCCGCTCATGATCAGCCAAATCAGCTTGAGATATTTCATGGCGCGTCCTGCCCGCATCGTATGACCGAGTGGACATAGTGACGGCATTGCCTGACTCAACGACACGGCCGCGGTGCTCATCCGGATGTAGGCGCATTCCCATGCCGATTCTCCTGGCGCAGCAGAAAGGCTTCCAAAGAAAGTGTGTCACGTGTCACATTATCGGCCACGCAAGCAAAGGTTAAGGTGTCCCGTTCGTATCACACTTCGCAGTACACTTAAGCCTCCATGACCACTAACACCATAGCCACAGTGGACGAAGTCCGTGGACGGTGGAGTCTGGCGCATCGCGCGGCGCTGGCAGCCCTGCTGCTGTGTCTGAACAAGATTCTGCTGAGCTATTTCGCGGATTTCGACACGGCGCAGACGGCGACGGGCTTGGGTCGGTTCATCCGCATCGCCCAGCATGATGGCTTCCGTTTCCTGGTAACGCTGGCGGTGGCCACGGCTCTGTTTGGTTACATCGAAGGCAATCCGGCGCTGCGACAGATCAATTCCGCAGCACGGGCAGCCCGGATTCGCATCCCATGGCTGGCACTACACGCCGCGTTGTTCGCGCCCTTGGCCGCCCTGACCTTCTCATTGTATGGCGGCCAGGTCATTCAGCTCCCAACCGTGGTACTCACCATTCTCTGGCTGGCCACGGCTTCCCTCTCGGCGCTGGCACTGATACTGGCGCTGGCGCCTTGGGAACTGTGGCGCGACGCGGCCGCCTCGCTGGGCAAATTGTGGCTGTATGCGGGTGCCGCTGCCGCATTTGCGGCTGGCGCCATGCAGTGGAGCCAGTTGCTGTGGGCGCCGGTTTCCCAGGTCACGTTCGAGGCCGTGGAGCATGTATTACGGCCGCTAGTACCCACACTGCAAAGCGACCGGGCGGCGCAAGTCCTGGACACCGGAAGCTTTGCCGTCCAGATTGCCAAGGAGTGCTCTGGTCTCGAAGGCGCCGGACTGATGCTCGCGTTCTGCGGTGCGTGGCTGTTGTACTTCCGAAAGGAGTACCGCTTTCCGCGGGCGCTGATCATTATCCCCGCAGCCCTCGCCCTGATGTTCGCCCTCAACATCGTCCGGATCGCAGCGCTGGTGCTGATCGGCGGTGCGGGATTCGCCGATGTCGCCATCTACGGCTTCCATTCCCAGGCAGGCTGGATCGCCTTCAATGCCGCCGCCTGCGGCATCGCCTGGGCCAGCCGTCGCAGCGCATGGCTGACGACCCAGGCTCCCGCCGAGGCGCACGGTAACCGGACCCAAAATCCGACCACGACTTACCTGCTGCCCTTCCTCGCTATCCTCGCCATGGGCATGGTCAGCCGCGCCGGCTCAGGTCGCTTCGAAACCCTCTATCCGTTGCGGCTGCTCGCAGCCGCCCTGGCGCTCCTGTACTGCAGAAAAGGACTGTACGGCATCAACTGGCGATTCAGCTGGCGGGCCCCAGCCGTGGGGATCGCGGTGTTCGCCATCTGGCTTATAGCGGCACACTTCCTGTTGAGCGCCTCTGGCATGCCGTCACAGTTAGCCGCCATGCCTCCATTCGGACGAGTGATCTGGGTCGCCTCCCGCACGCTGGCCGCCGTCGTCACGGTTCCGATCGCCGAGGAACTCGCGTATCGCGGCTATCTGATGCGCAGGATCAAGGCCGCCGATTTCGAGTCGCTGTCGCTGGCGGACGCCGGCTGGATGGGACTGCTCGTCAGCGCCGTCCTTTTCGGGGTGAGCCATGGTTCGATGTGGTTGCCGGGCTTTGCCACCGGGATTCTCTATGGTTGGCTCGCTATGCGAACCGGACGCCTCGGTGAAGCCATAGTCGCGCATGCCACCACGAACGCCTTGGTGGCCGCCGCCGTGATCTGGGGTCAGCAGTGGCAACTATGGTGAATTGAGCGACTATCCGGCAGTGCGCGCCGAGGGGATCGCCGCGCCAAGAGAATCAAAAAACAATTCGTACTGCCGGTCGAGTTCCTGGCGGTACCTTTCCACCCCTTCGCGCACAAAGGGCCTGAGCCGGTCCAGATCGCTCTGCAACTCCTTGAACCGTTCGATCAGGCCCTCGGCCGTCAGATTCGCGAGCGGCAGGCGGTAGCGGGCGAGGCCGAAGTCGCTCACCAGCGAGTCGAGCTTCGCGTGATCGGACAGCGCGATGACCGGCTTGCCTTGGATGAGCCCCATGACGAGGTTGTGATAGCGCGCCGAGATCACAACCTCGGTGTCGGCGAGCTGGCGCAGCAGCTCAACGACCGTACGCACCGGCTCGACCAGCAACAACGGCTCGCGGGTCGAAATGCCAAGCTCCTGAAGCAGCCCAACGAACTCGGCGATCACCGGGTTGTCGTAGCGCATGTCGCCGATCAGCAGCCGGACGCTGTAGCCCTGGGCGTGCAGCCACGATATGAATTCGGCCATGGTGCGCAAGTAGTCGGCCGACCCATAGTCCTTGAGGCCGAGACCGATGATGCGCCGCTCACGGCTGCCGGCGGTCGGCTGCGGCAGGTTGCCCGGAGCGAGTCCGAAAACCACATCCGGACACACGGTATCGCGGCTGGTATCAAAGCCAATGCTTTCCAGGCAATCCCGGGATGCCTGATCGCGATAGCTGCGAAAGTGGGCGATGCCCAGGCTGCGCTTGAAAAACCAGCGACTCAGCGGATGACTGATGGGACCCGCCCCAACGCTGAGAAACACGACTTTGGTACGCAGGATTCCCGCCAGCAGCGACAGCCGAAAAATCTCGTACGGCCAACCCATCGGCCCGTTCAGGTAGTCTGCGATGATGCCGGTGCCGGCGACCATGAACACGTCCGTCCGGCTCATGGGCCCGATGCTTCTGACCCACTGCGCCAGCTCGAGGGGGATCCAGCGAAAGAGTATGCGAAAGATGCGCGTCAGGCCGCCACTGCGGGCAGGCGCGCCGCTACCCGGGGCCGAGCGGACCACCGTGGACGGCACGGCCGCAATCTGATGGCGCGCCCGAACGTCTTCCGGATTGGTGCAAAAACACAGCAGCTGGGCTCCCGGTTGGTCCCGCAATACCTGTTCGATGATCGCCTGAAGCGTGCACTCATTGCCGAGATTACCGGCGCCGAAGTTTCCGTAAAAGCCAATCCGCATTTGGGTTCCGCCGGGGCTCTCGTCAAATCACGAGCTTGCGCGCGTGGAAGGCTTCGGCGAAACGCGAGGGTGAGTTGCACTCGACGCCGCGCAGCCGCAGGTGTCCCCGGAACAGTTCCTCGTCGAACCATTGGTGTCCGCGCTGCGAGGGGAAGCTGTCCAACAGGACGGCGACCTTGCGATCAACCGTTGCCGCGGACAGGGGGCAATACAGTCCGGGATGCTGCAGATCACCCTCGTATTTGGGGATCTCGTATTCAAGCACCGCGTGGTTGCGAAAAGTGTTCCACGTGAGTTCGGCGATAACGCGGTGGTCCTGATGCCGGTCGGCCAGGAAATGCGTTAGGATCAGGTCCGGCGTCACGCGTGATCGCAGCGCCTCGAAGGCGTCCTTGATCTGCTCCGCGACGTAGGGGAAGTAGCTGATACGAAAGCGCTGGACATCGACGCGAAGCACCGCTTCGGGGCCGAGCAGTGCGGCAGCCGCGGCCCGGGTTTCCGGCTCCCGCAGCGAACCACCCCCGGAGAACACGACCCACTCGAAACGCAGCTGCGGATGACGCCGATGCAGCTCAATCAGGGTGCCGCCGCAACCAATTTCGATGTCATCACAGTGCGCGCCAATGCACAGCACTGTGCCCTGCGCCGGCATATCGGGCCTGAAGTGCAGCATCACGGCATCCTCATGCCTGTGCCGCGACCTGCTCCAGGCGCCGGGCCCGAGCCTGCATGGCCGCCGTCGGGGCCAATCCCAGCGTGTCGAATGCCGCGCCGATCCGGTGCAGCCAATCGTGCCGAAGTGCGGCCTGCCGCACATTGGCCCGTCGCGCCGCCTGCAGACGCCCGGGGTCGGCGTCCAGTTCAGCGAGGATGCGCGCGATCTGCGGTGAATCAAACGGTACGTGGATAACTGCGTCCGGCCAGTCGAACTGGCTCTTGAACGCCTCGGCGCGCGGCGCTTCGCCGATCATCACCGCGCCGGCAGCTGCACCTTCATAGAAGCGCGCTGAAATTTCTTCGCGGCCTGCCGTGAACTCGGGCTGGTTTACGAGACTGCGATTGGCGATGTAGTAACGGCTGCGCTTCAACAACGCCGCCAGCATCAGTCGATGCTCACGCGGGTTCTCCACGCGGAATGTACGCTGCTTCATGTCAGCGCCGCTCGCCGCCACCGTGTCAAAGTAGTAGAAGAATTGCCCACTTTCGGCATTCGCCAGCAACGCCTGATGGGTAATCTGGGAACGGCGGCCGATATTGCACAGATCGATGGGTCGCGGTTGATCGACCGACGCGGGCGCAAATCGCAGCACATCGGCACCCAGCGGCAGGTAGCTGCAGGGCCTGCCGGAAATACGGGCGATGTCGGCGACGCTGTTGCGTACTCCAACGAAGATATGGTCGAACTGTGCAAGCAATTCAACCAGGTACCCCGGCAACCAGTCCGTCCAGACCTCGGTGATGAAGCACGCGGCCTTGTGACATCGCTGGCGCCAGTTGGGAATCGACTCCAGCGCGTACAGCTCATAGGCATTGCTGAACATCGGAAAGAACAACTCATAGTCGCGCTGTAGAAGTACCTTGTTCGACGGATATGGCGCAAGCCGACGCGCCAATCGCGGAGACCCTGAGGCGAAACGGGCGAGCTTGTAGGCGCGGCGCGAGAACTCCAGCGACCGCAAGTCGGTCGCGTCGATGCGCTGGGCATCGGTTACGGCGGCCAGGGCATCCTCGAACTCGTAGACCATGCAGTAGGCAACCAGGTCCGCGATCCGTCGCTGCGATAGCAACAGCACATTGCCCTCTAGCGGTCCCGCCGCCGGCATCGCGGAAGCGCCCCCCGCCTGCGTGCGACCCTGACCCGGGCTGATCGCAGGATCCGCCTGGGCGTGACGGGCGCCCAGTATCAGGCGGTCTGTCGCCATACCATCCATGGACATTCCCGGCGGGCCTCCAGCCGATCCAATGCGATTTTGTCCTTGAAGGTGTCCATGCACCGCCAGAAGCCGTTCCAGCGGAACGCGCTCAGCTGACGGGCGGCAATCAGGCGCTGGAACGGCTGCTCAACCAGCTCCTCGCCCTCGTTGATGTAATTGAAGATCTCCTTCCGGAAAGCAAAGAAGCCGCCGTTGACCAGCAATTCCTGGTCGCCAACGGGACCGATGCTCGACACCATGCCGTCCGGACCGATGCGGGTCGCGTGGAACGAGGATTGCAGGTTTGATACCGCTACGAAGCTGGCGACGGCGTTCCGGGACTTAAACTCCTCCAGCTGGCGGTCCAACGGCAGATCCGAAACTCCGTCACTGTAGTTAGCCAGGAACACCGGATCATCGCCAAGGTATTTGCGCACTCGCAGCAGACGCTGGCCGATATTGGAATGCAGGCCAGTGTCGACGAAGGTCACGCGCCAGTCGTCGAAATCCCGCTGGTGCAGTTCGATGTCCCGTCCGCCATTGGTCAGGGTGAAATCGTTGGACAGCGCGTCGTTGTAATTGAGGAAATACTCTCGGATCATTTCGCCGCGGTATCCGAGCGCCAGAATGAATTCCTTGTGACCATAATGCGCGTAGTAGCGCATCAGGTGCCACAGAATCGGGCGAATGCCAATGTTCACCAGCGATTTTGGCGTGGTATCCGAATGCTCCCGCAGTCGAGTCCCAAGTCCGCCGCAGAACAGAACGACTTTCATCTTGAGTTCCTTTGTTTGCAGGAGGATAGCATCCAGTCCAGTTGTCAAGCTACCGATGGACAGGCGCAATTTCTGCGCAAAAGCCCAGTTCGGAGACATAATCAGGCCGGGTGCCGATCCGCGCCGGCACGAAACTGTGACGGAAGTCGTCGCGTTCGATACGGACCGCGTCCCCCGCCACTCGGCCGGCGACGGAACTTCGAGGCTGAAGTGTCCGGCAGGCGCGCCGTGGCTGTTCAGCAGGGCAAGCGCTGATTATCAGGTGCTGCTCTGCCGGAGCATGCCCTGACTTGTCCCGTAATTCGCAGTCCCTGGTTGCATACTGCAGCCGCCCTGCCTCGCCGCAGGACTTGCGAGTAGCTTACGGCGATGCACCAGGCGGCAGATGGCAGGTAAAGTGATGGCCGGAGCAACGGCAACCGGTCTCCCAAGCAACGAGCAGTGGCGTGGATCAGCAAGAGGTCATAACGATAAGTGTGTCATATCCATGGATTTTCTATATCGAATATCATGGATTTCCCGTCACTTGATGTCTGACGTACAACCCAATTGAAGTTCAAGGGTTCATCAACGCGTTCGCTTGCGCCGGAGCACGGGAATTCAGCGTCTTCCGCGACCCGATTGGGCGCCCGCCGGGTCTCGAAGAAGGCACTGAGCATCGCCGGGATCGCTCTGATCGCCGCGTGCGTGCTCGTGGGATTGGAATTCCGCTGGGCCGCACCCGTTGCCGTGCGCAAGGCTTTTGGCCTGCTGCCGGAAGTGAGCTGGTCAGACCTCGGAGACATCAGCCGTCCCCGGGCCGGATTCCGGCTCACGGGACTGTTGCGGACGGGCAACCCCTACTCCTCCATCCGCAATCCGGCGACTTCCGCGGCTGACCAGGCCCGCGGCCAGGAACTCTTTGCCGGCATCTGTGCCAGGTGTCATGGACATGCGGCTAGCGGTGGCATGGGACCCGCACTGGTCGGGCGCGCCCTGCTTCACGGCCATAGTGATTGGGCGCTGTACCGCACCATCACCGGCGGGGTCCCCGGGACCGCGATGATCGGCGGGTTGATATCGCGCGCCGATACCTGGCGGGTAATCTCTTACCTGCAGAACCTGAATTCGGCATACGGCGTGTCGGGCGGTGGCTCAACCATTGCGAGAATCGGCTCA
>Ga0210400_10004052_pt1 | contig 12785 bp, 7 predicted proteins | sample IncBWH26MmetaG_FD_155456 | JGI IMG/M metagenome (GOLD analysis project Ga0210400, IMG submission 155456) | Forest soil microbial communities from Barre Woods Harvard Forest LTER site, Petersham, Massachusetts, United States - Inc-BW-H-26-M | ecosystem: Environmental > Terrestrial > Soil >...
TGCGGGCATGATCGAAAACGATATCGTTCCCATGCACTCTCGGAGTGTCGCCAATATCATCCAGCGCGGCGGCACTATCCTCAAGACCGCCCGCTGTAAGGAATTCTTCGAACACGAGGGCCGCAAAAAGGCGTTTGGCAACCTCAAGAAATTGGGGATCAACGGACTGGTGATCATCGGCGGCGATGGTTCCTTTCGTGGCGCCCATAAATTGAGCCAGGAATTTGATATCCCCTGTATCGGGCTGCCCGGTACTATCGACAAGGATATCGCGGGAACCGATTTCACCATCGGCTTCGACACGGCCGTCAACACCGCCGTGGAGGCGATAGATAAGATCAGGGATACCGCGGACGCCCACGACCGGCTCTTTATCATCGAGGTAATGGGCAGGGACGCCGGCTATATCGCGCTGCACAGCGGGATCGCCACCGGCGCCGAAAATATCCTCATTCCTGAGCGCAAGACCGATATCGAGGAGTTGGTAAATTCCCTGCTCGAAAAGGAGCGCCGGCGCAAGCTCGTCAATATCATCGTAGTTGCCGAGGGTGACCGGGGTGCCGAAGATGTCGCCGAAATCATCAAAGAGCGCATCCCCTCCGCCGACACGAGGGTCTGCGTCCTGGGTCATATCCAGCGTGGCGGCGCCCCAACCTGCATGGACCGGCTGATCGCCAGCCGGATGGGCTACTCGGCCGTGGAAAGTCTCATGGAAGGCCGGCACAACGTGATGATCGGCATCGTCAACAACAAGATGCATTACACCCCGCTCGAAAAAGCCGTTAAAGCCAAACAAAAGATCAGCGATGATTGGCTCAAGATCGTAAAAATATTAGCATCCTAAAAAATCCCCCCGTAATGTCAAAGAATTTATCGAAGTACCTGTATAAGGATATGGATAAGGAGGCAGGTCTGCAGCATACGTTTCACAAGACGAAGATCGTTGCTACTGTCGGTCCTGCCTGTGACACCTATGACAAATTGCTCGAACTGGTAAAGGCCGGCGTCAATGTCTTCCGGCTCAATTTTTCACATGGCTCGCATGAAGACAAGCTAAGGATCATCGGTCACATCCGCAACATCAATATCTCCGAGCCCTATAATATCTCGATCCTCGGCGACCTGCAGGGCCCGAAGCTGCGCGTTGGCGATATAAAGGACGGCGGCATCATGATCGATCCGGGGGATATCCTCACCTTCCAGTCACGTCAGAAGGTGGTGGGTACAAAGGAAAGCATCTACGTCTCCTATCCCGATCTGCACAAAGACGTAAAGCCCGGTGAAAAGATCCTCATCGACGACGGAAAACTGGAAGTCGTAGTACAGGAGATCACGAAGGATGGCGATGTAAAGGTAAAAGTGACCTATGGCGGCAAGCTGACGCCAAAGAAAGGTGTCAACCTCCCCGACACGGCCATTTCGCTGCCCGCCATGACCGAAAAGGATATCGAGGACCTCGAATTCATCATCGCACAGGAACTGGACTGGGTGGCCCTGTCCTTTGTACGCAAGGCCGATGACATGGTCGACCTTCGCCGGAGAGTAGAGGAGAAGAAGAGCAATATAAAGATCATGGCCAAGATAGAAATGCCTTCCGCCATGACGGACCTTCGCAACATCGTCAATAAATCCGACGCGATCATGGTCGCCCGCGGCGACCTGGGCGTAGAACTGCCCGTAGAGAAAGTTCCCATGGCGCAACGCGAGATCATCCGTAAATCCATTCACCGCGCCAAGCCCGTAATCGTCGCCACGCAGATGATGGAGAGTATGATCGATCGCGTAAAACCCAACCGCAGCGAGATCACCGATGTCGCCAACGCCGTGCTGGAAGGCGCCGACGCGGTCATGCTCAGCGCGGAGACGGCAATGGGCCAACATCCCGCCCTGGTCGTCGAGACCATGCGCAAGATCATCCTCGAAGTGGAGAGGACCGAATATCCCTATAACCGCGAGGACGACCTGGTCCCCCAACCGCACTCTCCGTCTTTCCTAAGCGACGCTATCTGCTACAACGCTTGTAAACTGGCCAAGGATGCCAACGCGGACGGCATCGTCGGGATGACCCAGAGCGGCTATACGGCCTTTATTCTCTCCAGCTACCGGCCAAAATCGCCCCTTTATATTTTCTCGAAGGAAAAACACCTGATCAACCAGCTGAGTCTTAGCTGGGGGGTTCGCGCCTTCCATTATGCCGAGGAAGAAAGCGTGGACGATATCATCCACGACCAGCATATGATCCTGAAAGAGCGGGGTTTTGTAAAGGCCGGGGATGTGGTCGTCAACACAGGCAGCCTGCCCGTCGCGGAGCATCTGGCGACGAATATGCTGAAGATTACGAAGCTGCAATAAGCAGATCTTTTATTTTTCTGATCTCTTCTTCTCCCGCCGTTACGACATCCTGGTCTTCTTTCATCCCGGAGTTGACATAGGCCATGCCGCTCGCCTGCAGCAGCCGCGCCGAAGTATGAAATTCGGAAGCGCCTGTCTTCTCCGCGATCGACACGATATTGCCCGATCGAATGCCCGAACCGGGCATGATCAGGATGCGGTCATCTGCTTCCCGGACCAGCTCATCAATCAATTCCACCCCCTCTTCGGCCGTCGGCCGTTGTCCAGAGGTGAGTATCCGCTCGCAGCCAAGCCGGATAATGGTCTCCAGCGCTTCGAAGGGATTGGCGGCCCAGTCGAAGGCGCGATGAAAGGTAACGCCAAGGGGATAGGCCGCTTCCACCAGCCGGGCGCAGCGCGCCTGATCGATTGTACCGTCGGCATTCAGCATACCGATAACGACCCCGTTACAACCCGCCCGCTTGCAATACCCGATGTCCCGGAGCATCACCTGGAACTCTTCATCGGAATAAAGGAAGTCTCCGCCTCTTGGGCGGATGATGGGATAAAGTGCTATCCGAAGATGCTCCCTTGCCGCCTGGATGATCCCGAGGGAAGGCGTGACACCGCCCTCGGCGGGCGAAGCGCAAAGCTCGATCCGGTCGGCCCCGGATGCCTGCGCCACGATCGCCGATGGAAGATTAAAGGCGCAAATCTCAAGTTGAAAACCCATTATAGAACACTTTTTACTTCAACCATTCTCTCCTCGTTATTGTTCTTGATCGCGTAAGAAAAACCTTTTTGCAGGGCGTAAGCCCCCGTCTCGCCCTTCTTGTTCACCGCGATAAAAGCGACCTGAATATCCTTAGCCTTTTCTTTCTTGATCCGCGCGATGCGTTCCACGGCCGCCTTGCAGGCCTGTTCGGGCGACATGCCCTGACGCATGAATTCTACAACGGTATGACTGCCGCAGATGCGGATAACGTCTTCACCCTGACCGGTGGCCGCCACGGCGCCGACCTCATTATCCACAAACATTCCAGCCCCGATGATCGGGGAATCGCCCAGCCGCCCGCGCATTTTGAAGCCCATGCCGCTTGTGGTAACGCTCCCGCTGAGATTACCGCTGGCATCCATCGCGACCATGCCGATCGTATCGTGGTTCCATTCCCCGTTTGGCAGACGCGCGGGAGCGGCATTCGCCCATTCGCGGGTGGCCGGCGCAGCATCCGCCAGATCGGTATTCCCCGGAGCGACGAACGAACCGCTCCTGGTATTCTCGATATTGATCACCGGCTTATACTCCGATTTCTTTAGCCACTGATCATAACTTTTCTTCGCTTCCTCGGAAAGTTTCCCATCTTCCAGCGGGAAGCCTTCCGCGACGGCAAATTGCTGGGCCCCTACCCCGACCAGCATGACGTGCGGGGTTTTTTCCATGACCCTCCGCGCTACGGAGATGGGATGTTTGATCCTTTCGAGAAAAGCCACGCTGCCACAGTTGAACTGGTGGTCCATGATGCTGGCATCGAGCGTCACGAAGCCGTCCCGGTCCGGATTGGCGCCGAGACCGACACAGCAGTTGAGGGTGGATTCCGTCACGCGGACGCCGGCTTCGACGGCGTCGAGCGCCGAACCATTCCGGCTCAGCACCTCCCAGGCGCCCTTATTGGCGGCCATCCCCGTATCCCAGGTGGAGATGACGACGGGCTGACCCATAACGGGCCCGAACTGCCGGTCGCCCCGCGCCCCCGGGTTCATCGCACCCGATCTTTTCGCCAGAAATAAACTCAATGATCCCAATAGGGACGAATGAAGAAATGTACGTCTGTTGGACATATTATAGATTAACGATTTCGTGCTGCGATGAATTTTTCAAGGTTGTTGCGGGCCGCGCCCCGGACCCGCGCCTGTAACGCCGATGTCCATCCGAGCAGCAGCCCCCGGATACCGAGGGCCTGGGCGCTCCAGCGCCAGATGGAGAAATTATCCTGATGTTCGGCGATCTTCCCTTCGGCGATGAAAAAATGCGCCCTGCCCTTATTGATCACCTTCCTTCCGGTAGGCGAGAACGTGTAGGTGGCCGTCCATTCACAGGAACCATAGCCCTCAGCGCCTTCTATATGGTCAACACGGAGCGTAAGATCTTTTGCGCGGGTCAAAAGCATTTCCCACATGGCCTTTACCTTCGGTCCCTCCAGACTCTCGAACACCGGATCATAAAAAAACACCTGTTCATGATAGCAATCCAGCATTCCCTGCCAATCAAGCTGCTGGAATCTCGAATAGAATGTGGTTATCAGCTGTTGTTCCGCGGTCATAAAAAAATTCAAGGCCTTAATAACAGACTTTAACTATATTGGTTAGCGATTGTCACAAGCCAGATGCCTGGGCAACTACAACTAAAATTAATGGATAAAATGAGAAAACTCCTTTTTTTACTGTTTTTTTCGGCCGCTCTTACCGCACGTTCGCAAGGAACTCCCCAGGACAGCGCCTGGATACGGGAAAATTACTACAAGATCGAGCGATATATCCCGATGCGTGACGGCGTAAAACTGTTCACCTCCCTCTATATTCCAAAAGACACCACCGAACAACACCCTATCCTGCTGACCCGTTCCCCCTATTCCTGCGCACCGTATGGCGAGGATAAATGGCGCAATTTTCAGGCCGGTTATCTCCGCTACTACCTGCGGGAAGGGTATATCGTCGTTACGCAGGATGTTCGCGGCCGCTGGATGAGTGAAGGCCAATTCGTCGATGTCCGGCCCTTCATAAAAGACAAGAAGTCGGCCACCGATGTCGACGAAGCCAGCGATACCTATGACGCGATCGACTGGATGGTCAAAAATGTCCCGCATAACAACGGCCGCGTCGGTGTATTCGGCATATCCTATCCCGGGTTCTACTCCACGATGGCCGCCGCCAGCGCCCATCCCGCCCTCAAGGCCGTCAGCCCACAGGCGCCGGTGACCGACTGGTTCATGGGCGATGATTTCCATCACAACGGCGCCTTTTACGTGATGGACGGATGGGCCTTCTATTCCTCCTTCGGCAAACCCCGGCCCCATCCGACGACCATTGGCCCTACCGGATTCGACTATTATACAAAGGATAATTACAAATGGTATCTGGAAACGGGCGCCATGAAGAATATCATGAAGCTCACCGGCGACAGCATCGCCTTCTGGAAGGACCTGTATGCCCATCCCAACCGCGATGCCTGGTGGCAGGCGCGTAACGCCCGTGTGGCCATGTACGACATCAAACCCGTCATGCTGGTGGTAGGCGGGCTCTACGACGCGGAAGATTGTTTTGGCGCATGGAACCTCTATAAGGCGATTCGTTCCCAGTCTCCTTCGACGAACAGCCACCTGGTAATGGGTCCCTGGTATCATGGCGAATGGGCCTCCAACGACGGCACCCATCTGGGGAATGTTCAATGGGGTTCGAACACCTCTTTCTGGTACCAGAACAATATCGAGATCCCCTTCTTCAATTATTATCTCAAAGGGAAGGGCCCCGAGCCAAAACTTCCCGCCGCTACCGTCTTCTTCAGCGGGGCCAATGAATGGCATCAGTTCGACCGCTGGCCGCCCGCAGCCGCGCAGGAGCAGTCCATCTATCTGCAGGGGGACGGCAGTCTCGCCTGGCAGGCGCCGGCGGGCAAGAGTAATTTTAGCGAATATATCAGCGACCCCGCGCACCCCGTTCCCTATACCGAAGACGTACATTTCTTCCGCACGCGGGAATACATGACCGACGACCAGCGCTTTGCCTCGCGGCGCACCGATGTGCTGACCTTCCAGACACCCGTATTGCAGGAAGACCTCACCCTTGCCGGGCCCGTCGTCGCCGATCTCAAGGTAAGTCTCAGCAGTACCGATGCCGATTTCGTGGTGAAAGTGATCGATGTCTTCCCCGATGATTTCAGCTATACGCCAACGGGACCGGTCCCGGTTCGCAGCCATGACAACGGACCCAGCTATCCCATGGGCGGCTACCAGATGCTGGTACATGGCGAGATCATGCGCGGCCGCTTCAGGGAAAGCTTCGAAACGCCAAAGCCCTTTACTCCCGGCAAGATAGAGACAGTGAAGTTTACTATTCCCGACGTTGCGCATACGTTTAAAAAAGGCCACCGGCTGATGGTCCAGGTCCAAAGCAGTTGGTTCCCGCTCGCTGATCGGAATCCGCAAAAAATGGTGGACATTTACACCGCCGACGACAGCGATTTCCAAAAGGAAACGATTCGGGTATTCCATGACGGTGAACACGCTTCGCGGATCGTTCTTTCTGTCCTAAAATAGACGATATGCCAAAGCCTATCTTATTCTTCCTGCTCCTGCTGCCCCTGCTGAGCAACAGCCAGACACCGGCGCCCGACCCGGACTATGTAAAACATCATTTCGACAAGACCGAAGTGTATATCCCGATGCGCGACGGCAAGCGGCTATTCACCGCCATCTATGCGCCAAAGGACCATCGCCAGACCTGGCCCTTCCTGATGGAACGCAGCCCCTACTCTTCCGGCCCCTATGGCGACACGTTGTATAAGCGGAGTCTCGGCCCTTCCGGCCGGTTGATGCGCGGCGGCTATATCTTCGTCTACCAGGACGTGCGCGGCCGCTATATGAGCGAAGGGGATTTCCAGGAGATGACCCCGGCAAAGAATCATCGCAAAGACTCCAAAGAGACGGATGAAAGCACCGATACCTGGGATACGATCGACTGGCTGCTGAAGAATATTGCCAATAATAACGGCAGAGTGGGTCTATGGGGCATTTCCTATCCCGGGTTCTATGCCTCCGCATCCCTGCCCGACGCCCATCCCGCCATCAAGGCCGTCTCGCCGCAGGCGCCCGTCACCGACGAATTCATCGGGGACGACGCCAACCATAACGGCGCCTTCTTCCTGCTGGATAATTTTGACTTCGATAATTTCTTCGATATCCCCCGGCCCTTGCCGGTGAAGAATTATGAGCACACGTTGTTTCGTGCGGAGATCCGCGACGCCTACCAATTCTTCCTGCGTCTCGGCCCGGTAAAGAACAGCAACAATGCGGAATTTTTCAACAACAAGGGGAAGATCTGGAACGAATACCTTGGGCATTCCACCTATGATGAATATTGGCGGGTCCGGAATATCCGCACGCATCTGAAGAATGTCCATCCCGCCGTCCTGGTCGTTGGCGGCTGGTTCGACGCCGAAGATATGTACGGCGCCCTCCGTACCTATGAGGCCATCGAAAAACAGTCGAGGCCGAACGATAACCATCTCCTCATGGGCCCCTGGACCCATGGAGCCTGGGCCGGCGGCAGCTGGACAAAATTCGGCGCGCTCGATTTCAACCAGAATGTCAACGAACGCTATCACGAGATCGAATCCGGATTCTTCAATCACTACCTGAAGGATTCGGCCGCCCAGCCGCTGGCGGAGGCCACGGTGTTCGAAACCGGCTCCAATCAGTGGAAACAGTATTCGACCTGGCCGCCAAAAGAAGCGGCGCCCGTGAAATTTTTCTTACAGGACAAGGGTGGCCTGTCGAGGGAAAAACCCGGCGGCGGCTATGACGAATATGTCAGCGATCCTGCCAACCCCGTCCCCTATATCGACGGTGTTCATGGCGGCCGGGACAATCAATATATTGTCACCGACCAGCGCTTTGCCGCACAACGGAGCGATGTGCTCGTGTATCAGACCGAACCGCTGACGGACTCTATCACGCTTACCGGGCGGCTGAAAGCCGATATCTTCCTCTCTTCCACGGGAACGGACGCCGATCTGATCGTCAAGCTGATCGATGTCCTGCCGGGAAGTGAAGACGGCATCGCCACGAGTCTAATTACTAACCCCGCCGGTTACCAGCGCCTGGTCCGCGCCGAGGTGTTCCGCTGCAAATTCCGCAATAGCTTCGAGAAACCCGAACCCCTGGTTCCGGGCCGCCCGGCGGAAGTGGCCTTTGACATCAACGAGATCGCCCACTGCTTCAAAAAAGGCCACCGGATCATGGTACAGGTGCAAAGCAGCTGGTTCCCTCTCGTCGACCGGAACCCGCAGACCTTTGTCAATATCCCGACGGCGGCGGAAAGTGATTTTCAAAAAGCCACCATCCGCATCTGGCATGATGCCGCACATCCCAGCGGGATAATCCTGCCAGTGCTAAAATAATATTGATTTATATTCGTCGTATGACTAATATCTTACGACTGCTGTTGGTACTCGGAATAGTCGTTTCGGGTACCTTTTTGTATGCCCAACCCATCGGCATCATCCCTCAACCCGTAAGCACCCAATGGAAGGACGGGCAATTTCTTCTCGACGCGCATACGGTCATCGTGGCCGACCCGGCGCAGAAGCCGACGGTCGCCTTCTTCAACGATTATCTTCAACGCTTCTACGGGTTGAAGTTGCGTGTTACCCCGGATGCGCCCGCAAACAATTACATCCTGTTCAAAACGACGCCCCCGGGTCAACCCCGGGAAGGCCGCTATACCCTGGAGGCGACGCCAGCGGCCATTACGATCGCCGGCGACACCCATCCCGGAACCTTCTACGGGATGCAGACGCTGATCCAGCTGCTTCCGGTAAGCCCGTTCGAAAGCACCTCCAACGGTCCGGCCATCAGGCTCTCGCCCGGCGGTAACCTGTCCATCCCCGCCGTGTCGATCGAAGACTATCCCCGATTCGCCTATCGCGGATTGCATCTCGACGTCGGCCGGCATTTTTTCCCCGTGGATTTTGTCAAGCGGTATATCGACTATATCGCGCTGCACAAAATGAACTATTTCCACTGGCATCTTACAGAGGACCAGGGCTGGCGAATCGAGATCAGGAAGTATCCCCGCCTCACCGAGGTCGGCGCCTGGCGTAGCGGCACGATCATCGGACATCACCCCGGAACGGGCGATGACAGCACCCGGCACGGCGGCTATTATACCCAGGACCAGATAAAGGAGGTAGTGCAATATGCGGCCGACCGCTTTATCACCATCATCCCCGAGATCGAAATGCCTGGCCATGCTACCGCGGCGCTGGCCTCTTATCCCTGGCTGGGATGTACCGGCGGCCCTTATACGGTACCACACAATTTCGGCGTTCACAAAGATGTCTTCTGCGCGGGTAATGACAGCGTCTTCAGCTTCCTGCAGGACGTGCTCGACGAGGTGATGCCGCTGTTCCCGTCGACCTATATCCATATCGGCGGCGACGAATGTCCAAAAGACAGCTGGAAGGCCTGTCCCAAATGCCAGGCCCGGATGAAGGCCCTCGGATTGAAGAATGAGGAAGAGCTGCAAAGCTATTTTATCGGCCGCATGGAAAAATACATCAATTCAAAAGGTAAGCAGATCATCGGCTGGGACGAGATCCTCGAAGGCGGGGTAGCGCCCAATGCCACCGTCATGAGCTGGCGGGGCGAAAAGGGCGGTATCGAGGCGGCGAAACAGCATCACAAAGTGGTGATGACGCCCGGCACCTATGTGTACTTCGATCATGCGCAAACGCATAACGACGACTCGCTTACCATCGGCGGTTACCTGCCGCTCGAGACGGTGTATAAATATGAACCCATCCCTGCCGGCCTGAGCGATGAGGAAGCCAAATACATCGAAGGCGCACAGGCCAATATGTGGTCGGAGTATATGGCCAATCCCCGAAAGGTGGAATACATGCTCTTCCCGCGGCTCAGCGCACTTTGTGAAGTGCTCTGGAGCCCGAAGACCAATCGCAGCTACACCGAATTCCAACACCGGCTCGCCGACCAGTATAAACGCTATGCACTCTGGAAAGCGAACAGCTACCAGGTCTATTTCAAGCCTGCCGACACCCAGGTGCAGCAAAAGATCTCCGCCTGGCAGGACAGTAAGTTCGGGCTGATGATGCACTGGGGCACCTATAGCCAGTGGGGCGTCGTCGAAAGCTGGAGCATCTGCCCCGAAGACGAGGGCTGGACACAACGCCGGGGTCCCTATGCGGCAACCTATAAAGGCTATGTGCAGGCCTACGAGAAACTGCAGACCACCTTCAACCCTACACATTTCGATCCGGCCAAATGGGCTGCGGCGGCAAAGGATGCGGGGATGAAGTACGTCGTCTTCACCACCAAACACCATGACGGGTTCTGCATGTTCGATACAAAGCAGACGGATTATAAGATCACGTCCACGCAGACGCCATTCCACAGCAATCCGAAAAGCAATGTCGCCAAGGAAGTATTTGACGCCTTCCGGCAGGACGGCTTTATGATCGGCGCCTATTTCTCCAAACCCGACTGGCACACCGAGAACTACTGGTGGCCCTATTTCCCGCCAAAGGATCGCAACGTCAATTACGATCCCGCAAAATACCCCGCGAGATGGAAGGCTTTCAGCGACTATACCTATAAGCAGATAGAGGAGCTCATGACGGGTTACGGCAAGATGGACGTGCTCTGGCTCGACGGCGGGTGGGTGCGTCCGTTGTACACTGTCGATCCCGCCGTGGAATGGCAGCGGGGCATCCGCCACGATCAGGATATCGATATGCCAAAGATCGCCGCCATGGCGCGTGGTCATCAGCCCGGCCTCATCGTCGTCGACCGCAGCGTGCAGGGCGAATACGAGAACTATACGACTCCTGAGCAGCAGATACCGGTCCATCCCCTGGATGATCCCTGGGAGACCTGTATGACGATGGGCAATTCCTGGAGCTATGTTCCAAACGATCATTATAAGTCGACGACCCAGCTGGTACAGTTGCTGGTAAAGATCGTCTCCCGCGGCGGCAATTTCCTGCTGAACGTCGGACCCTCGCCCGACGGCGACTTCGATGACACGGCCTATTCCCGGCTAAAGGAGATCGGCGCCTGGTTAAAAGTCAACGGCGAAGGCATCTATAACAGCCGGACGATCGCCCCCTGGTCCTCCGGGAACGTCTACCTCACGCAATCGAAGGACAGCAGCGATGTTTATGCGTTTGTGCTTGGAGATGGGAAAGAGGTTACGCTGCCCAATGAGATCGTCATCGAAAAATATCCGGCAAAACCCGGAAGCCGGGTCTCCATCCTCGGCCGCAAAGAGAAAGTGAAATGGCGGCAGGAAGGAAAGAACATGGTCATCACGGCGCCGCCCAATATCCGCGGTGACTATGCCATAACGCTGAAAATAACGAAGGGGGATCATTAGATCCCCCTCGTCTCCTTCGTCTTCGTCTTGAATGGTCAGAGAACCATGAACTACGGCGCATCCCACCAAACGCGGGAAGTCATTTTATCTCCATTGGCCAGGCCGCTAACGGCTGAGGTGTAATTGGTGGTATTGGTGGAAGCTTCCCCCTGCGGATAGGTAAAGCGACGGGGGATGGTCCCATTGGTGACATTCCCCGGATAGTTCACCGGAGTAAGCGTCGGGAAGCCACTGCGCCGCCAGTTGGCGAACGACTCGTTCTCGTCCATAAAGCTCGCCACCCAATACTGGACATTGATCTGATTCAGCGCAGCGGCCGGGTTATACGGATTCGCCGCCAGATAGGCCGTGATGGCGCCATTGGACGGTCCCGCTCCAGCCTGCGCCCCCAGTTGGGCCATAGCGCCGGTCACCCCGTTAGTATAATAGGTCGCCGCCGGCGTACCCGTGACCCAGCCTCTTTGCGCGGCTTCCGCCAGCAGCAATTGCGTCTCGCCATAGGTGAGCAGGAAGGTGGGGGCGTCGAGCCGCGAAAAAGTGTACCGGTTCACGACGGAATATTTGTTCTGGCTGCCGGGCCAGTTGGCCACTTTCGACAGGTCGTACGCGCTGTTGCTGCCGGGGGCATCGTGGCCATTGGGTTGACCCAGTTGACTGGCGACGCTGGTATCCCCCATGTCCGTACCGACATTGGGATCCGCGCAAACGGTGCCCAGGAAGGAAAGCCGGGGATCGCCCGTGCCTTTCAGCAGATCGACAAAGGTTTGGCTGAGGCGATACGCATTGGGATCGTTACCGATCAGGATCAGGCCTGTTCCGTTGGGCACGGGCGTACCGCTCACGTTCTGGTGGGCTACGATCGCATTATCCGCATTGGAAGCCATCACCCCGCCCTGTACGGCCGCCTGCACCCATTTCTGGGCATTGGCGGCATCCACCTTGCTCATCCGCATCGCGATGCGCACCATCTCGGAATATGCGAACTTCTTCCACTCAGCCGGATCGCCCGCATAGAGCAGATCGGCCTTCCCAACGGTATTGGCCTTGGCGGGATCCAGTTTTGCCGCCGCATCCGCCAGTTCACTAAGCATGTTGGTGTAGATATCCTGCTGTTTGTCATATTTGGGCTGCGTGATCCCCTTGATAAATCCCAGGCCTGCCTGTGAATAGGGACAGTCCCCATACATATCCGTCATGCGCTGGAACATGAACACCTTGAAGATGCGGGCGATATTAAAGAAATTGCTCTTGGCGACGGAGTCGTGGCCGACGTTTGTCACGACTTC
>Ga0210400_10004053_pt1 | contig 12784 bp, 8 predicted proteins | sample IncBWH26MmetaG_FD_155456 | JGI IMG/M metagenome (GOLD analysis project Ga0210400, IMG submission 155456) | Forest soil microbial communities from Barre Woods Harvard Forest LTER site, Petersham, Massachusetts, United States - Inc-BW-H-26-M | ecosystem: Environmental > Terrestrial > Soil >...
GTATGCGGAGGAGGCGACGCGCGGCGGAGCGAAGAAAGAGTAGCCGCGACCGCGCTAATCGCGGGTGTGATGGCCGTCAACGACAAACCTTTGGGGTAATGCCAGGCTTCTCATAGAATGCTGTGTTTACGGAGAACGTATTTTGTGGAAACCATGAAAACAACTGCAACCGACGAAGTTGGCGAACTGTTAAAACGCACGAAGACGATTGCCGTAGTTGGACTCTCGGACAGCCCGTTGCGCCCGAGCTATGGCGTGAGCGCCTACATGCAGAGCCACGGCTACCGCATTATTCCGGTCAACCCTTCCATCAAAGGCTCTCTGGGCGAAAAGGCTGTTGCGTCGCTGGGCGAAGTGCCGGAGAGGATTGATATGGTGGATGTCTTTCGCCGCTCGGAGTTTGTGCCCGAGCTGGTGGACGAGGCCATCCGGCTAAAGGTTCCGGCGATCTGGTTGCAGGAAGGCGTCATCCACGAAGAAGCAGCCGAGAAAGCGCGCAAAGCAGGGATTTTTGTGGTGATGGACCGGTGCATCTTGAAGGAGCACAGGAGACGGTTTAGCTAACTCTGTCAAGACCGCGCGAGTTTTCACGGGGCGCTCATAGAGTTTTTTCGCTGGAGTTCGAAGGCAACTTAACATAAACTGCATCGGCAGCTCGCCCCCAAACTGCAGAAACTGCCCATGCGATTTCCCAATTCATTGTTTTTTATTACAGCTCTCATGTTTGGAGTCTGCTGTCGTATCGCGCCTGCGCAAAGCGGCGCTGACTCACGAAACGGGGCAGGCTCCTGCAGCATGCCTGCCTATGACTCCATTTTGCGTGAGCCCAACATCTTCAACGAACAACAAGAAGAGTGGCTGGGAGAAATCCTGGCGCCACAGGTTGAAAGCGCTTTCAGGATAATTCCCGATCCAGAAAGTGACTATCTGCGAAAACTGGCGGACAAACTGCTCGCACAGCTTCCCCAATCCAACATTCACTATCGCCTTACGATCATCGACCTGCCGGAAAACAATTCATTCGGAATACCTGGCGGGCATATCTATATTTCCAGGCGCATCATTGCCCTTGTGAAGAACGAAGATGAACTGGCAGGCCTGATAGGGCATGAAATCGGGCACATCATTACCCGGCAGCCAGCCATGGATCTAACGAGCGTCCTGCAGAAAATCCTGGGAGTAAACAGATTGGGTGACCGCAAGGACGTGGAAACCAAATGGAACCGGCTGCTGGACCAGGAGGCAACACAGCGCTGGACAGACAACCGCAAACGCGAAGAGGCAGAACAGCTCATTGCTGACCGGATCGCTATCTACGCCATGTCTCGCGCTGGTTATCAGCCATCAAAATTTGTGGAATTCTTTGATCGACTAGCGCAAACCAAAGGAAATAAGGGCAGCTTTTGGACCGATCTGTTCGGTCGAACCAGCAATGATGCGAAGCGTTTGCGCGAACTCGTGCGCACGGCCGTACCTCTCGGCCAGAGCTGTTATGTTCCTGCTGCGGGAAATTTGATGGCAGAACACTTCCTTAAATGGCAGGGAGAGGTTATAGAGTCAGAATTCGCCTTAAAGAAAGAGGCCCTTCCCGGGCTTCTCTCCAAACAGGTGCTGAACCCGCCGCTCCGTAGCGATTTGCGCCAGCTGCAATTCAGCCCGAACCGCAAGTACCTGCTGGCACAGGATGAAAACAGTATTCACGTGATGTCCGCTGAGCCGGTCACCAACCTCTTCCGGGTTGACGCAGCAGATAGTTATGCCGCGCGCTTCACGCCGGATTCGCTGGCAATTGTGTTCTACGACAAAGAATTGCGTGTACAGAAATGGAATATGGAAGGGAAGCGCCTGTTCATCCGGGAGCTGGCGCTGCCTATGCGCTGCGTGGAAACCGCGCTGTCTCATTCCGGGGAAGTGCTTGCTTGTATGGATGAGCAACTCCAACCTGAGCTGATTGATGTAAATACCAACGCGGTCGTTTACAAGGGCAAAAGGCTGCAACAGCAAACCCGAATTGAAACCATGCTTGCCCATTACAATCCGCGCCCGGATGAATCAGGCCGATTTGCGATGCACTTCTCTTCAGGCGACCACTATTTCGTGGCTGAGTACGAGAAAATCATATTCGCCTACGATGTAAAAAATAGGATCGAAGTCACGGTCGGACCTGCATTCAGGGACTTCGTTGGAGCCAGCTTCTGTTTTGATGGCGATGATGAAGTTGTTGGCTACGGGTTTGTCAACCGCCAGTTGGCCATCTTGCGTGCGCGTTTCCCCTCCGGCCAGATACTGGACTCAATGCCTGGAGTTGCTATGGGACGGTTAACCCAGCCTCAGCCTCAGGATTACGTGCTGATAAGGCAGGATACAGAACCGGTCATCAGGGTCGTGGACTGGAAAACAAAAACGACCCTTTTCAGGAACAAAAAGCCTGGTTTCGATATTTACGGCGATACGTTTGCGAGCGAAACAGCGGGCGGAGAAGTGGGAATTTACAGCGTCGTAGGCAGGCAATACAAAGGCGGGATTGACCTTCCGAACGGGCCCCTCTCCTTTACAACCGCCTCGGCGTTTTCTTCCAATAACAAGTGGCTCGCAGTTTCACAAAATAGTCGTGGTGCCGTGTGGAACGTAGACACGGGCGAGAGAGTTTTTCTTACGCGCGGTTTTCAGGGAGCATTTTTTGACGAAGACCAGCTATTTGCCAAGTTCCCGAAACAAGGCTCTGAGTCCGCCGCGATCTTCAAGGTGGACGCGGCCTCCCAAAAAATGCAAAACCTTTATGAGCTAAAAATGGATGGAGACATTTTTGCGTACGGGAACCAAGGAGCTTTTTACTGGCAACAGGGAGACTTCCTTTTGCGTGGAAGCAGGGTGGAAGAGAAAAGCAGCAGGAAAGTGGAAAACAGGTTCATGGTGGAGGTAATGGACGTGCGTTCCAATAAGAGATTGTGGCAGCGCAAGCCCGCGCGAGTTCTACCCATGGTGCTGCATTCTGCAGCGGGCAAGACCATGACATTCGTGATCGGTGATTATGAGGACATGAAGGCCGAAGCGCGGGACGATGCAGCGTTAGCCAGAAAATTGGATGCGCTCGCGAATGAGAAGCGCAGGGCGGCGAGCTACATTATTGAGGTGTTTGAAGACTCCACGGGCAAGCCCTTAGGCAAAATCCTGGTTGATACTGGCAATTTGTCATTCAAGATTTTCGCCGCTAGCACAGTTGGTGACAATGTTCTGGTTACGGATTCCGACGGACGCACGCTGATTTATTCGCTCAAGACCGGCGAACAGAAAGCCGCATTCTATGGGCGCGTTCGTGCGCTTTCATCCGATGGAAGCGAAATGGTGCTGGATAACGAAAAAGGCAAAGCAGACATTTATTCGCTGTCCGACCTGCGTCTTTTATCGCACCTTGAGTTCCCGTTCCCGCTCGTGCATGCTGAGTTCTCCGGCAAGGGAGACAGCCTGAGAGTTCTTACCAGCGACCAGACAATCTACAAGTTGAAGGTTGAAACACCGGTTGCAATGCGCTAGAGGACTGGCACCGTTCAACGCTCTTTGTCGTCTGGTTCTGGGCGGGAGCCCTGTCGTGGCCGCTCTCGCGCTCGCTTGAGTTCTTCCATCCGTTGCGTCAGCAGTTTTTCTCTTCCTTCTGAAGTCGGATGGTAATATTCGCGGCCGCGAAGATTGTCCGGCATGCATTCCATGTCCGCTACTTTTTCATCGAGGTCATGGGCGTACTGGTAGCCTTTGCCGTAACCGACTTGCTTCATCAATTTTGTTACCGCATTGCGAATGTGCAGCGGGACAGGTTCAGCGGCGGTCTTTTCCACGTCTTCAAGCACGGCGCCGTAGGCGGTGTAAAGTGCGTTCGATTTCGGCGCCAGCGCCAAATAGACCACAGCCTGTGCCAACGCCAGCCCCGCTTCCGGCATGCCGAGAAAGTCAATGGCATCTTTCGCCGACAGGCATAGGTTGAGCGCTTCCGGCGCGGCCAGGCCAACGTCTTCTGAAGCCATGCGCACGACACGCCGCGCGACGTACAGCGGATCCTCGCCAGATTCAAGCATGCGGACCAGCCAGTAGAGAGACGCGTCGGCATCACTGTTGCGGACAGACTTGTGCAGCGCAGAAATCAGGTTGTAATGCTCTTCGCCTGACTTGTCATAGAGCAGGACACGCTTCTGCAAGGTGTCTTTAATGATTTGCTCAGTGATCTCACCATTCTCTCCGGCGGTGGCGGCCGCGACTTCAAGCACGTTATAAGCGGAGCGGGCGTCGCCGCTGGAGTAAGCGGCGATCTGTTGCAGCACTTCATCGGCTGCGCGCAGGTTCATTTTGCCCAGGCCGCGCTCTTTGTCGTCCATCGCACGCCGCAGCAGCACCACGATCTGGTCTTCGCTCAGCTGGTTCAGGATGTAAACGCGGCAGCGCGAGAGCAGAGCGCCATTGATCTCAAATGATGGATTTTCCGTTGTGGCGCCGATTAGCCGGATATTTCCGCGTTCGACGTGCGGAAGAAACGCATCCTGCTGGGCGCGGTTGAAGCGGTGAATTTCGTCAATAAAGAGGATGGTGCGCGTGCCATAAGCGCGGGCTTTTTCCGCGTCCGCCATGACCTGTTTTATTTCCTTGATCCCGGAGAGCACGGCCGAGAACTCGATGAACTCCGCCTTCGTCACGTGCGCGATGATCTGCGCCAGTGTGGTTTTGCCCGTGCCCGGCGGACCCCAGAAGATGATAGAGCCGGGATCGTCACGCTCAATTTGCAACCGGAGCGGCTTGCCCGGACCGACGATGTGCTCCTGGCCTACAAATTCATCCAGCGTCGCGGACGCATGCGGTCAGCGAGCGGCCTTGCGCCTTTACCTTGCTGCTCGGGGAGGGCCTGAAATAAAGACATTCTTGAAAACCTTACCGGAAAAACCTTACCACTGATGGCACGGACAACACTGATCTTTGCCTTTGTCGCTACGCTCCAACCCGCTCGGGGTTTGTCGCGTACCCAATCATACTTCAGCGATTTATGCAGGCGGCTCGGCGCGCAAGCCGGCCTCGCTGCTCAAGCTGAGACGAGGAATGGCGACGATTAGTCGATCTTAGCGCTTCTCTGGCGCGCTGCTTCATACAACAGAATAGATGCCGCAATGCCGGCGTTCAGTGACTCGACACGTGGTGAATGGGGAATCGTCACGAGTTCATCGGCCATGGACAAAATCTCTGCCGGCACGCCTGCGCCTTCATTTCCGACCACGATCATCGCAGCACCGGTAAAGTCGGCTTCGTGCAGAGGCTTGCCTTTGTGCGACGACGTTGCCAACACGCGCACGCCCTGCTGCCTCAAGGCGGTGATGCTTTCGCCCAATTTGACGCGAAGCAAGGGTTGTCGAAACAGTGATCCGGCGGAGCCGCGTACGGTCTTGGGATTGAAGTGGCTGACCGTCTTTTCTCCCAGCAAGACAGCACGAGCGCCGAATGCCTCGGCGGAGCGAATAATAGTCCCAAGATTTCCCGGGTCCTGGATGCCGGCCACGCCGACTAGCAGGGGATCAGGACCAGTCTCCAGCAGGTCGTCAAACTTAGGTGGCCGCAGCTTCACCAGAGCGGCCACGCCCTGCGGGGTTTCGGTGCTGACGGCGCTTACGAAAACCTCGTCGGGCAAAAGGAGGATTTCAACCTGGCTGCCGATCTGCGGCAGCAGGCGCGTGGCGTTCGCGCTCCCGGCTTCGCTGAAGAAGACTGCCTGAAAGCGCAGGCCGCTGCGGATGGCCTCTTCAATCATGCGGACGCCTTCCACGGCCAGGTAACCCTCAGCGGTCGGTTCACCCTGGCTGAGCGCTTTACGCAGGTCTTTCACCAGCGCGTTCTGGCGGCTGGATACACGGCGCAACCTGCTTTCAATTTCCTTGGGAACATTCATGTGACAGCCATCATACTGAATTCGACTTGCAACTGATAAAGTCTGGGTCTAGGTTTTCTGCGCAAGCTGGTTTATTCTTAGTCGTTTGTCACTGGACCCGGCGGCGGTTTTTCTGAAGCGCCGCGCGGGACGTTGGCATGAGGCGCAAGTATTGCTTAGTTGGGAGATTCGTTATTGCCTGCGGAAATTCTAAAAATCAATCCTGAAACGCCGGACATGCGCCTGGTTTCCTATGTTGCTGACCGCATCAAGCAAGGCCAGGTCGTCGGCATGCCCACGGACACCTTTTACGGTCTGGCGGCTGATCCGCTCAACCTGCGCGCCGTGGACCTGATCTATGACGTGAAGACCCGCAGCCGCCACAAGCCGCTCTCTCTTCTGATCGAAAGCGTAGAGCAGGCCGAGTACCTGGCGCGTCCGCTGCCTGACGTGTTTTATGAAATCACCCGCAAATACTGGCCCGGCCCGCTCACCATCATCGTTAAAGCGTCATCGCGGCTGCCGCTGAAGGTCACGGCCAATACCGGCAACGTCGCCCTGCGCGTGCCTGCTTCGCGCATTGCGGTGGAAGTAATCCGCGCGGCCGGCGTGCCTATCACTGCGACATCCGCTAATATCAGCGGAGCCAGCGAGTGCACCACTGCGGAAGGAGTGCGCGAACAACTGGGCACCCGCATCACCATGATTGTGGACGGCGGCCCCAGCCCGCGCGACGTGGCTTCTACCATCATCAATATGAGCGATCCCGGGCATATCACTGTCCTGCGGCAAGGCGCAATTCCTGAAAGCGATCTGGCTGAGTTCATCCGGTTTGGCTGAGGCTAATCCGCATGGGAAGCAAGCGTTGGAAGAAATGGCTGTTGTGGCTTCTGGTGCTAACGCCGGTCTGCTATGCGGCGGTGGTTTACTCGCGTATTGTGAACCAGTCTGTCCACGACGAATCCCGCTCGGCCGACGCTATCGTTGTTTTTGGCGCGGCTGAATATGACGGCCGTCCTTCACCGGTATACAAAGCGCGCCTTGATCGCGCCGCCCAGCTTTTCCATCAGGGACTGGCGGCCATTGTGATTACTACCGGCGGCTCCGGCAACGATCCCCGCTTCAGTGAAGGCGTCGTCGGGCGCGAGTACCTGAAGACGCTCGGCATTCCCGATAGCCAGCTCATCGCTGAAACCCAGAGCGCCGATACCGCCGAATCCGCCCGCCGGGTCAGCACCATTATGTATACCAACAGCATGCATTCGTGCCTGGCCGTGAGCGATGGCTACCACATTTTCCGCATCAAGCAGATGCTGGCGCGGGAAGGGGTTACCGCCTACGGAGCGCCGCGACCCAATTCTCGTCCGCAAACCTTTTGGAAGCGGCAGGAATCGGCCTGGCATGAGATTGGAAGCTACACGCTCTGGCTTTTTCATCTGACGTAAGTCATTACGTCTCAGTCGATCGTGGCCGGCGAAGTGATAAAACCGGCGAGGCAACAAGTTAGTGATGTCTAAGTGGCTGAAAACAATGGGTGACTACGGAAAGGCGGGCCACTTTCACTTTTGTAGAAGCCGTCAAGAAAACCTGGGCGGCCTCTGACGGCCGCCCAGGTTGTGGATGGAGCTTATGGATTGCTATTTTTGAGTCACGGTGGCGGTAGCAGTGCCACTAAAGCTGCTCTTCAACAAGAGGCTGGTCACAGGCCCGGTTGTTCCCTGAAACGAGAACTTCGCTCCCGCGCCGGACAGTCCGCTGAAACTCATGTTGCCGATGAATTGCCCGGTTGCAGCATTGAAGAGGCCGAGAACAGCGGTTGGCTGTGAACCGGTGGCTTCAACTCTCAAAGCACCATTTTTCACGACCAGTTCCGCCCTCGTGATCACCACGTTGTCTACGGTCTTCGGGATGACTACGGTGGTACTCTGGGTTATCCCGTTGAATGTTGCCGAGAACGTCACCGGGGTATCCGCGCTCACAAGCTGGAAGGGAACCTGGAGTGACGCGCCAATGAAATTGCCCGGCACGGTGAATTTTGGAATGGTGAAGCTCGCAGGCACAGGCGCCAGCAGCGAGTTACTGCTCGCGAGCAGAAGCGTCTCGTCAGAAACGTTCTCCTGGTTCAATGAGAACAAAAGAGTGGTCCCGGCGGTGGTTACGTTGGTTGCGCTCACGCTAAGAAGCTGCAACGGAGTGGATGGCGCAACCGTGTAAGGCTGCACCGTGGTCTGGCCGTTCAAAGTAGCAGAGACGTTGACAACGGTAGGCAGGTCCACGGCGCCCCTGGTCAGCGGCAGCACGCCTAGTTTGTATCCTTGCGAAATAGTCAACGACGGCGGCAGCGCAAGCGCTGCCGGATTGCTGCTTGCCAGCGTGATTACCGCTCCGCCGTCTTGCGCAAAGTCATTCAGCGCAAAGCTGGCCACGCCGGCCGGGTCGATCACGATGGTCGAGACAGTGGGCACCACCAAGGGAACAGGGCTTCCCACCGGTACCAGGCTGAAAGTCTCAGTAATGGAATCAAGAGTACCGCCCGGATCAAATCCCAGATGGCCCTTGATAAGGCCGAACTCGTTGGCCAGAGCATAGGTGGCAAGATTGCCACCTGGCATCAGAATGCCGCCAGTGCCGGAAAAATTACCTGACCCATCGGCGGAGGGCATACCGGCTCCGCGAGTCACCTGTTGAGTAGCGACCATGGAATCGAACATCAGGAAGTCGTACAGCACTGATGCCGGCTCGTCAGTGTAAAGGCCGTTAATTGCGTTGGTGTTTCCGGTAATCACGGTTCCGGGTCCGAAAGCCTGGTCTACGGAATGAAGGCGAAGACCGGGATTAGTCACCGTAACGGTGTAGCCCACCAGGCGGATCTTATCTCCTCCGTCGGTTGGGCTGGTCACCAGAGGGGCCGGCGCGCCGGTCACGGGATCAACGGCCACGAATGCAAGTGAAACCGTACCGTCCGGGTTCGTGTTCGCGCTTACGGCGATGTCTCCAAAATCCGCAAGCACGCCGAGCGGAGCAGGTAATTGCTTGAGAAACTGGAAATTGCTGAATGTAATGTCGCCGGCCGTGATTGAACCGTTGTTGCCAACCAGCGTGTTGAGCGAAGTCAGCGGCGACTGCGCAAGAAGCGATACGGTGAAAATTGCAGTGAAGACGAAAAAGGACAAACTTCTGCGAATGAGCTTCCGAAGCATCAAATAACACCCTTGGGATTTTAGATTTTTATTGCCTTCCGGAAGCATCCGTGGCGACGCTTGGGGCCGTCCCCGCGTACGGCGGGTACGAGGCGCTCCCCTGGTCACAGATTGTTGCCTTGATTGTGTTGTATCAGAAAATTAGTTTGATCTGGAAGTATTTGTAGTACGTGACCGCTTCTCTCGGAAGGCCAACGACCACTGTACACTGAGCAGCGTGCCCGGATTCACCATCTCACATGCTAACGAAACAAAATTCTGCGCGGAGCACGGCTCGGTTCGGGCGCGGGCTACAAGAAATTCATTTTGCTGCATCTGTGATTGCTTCTTGCATCAAGAGTAAAAATCTTCTTCAAAAATATATTGTCCTCGCAGGAAAATCGTTCACATCAATTCATGAATTAGTCTTTTCAAAAATCGTCCAGTCATCCACTCTCTGGTTGCACTTTAATGCTCTTGCTCCAGCTCTGCCCAGGGCTCTATCTTCAAAAGGCTATGAAGTTCTCGTAGAGCGATATAGTTCTCGCAAATCTCTGCATAGGCCGCCATTTCAGATGGCGTGCCTGATCTCCGCCGGCGAATGTGGACGAGTCTCAGCGCAAGCTCTCGCCGTCAAACCAGGGCTTTGTTTCCCAACCACCTAATGGACGCAGCCGCACGCGAACACCCGTGTAGGCGAACGACCGGAACCACCATCTTCGAAAAAGGAAAATACATATCTTGAAAAAAGTAATCATGCTTAGATTTTGGCGCAGCGCCGTATCGGTCTGCGTCGCGGCCCTGTTATGTCTTCTCAGTCTGGCGGTAACCGCACCGGCGGTTGCCCAGGATTCCAAACTCAGTGAAGCGGACCTTCGTAAAGAGATTGAAGGGAGCGGCTACCCATTGACTATCCGGCGCGCCCCCGAACAGCACAAAATTGCCAATCGATACGTCATTTTATTCACTGACACCGTCAGCGATCCGGATGGCGAGGCAGGGAATATCGTCGCGCGCGAAGGCGGAAAGGTACATTTCACTTATGGTCATGCCGTGAAGGGTTTTGCGGCAACGCTATCGCCTGAAACGGTTGAAAAGCTCCGCCGCGATCCGCGGATTGCCCTGATCGAAGAAGACCGGACCGTGCATACCGCGTGGCTCGCTCCGCCGCCCTTCCTGCAAGCGGGAACGATTCCGGTTCCACAATCGCCGCAGACACCGGCCCCGTCCTGGGCCCTGGACCGCATTGATCAACGGAACCTTCCGCTGGATAACTCGTTCAGCTTTCCAGCCAGCGCGGGCGCAGGCGTGCATCTATACATCATCGATTCGGGAATGCTTGGGGGCATCTTTGGCCAGGCTGGCGCGCATGTTGAGTACGAAGGCAGGGTAGGCGATGGCGCCGATTTTGTAACGCCGGGCACAAACGGCGATGATTGCCTCGGCCACGGTACGTTTGCAGCATCGCTCGCCGGTGGAACCACGCTCGGAGTAGCCAAACTGGTGACTTTCCATCCCGTCCGCGTAATTAACTGTGGCGACGGTGGGACCGTATCTGGAATCATCGCGGGTGTGAACTGGGTCACCAGTGATCATCTCGCGCACCCAGGGCAGAAAGCCGTAGCCAACATGAGTCTCACCGTCAATGGCGTGGATACGGCCCTCGATCAGGCGGTCCAGACTTCGATCAATGCCGGAATCGTTTATGTCATCGCCGCGGGTAACAGTGGCCCTTCTGCCATAGATCCCATCACCGGCCTGGACTTTGCGAATTCCTGCAACCTCAGCCCGCAACGAGTCGGTTCGGCCATCACAGTTGGTGCGATGCAAAGTGATGGCTTTCATCCTGACAGTCAGGCCATCTTCAGTGACTTTGGCGGCTGCGTTGACCTCTACGCCCCTGGAGTCCAAATGACAGGAGCCAGTATTGCCAGCACCACCGCAATCACAGGTCCTCCATTTGACGGTATCAATCATTTTGGGACTTCATGGTCGGCGCCACTCGTCTCAGGAGTAGCGGCCACATACCTCGCGGCCAATCCGAATGCCAATCAATCGCAAGTGGTCAGCGCCATTGTTTCCAATGCGACCATCAACGTCTTGAGCCTGATTTCAACCGCCAACACAACTCAAACCTCGGTCGTCCCCAACCGCCTGCTCTATTCCGATTTCCAGACAGATATTCAAACTACCGTATCCTCCAGCAATGGATCGCCTGTTGCAGACTCTCAATTTGCCTATACTTTCCAGGTTAAGAACAGTGGTCCGTACAACTCCATGGATCCCGTTCTTTTTACTGACAACCTGCCGGCTGCTGTCGGCAGCGTAAACGTCGTTACCAGCCGCGGAACCTGTTCCGGCATCACCCAGATCAGCTGCAATCTGGGCCGTTTGGCCGTGGGCGAGCAAGCCACGATCGTGGTTGCTGCAACCGCGCCCTTTACACCTCAATCCTTCACCAACACCGGAACGGCTGCACTTCAATCGGGACAAACAGACCGGGCGCCGGCAAACAACGCCGCCACTCTCACCTTAACCAGTCACTGATGGAAGGTAAGAAAGAGGGTCATTGAAAGAACTCAGTACCGTAGACAAGCGGGCCGCCGACGCGCAACGGCGGCCTGCTCTGCTTCTGGCGATTCCGGCAATTCAGTGAGGCTCGACTCTTGAAGGTATTACTTGCGCTATTCTTAGTCACAGCGGTGCGTGAACGACAAACGGAGCTCGGAACAATTTGTCAGAACTGTCATCGATGTAGAACTATATGAAAACAAGAGTTCTACTTGACTGAATGAATGTTCATTCATTAAATTAGTAGGGCGTTCGCGGTGGCTATCGGCGACCCCATCTCTCATCAGAAGTGCTGGGTGAGTCTCAATCGCAGGCAGGTGCTCGAAAACTGTTATGATTCTGAACGTCTCTAGACTCGTCTTCTCACCCGCACCACCCAACTTCCAGGAGATGCCCAGATGAGTAATGTTGCTGTTCCTGCCGTCCCGCAGTCCCGCAGCTCAAACGGCGCGCAAACCAGCCAAAGTTCCCAGGGTCAAAAGACCGGCCATCAGCGCATCAATAAAGTTGCGGTGCTGGGCGCCGGGACCATGGGAGCGCGCATCGCCGCCCACTTCGCCAACGCCGGCGTGCCCTGCGTGCTACTCGATATCGTGACGCCTGACGCGGCGCAGAGCACTGACAAAACCGCGCGCAGAAAGATCGTTGCCGGCGGCCTGGACGCAGCCGTGAAATCCAAGCCCGCGGCGTTTTTTGAAAAAGGACTGGAGCGGCTGATTACGATCGGCACCTTCGACGATGACATCAAGCTGCTCGCCGATGCGGACTGGATCCTTGAAGCCGTCGCCGAGAACCTGGAAATCAAGCGCGGCCTGCTCAAGAAGGTTGAAGCCGTGCGCAAGCCCGGCAGCCTGGTGACCACGAACACCAGCGGTCTGCCCGTGGCCAGCATTGCGCAGGGCTTCAGCGAAGATTTCCGCCGCCACTGGTTCGGAACGCACTTCTTCAATCCGCCGCGCTATATGCGCCTGCTGGAAATTATTCCTACGCCGGAAACCGATCCGGCCGCCATTGAGACCGTTGCGCACTTCTGTGATGTCCGCATGGGCAAGGGAATTGTTACGGCCAAAGATACCCCGAACTTCATCGCCAACCGCATCGGGACGTTCGCCGGGCTCAACGTTTTCCGCATAAT
>Ga0210400_10004054_pt1 | contig 12781 bp, 10 predicted proteins | sample IncBWH26MmetaG_FD_155456 | JGI IMG/M metagenome (GOLD analysis project Ga0210400, IMG submission 155456) | Forest soil microbial communities from Barre Woods Harvard Forest LTER site, Petersham, Massachusetts, United States - Inc-BW-H-26-M | ecosystem: Environmental > Terrestrial > Soil >...
CCCGCCGCTCCCGCCCCTGCTGCCTATCCCGGCGACCTCGTCCCCATGACCAACATGCGCAAGATCATCGCCCAGCGCATGATCGAGTCCCGCCGGACCAGCGCCCACGTTCACTGCATGTACGAAGTGGATTTCACCCGCATCGTCACTTTGCGCGCCAAACACAAGAGTGCTTTCGAGCAACGCCACGGAGTGCGTCCCACCTTCATGCCGTTCTTCGTGCGCGCCGCCATCATCGCGGTGCAGCAGTGGCCAATCATCAACGCTTCGCTGGAAGGCGACAACATTCGTTATCACCGTCACGTCAACGTTGGAATCGCCGTCGCCCTCGACTGGGGACTCATCGTCCCCGTGTTGAAGAACGCAGGGGACCTCAACTTCCTCGGCCTGCAACGCGGTATCACCGATCTCGGCGAGCGCGCCCGCACCAAGAAGCTCAAGCCCGATGACGTCGAAGGCTCCACGTTCACTGTCACCAACCCCGGCCAGTTCGGCGCCGTCTTCGGCCTACCCATCATCAATCAGCCAAACTCCGCAATCATGGGTGTTGGCGGAATCACCAAACAGCCGTTGGTCGTCACTGACAAAGAAGGCAACGATTCGATTGCCATCCGTTCGGTCGTCCATCTCACGCTCGGCTACGATCACCGGCTGATCGATGGCGCTGTTGCCGACCAGTTTATGGCCTTAGTGAAGAAGACGCTGGAGAATTGGAACGAAGAGATTGGCTAGCGTCTAGGAAGCGGAAGGCTGCGGACTTGTGGTTGGCGGACGCTTGTACCACGTCGATGCGTTCAAGCACATTACAGTTCCGTCGATAATCGTGGAAATGCCGTTCTTGAATTTTTCGGGATCGATAATTTCCCGCGCTGCAACAGCGTCTACCATGGACAGCGCATTCTGCAGAAACGACATCGCTGCATCTTTCTTTTCGGCTCCCGGCTTGTTGGCAAATAGTCCTTCAATTCCCGCCACCAGGGCTGGAACGAATGCAATTCCACGCAGCAATTGGGACAAGAAATCCATTACTTCCTCCTTGAAATATTCGTTGGGCGCCGAACCTCTTGCGGCAGTCACGATTGCGTGTGACTCCCGCCTGGCCTAGACAAGGCTGGCCAAAATGTCGTTGAGCGCCGTCAGATTGGGATCCGCCCCATCGGTGGATCGGACGATAAGCGTCATGCAAGCTTTCAGTTCGTTAGCCTTGCTCAACGCGAGCGCAAGCATGCCCTGCATGTCCATTCCTCCCGCACTTGCGCTTTTCAGTGTGTTAGACGTGGGTGCCGTTGCGGTCTTCAAATTGGTAATGATCGTAGTGCTCGGTATTGTGGTCATTGGTCTCCTTGTAGTCTGGACATAACATCGCATCCAGGATCGTTCTCGTGCCTTAGTTCACACACTTCACTGGGCAGTCAAGTATTGTTGGCCGTGAAAGTTTCTCTTGTTACATGGAAGTCGCGACAACTTGTCGCTGGCGGAAATCGTGCGGAGCGCTATTTAAGCCAGTACTTGTGCATCGCAATTGCGACGCTGATGGCGACGCTGATCGCCCCGTTCACAACCCGGTTGTGCACGCTGTTGCGCAGGTCGTTTTTTTCCACCAATGCACCGTCCCGATTTCCGTAGGCCTTGTCATTCACCATCGTGATCGCCGTTGCCGACCCATCAAACCGGAAACCGTCGTAATTCAGGTGAGCTTCGTCGTTATAGATCTTGATATCCCCCGGCCCCGGTCCACTTTCGTTAAAATAAAATCCTAGAGGTTGCGTGCCTTGGGGAATCATTGAGTCAGCTTCCATGTTCGCAAACGCAAGATGATCGCTCGCTCCCTGTACAAACACTCCATACTGATCAAACCAGTTGAGCAAGAAATGCTGGAACGTCAGCCATGACTTCCCGTTGATGTTAATCACCGGGACATTACTCAACGCCATCGGCACGATCGCTCCGCCGTAGAAATTTGCCGGATTGCCTGTAGAGAAAACGTAAACAAATCCGTTCGCTAAATAGAAATTCCCCGGAGCCACCAGGTTCGATGACGCAGCCGCCACTTTCTGTCCCCAAAGCGACCCAAATAAGCAGAAGTTGATCGTTGTGAACGTCGCCGGCACCGCCGCCTTCCACGCGTTCCCGGTGACCAGCACCCACGCCCTCGTCGGCACCGCGTAATATCCCGTCAGGTTTGGCGCCGCCCCCGTGCCATACGCGTCAAACGTAATCGGACTTCCCGCACTGCCCGAAGAACCAGGCGCCAGACTCTCATTCCAAACGTCTCCCCTCTTGAAAACAATCGAATCCCCCGGCAAGAACGTCTGCCCATTCACATGCGCTATCGTCTGCCACGGCGTCGCGGAAGAAGTCCCGGCATTCGCGTCGCTCCCGGTGCTCGAACTCACGTAGTAAGTGGTCGCCGACGCCGATGCTGCACAAAAGAGAAAGAGAAACACTGCGAGGCCCACACAAGACGAAGCGAGTTCCCGTTGCCAGTAGCACCGTTCGACGTACTCTATGTAATCTGGATCGCGGTCCAGCGGCACGCCGTTGTCGCTCATCTCGTTGTCTTCAGTCATCCTGAGCGCAAAGGCCCCTTGCACTCCTGCGGCCCGAGTCGGAAGCGACTGGGAAGGGCATGGCTTCAGCCGTGCCCCAAGCACTGCAACAGGATGCCGGGCTTTAGCCGCTGAGGTTTTATTCGTCATCGCAGATCGCGTCTCCCTAGGTATGCTTCGTAATAAAAAAGGCCACGCTTCTTGCGTGACCTGAACCAACCCAACGTCAGCAGCGGTGTTGGCACCATCCGGTGTAACCGATGTCCCAACCCACCCTACCCTGTATCCCCCGTGCCCTCTGTGTTAGAGGTCTTGACTTCCCCTCCACTGCCTCAGTTCTGCATCTGATAAGTGACCGTCGCCACAACCGCCCCCGCATTAGTCGTGCACCCCGCCGCTGCCGTAGTGATTTTGAATCGCAGCGCGTGTCCCGAAGCCACGTTCGTGCTTCCCGTCACCTGCGTGTAGAAGTTTGTGCCCGTGGCAAAGGTCGTCGAGTAACTCCCCACCTCAGCCGCGGCCGTTCCATCCCACACCTGCAGCACCGGATAAGTCGTGCATCCCGCCGCCGCCGTGCTCGCCGCCAAATCAAATCCGGTCACGGTAACTCCCGCCGGCAGCGTCCAGTTGCAATACTGGGTCACGGTCGTCGTGCCCGCCACCGGACAAGACCACGCTCCGTAAATCTCCCCCCGCACATACGCCGTAGTCGCAATCTTCGTCGAATTGTCTCCCGCGCTCGCCGTTGGGGCAGTCGGCGTTCCCGTCAATGCCGGCGAGGCGCTGGGCGCAATCGACGAGTCCACATACGCTGAGGTGATGGTCGTACAAGTCGGCCCGCCGGTCAGTAGGGCAGTTACCGCTTGGTTCGTGCAACTCCCCGTCCCTGCCGACGCCGCGCTTATGTTGGAACCCGGCATATCGAGGAACATCTGCACCGTCGCGCTACCCGCGCTCGCCTGCAGCACCCGTCCCAGAATCTGCGTTCCGGTCGGCCGAGTCGAACCCGCGTCGTGGCATAGCGGGAAAAACCCTCCACTCGAGGTCGCCGACGGCACCACATAATCTCCCACTACAGTCGCGCTCCCATCAAAGCTGCAGTAAACAGATCCCACCCTCGCCAACGTCGCCACCCCGGATGTCCCCGCATTCGAAATCACCACTCCGATCGCCCCACCCGTCAGTGCACTCCCAGGCTTGATCGCACATCCCGCGGTGGTCAACGTCGCCAAGCCGTTCACCTGGGTTCCAGTCGTCGTGTCATTGCAAAGTTCATAACTTTCGTTGGCGAACTTACCCAGCTCGAAACCGCTGCCGCTCGTAGAATTTCCCGCCACATAAACCGTCCCGGGCCGCAACCCACTCCCGCTTCCTGCACTGCTAAACGATCCCACGTTGTACGTCTGATCGGTCCAAGGCTTGAAGTTGCTGCTCGCATCGACCACCCACTTCAATCCGCTGTTGACCCAAAGACCCAGCCCCGGAGCCGCCCCCGATGTCGAATTCTCACTGCGCACCACCGCATAATTATCGGTAGCGTCATATCCCAGCGAAGTCCGCTGCCAAGTCGAACTATTTGAATAGCTCGAATACACATGCAGGTTCTGTGCCGTCGTCCCGTTGTACTCTCCCAGGTCGTTCGCATCTTCCTGAAAGAGATTTGAAAAGAACGAACTCGTCGCCGTCGTCGCCACCTTCTGTGGCGTTCCCGCATTGGCGGAAACATAAAAGTTCCCGTCATTCGAAATCCCCAGCGCCGAGGTCCCCGCTCCCGCCGCTCCCATCGCCGTTCCCGGAACCGGCGAACTCACCGACCACGGCCCCGCCACCAGCAATTGCCCATTCACTGTCACGTTGCCTGCGAACGTTCCCGAAGCCGCAGCAATGCCATTGCTTCCTGCGTATGTCAACGTAGACCCACTATCCGTCAGTCCGCTATCCCCGCTCACCGCTGCTCCATTCGTCGAGTACATGGCCACCTGCGCGGCCGTCCCGCTGTTCACCGTCCCCGAACCACCCCCGCCACAACCCGTACACGTCCCGGTCACCGTCAGATTTCCATTGATATTCACCGGTACGTTGAACGTCTTTCCCAAAGCCGTCAGGCGTTCCAGATAACCCGAATTGTCGCCCACATTCCCGATGTAGTGGGAGATCGAGACTGGAGCGCCGAAAGCGAGTTGGGCTAAATTATTAGCAACTCCCGCGTTCGTATTGTCCAGTCCGATGTAGGTGTCGTTCGCATCTGCTGGCGGTCGAAAGCCTCCCGTTGCCCCGGTTTTATAAAGATTGGAATCAACCAGCGTGATGACGTGGTGCCCGCGGACATTGCTCTGTTGGAAGTTGAGCTTGCCCTTGATACCGGAGTTGTTTGCCCCAAACAGTCCGTCATTAATCAAAGTTCCTACCTTGATTTGTGAATTAACATTGTCGTCCTGACAGGTTTCCATCGCCCCGCCAAGGAAGCTGCTAAAAGAGTTGTTGCAGTTTCGCGCCCACACCGTCGAGAACTGGTTCCAGTTCACGGACATAATCGTCTGGGCATCTTGATCCATCCTCGCCTGAGGCTGAACGTAAAGTTGCGTATTATTGCCCGGGAACAGCACCGACGCTGGCCAGAAAGGAAGGAGTGGAAACCAATTTGCAGAATTAATAGTGTAGGAACTCGTGTTTGCGGAAGTCGAGGAGTCGGTGAAAGTGCACACAAGTCCAGAGCATTGCGACTGTCCAACGACGATACTTCCGCACGTGGCTGCGCTTCCCCCCGTGCAAGCTCCTTTTACCGGGAAGCTGGGAGTATTCGCCGCTGCGCTGGTCGATGGAATCAATCGTAAAATGTCATATTGCATCGTGTCTCCAGCCGCTCCTGGAGGCACGTGAGGGAACTGGCCCGATACTGTCCCGGTTCCGTTGGTTAAGGCCGAGCCCGCCAGGAACGGAGCGCCATACCAACCTAGGGTGACGTCGTGAGGAATTACATAATAGTTATACTGCGTCGCCCCCGTGTTCTGCGCTGAGAAGACCGCCAGATGGGCTGCTGGCTGCTCCCCTCCATTGACAATTAGCGGCTGAACATTCCCTGAATAAATCACTCCAGTCGCACTGAAGTAATTCCCTTCATACGGATGAAGGCACGGCCCAGCCCCCTCTTCCATATAAACATTTTCCAGGGTGGTCCCGCCGTAGTTTCCGAGCACTGTCTGAGTGTTGACTGCCCACATCCCGAAGCCTTGAATCACGCTGTCGGTAACACGAACAGTATTGTTGTTGTAGACCGTAATGCCGTTGCCTCCGCACTGCGGACTGATGTTGGCTTTTTCGATCCAAATGACAGGAGCTCCCCCATTGGCAGAGTAAACATACGACCCGCAGTGGTTGGCTGTACAAGTCAAACCCTCGCTTCCATCAGCATCCAGGTTGCGGATCGTCGCTGCCTCATCGTCATCCTCCACAATGAACTGATTGAACCTGCCGCCACCCCCGCTCGATGACTTTATATCTTCCATCGTCCCGGGCGTCGCATTATCTTCCACCGCGGCATTCTCAATCGCGATTGTCCCCGGCGTCGCGCTCGACGCCAGGTTGGCCGCTGTCTGGCTGTATGTAATGGATGTTCCTGCCACCGTAACCGGCCCGTGGTTCCCCCAGTACGCCGGGTTATCCGTAAAGTTGATGTTGACGATGTCCCCACTCTGTATCGTGCTGCACGTAGACGCGGTAGTGATCGTGACCACGTTCGATTGTCGCTGCGCGTTCGTGATCTGGCATCCGTCCGCATTCACCGTCGAGGTAAAGTTCACTCCTCGCAAAGTAACTCCACCGTAGTGGTTGGTGTTCACCAAATCACCAAGCACTATGCACCGGTCTCGCGTCGAGCACGACAGCAGCGTGCCGTTTCCTTCAATCAGCCCGCGGCTGCAGTGTGCATAAATCGATCCGTAAACCGGGAGCGCGTTCGCCAGAACGCCCGTCGCGGGAAGAACTACTCTCGCGTTCTGGTTGCCTTCAGTCACTCCGCTCGGAAGTCCGCAGGCATCATTGATTGCCTCCTGAATCCCGCTCGTCGCGCTGCCGATCTTGTATCCTGCCGAATGAGAGTTCTTCGGAGTAAATACAATCGTCCCACTCCCTGCTCCCGCCACGCAGGTTCCCCCCGTCACCATCACCGGCTCCGGCGTTCCCTGCACACTCAAATAGACGTAGTACATCGAGAAACTTGAGGTATCCACTCCCATTGGGCACGGCGTCAGGGTCACCGTCGCTTGCGTCCCCGCGGCCAAACTCCCGCTCGGACTTGCGCTCCAGTTGTCGCCAGCCGTCACATACCGGAAGCCACTCACATTGTTGACGCTGAACTGCGTTCCTAACGGCTGCGCGATACTCTGGCTCGCCAAAGGACTCACTGAAACCCCGCCTGTCCCGCCACTCGGAGTCGCTGGTGCATACTGCCCAGACGTCGAGGAATACGTGAGCACCTGCCCGTTCCCAGGCGCACCCGCCGCCACCGGCACGCTTTGAATCGCTGTCGCGTTCGCACTCGATCCGCACGGTCCCCACGCTCCACTCCCCAGCAGACAATTCAGTCCTGAAGCGGTTCCGCTCCCCAACTCGCTGGTCGGCACCAACCCCGTTACCAGGTCGGCCTTCACTGCCACGCTCGAATCCACATACTGTTTGGGCGAAGCCTGAAGAGGCGATGTCGGATTCCCGCTCAAGGTCAGCGGCCCGGTCATCGATCCCCCCGCCGTCGCCAGATAATTTCCCGCCCCGACCGCCGCAATAGAGTTATCCACATAACTCTTATTCGTCACGTCGCCCGTATTCACCGGAGTCGGTACATTTGGCGGTGCCGAAAAAGTCTTCGTCCCTGTCACCGTCTCCGTTCCGGAAAGATGCACCACCGCGCTATCATTCGCCTTCCCCGCAAGCGCCGAATTTACGTACTGCACTGATGCCGGTGGTGCCGCCGTTCCTGCTCCCGGAGTGGTTCGCACCTGAGCCAGCGTCGCCGGAGAACTTGTTGGCACCACCCAGTATTCCGTTCGCACCTCGCCCGGCCCTAATTGATAGACCACCGAGTAATAAACTCCCGGAGGATTTGCTCCCGCATTCGCCGCCAGTGCAACGTTCAACGCGCCGTTTGTGGCAAGTGTCACACTTAACTCCCCCGCGGCCACGGCACTTCCGCTCGCCGACACAAACGCCGGCCACGTAATGATCAGCACTCCTTGGGCGGCCGTTCCATCGGCCCGGTAAACGGTATCAATCACGTTCGTCAGTGCCGGGCCGCCCTGGGGAGCCGGCGAGGCCGCGTGCGGCGCGGGGTCCACCACGCGCGGCTTCGCCTCAGGGGAACCCGGCTTTTCCGCATCGGTCGCGGAAGCTTCACGCGCAGCCGACCGGATGCCAGATATCGCCATCGCCATCGCCACCGCCAGCACCAAATTAAAAAGCCGCCCCGCTGGACGGCATGCTCGGAACATACTTCCTCCTCAGATTCGTCGAAAGGTTGGTCTCAACGTCGTCCCTGCAAAAAATCTTCTACACTCCGCACGTACACTTCGGCAAAATCAGCAACTGGCCGCCGCGCCTCTATCAGTTTCATCCCGTCTCCCACCGTCCAACCCATCACGCCCAATAGCGCCAGCGTCATCATCGGAGCTCGATGCACTCCCGCGGCACAATGCACATACAACTTCGATCCATTTTCTTCCAGCGCTGACAGTGCAAACTCCACTCCCCGATCAAACACTGCCGCAGGCTTCGGTTCGAAATCGTCATCGATCGGATTCCAGCAAACCGCGATCCCGTGCTTCTCCGCTAGCGGGGTATCGTCGAATTCAATCTGCATGTCGATGATGTGCGTGATCCCGGTTCGCGATACCGCTGCCATATTCTCCGCTGTCCAAATTCCGCCCCCCACCGCGATTCGGTCCGTCACCCACGTGATGTCCATCCCCATCCTGCGCCGCACCACTCTTTCCGCCGGAATGCCCCCGGAAAACAAACCGGCGCCAACCGCATCCGATATCGCATCCAGCAGCTTCTTGTTTCGCGATTCCAATCGCGGCGAAATCGCCAGCGCCGGCGGAGGGCCGCCCTTTTCTGCACGGTAACTCCGGTTCATTCTACGGCATCCTTTCGCACCGCGTTAGCTTGCGGGTGCTTCATTTATGTCGTTGGAGCTCCGATTCGCGGCTTTGGATGCCGCCTTTCTTGGCTTCCTCAGGAACTCCAGCGTCGGGTTGCAATCCCATCCGCTTGAGCAATGAGTAGGCCAACGAGTCCTCCGGTTTCGCCGCTTCTACCCCGGGCGGATACAGTCCCACCGCCTCAAACAAATACTTCGCCGGCGCCAACTGCCCTGTTTTCGCCACTTTGATCACTTCCTCCGTGATATGTTTCGCAGATATTCTCACCAGCGTAGCGATGATTTTTCTCACCTCCGCAAAATCCACAGGATCGGGATCCTTCTCCGTCCTCATATTCGCCAACTTTTCATCGGCTGGATTCCACGGTACCTTTGCGGTCCTCTTCTCACGTTTCGCTGCAGACTTATTCGCTACCCGTCCCTTAGCCCTGCCCTTTGTCTTCTTCACACCAGCACTTCCCTCTTTCGCCAGAAACACGAAAGGCGCGCTTTTCAGCGCGCCTTCAGTCGGGGTATTTCTTTTTTCTTTACCCCATATATTCAGAATAGCATTTTGCTACGGGGGATTGGGACATTTTTCCAAAATTATTTTTGCCATGTTTTCAATCGTTTGCGAAAAAAAAGCCCTCGCAACCCCCTTGACAGGATTTTTTACGCCAAAAATTGCCTCGCCAATTCCGGACCCTCCTTCTTCGGCAACGGAACCAGCAGCCCTACTCGCAGGAATTCCTCACTCATTTCGTCGATCACCTCCGGTAATCTCCGCTCAATCGTCTTCCGCGTACAGCCCAGCAGTCGCGCCGCTCGCTCGTGGTCCTGCTCTTGCAACACGACCCGCGCAATAATTTCCTGGTCAAACGCCGCCAGCCTCTCCAAACAAGCTTCCACGTCATGCACAAAGATCACCCGGTCTTCGAACGTGACCGACGTATACGTCGTGATCTTCGCACGAAAAAACTCGCGGCCGATCACCGAAGGGAGGCGTCCCGCCTCAAGAGACAACCGCAGATAGCGCCGTAGCAACCCGGTAGTCCGTTTTCTATAAAGCCATATGTCCGGATTGCGGTCCAACGCAGGCTCCGCCTCTCCCTCATGAACACCAGCCACCCTTTCCTGAAAGCTATGCGCCGGCAGATTCTGCCACCTCCGCCTGTCTGCGGAAGACCCGCTCTCCGCCCGCTTCCCCGACTCTGAGCAAACCGGTGTAGTCAGAGCCGCCTTCACCGGATCTTCCGCCTGTGCCGTGATCCATTGCAAAAAATCGCTCATGCCACACCTCCAAACGCGTCTAAATCCACGCCCTCATCTTCCTCACGCCTCTTAGCTCTTGCACTCCACCGTGGCCCTTGCGGGATTCTCGCGGTTTCCGGTTCGTGCGAGGTGGATGGCAGTTCGGCCATCGCGCGCGCGCAAACCACGCAATAGATTTGTTCCCCACCTGTCGGGCGCAACCGCAATGCCCCGCAACGTTCGCAATACTTAAGCTCCAGCCCCATCCGCTCCACCGAATCGATCCGCTCTGTCTTCATTTCGCTCCTGAAGCTCCCGGCTCCATATAGAAACCTGGGGCTAGTTGAAATGCTCGGCTTGACCGTGACGCCCGCAGACAAAAAGCCCTGCGCCAGGCCCCGCTCCCAGAGCGGCAACCGAGCGCAGGGCTCGTTTCTATTACGATGACCTGCTTGCGCTATTTAATTGTCAGAAGCAACTAACACGATCCACCCGTTTATGTCTCAACGGAGGTGTCGCATCCCAACATGGGTGCCGACTCACGCTGGCGAAAAAATCCTTCCTCGTATCCCGATTTCAAAACTCGTCCGTTTTGCACCACCACACTTACCTTGCCGCTGAAGTTTAAAGACCTTAGCAGGTGCTCCATGGCTGCTGAAAGAACTTCGGCCGCCTGCACCTTCCGGCGAAATTCCACAAAACTCTTCCCCTCGCTGTTATCCGGATTACTCATGCTGAGTTGGTCCCCGTGAAACAAAGTTGAGTTATACGATACGGCGATCGTATAGCTCGCATTTTTTGGAGTCAAGGTCGAGATTATGTACTTCACTCAATTGTGGAGTACAATGTTCCCGCTCGGTCAAGGGGGCATTATGACCTTGACTAGGCGGAGGTGTGAGCTTGGCAGACGAAGAACCACTAACTCACAAGCAGAAGCAGGAGAACAGAATTGTCGAAAGAGTTATAGCGCGGTTAAAGGATTCCTTGGCACCAAAGTCCGAATCAGGCGGGGTAAGACCGGAAGAGTTAACGAAATTTGTGCGGTTCATGGAATCAGCAAGAATCCTTGCTGCCAGTGCATTGCTTGCAGCGATGCTAGGGGCGATATACGAAAACCTTGCGCTCATGGGGGTGACGGACGTGTCACCCGCTAGGGCTGTCTTAATTTGCGCGTGGTTCTTCGGAGTTATGTTTTCGTGGGAACTTCTCACGCTGACTCCGTGGAGTCGAAAACTGAAAGGCTGGGTATTGGGTGCATCAGTAATCTTCTTCCTGCTTATGTTTGTTGGTTTGGATCGCTGGACGATTTGGTGGAAGACGAATCATCCACCCGAAATAGCACGATTCACGGAGGCGGTTCAAGGGATGCAAAGCTCTATTCAGCAATTTACGAAAAAAACTTCTCCGCTTCAAATAGAACAATCAGTCCTGAAGGACATCCTGCCTGTTCCTGGTTATTTGAAGATGGATTTTGGATATCCGCACGGACTACCATTGGAGCAGCCGAACAAAGGGGGAGAATTGAACGTTGTATTTGGTAACAAAGGAAGTACGTATACACACGACTCGACTATGAAAGGGGCGTTGTTTTATGTTGATTTTCATGGGGTAGTCCCGCCACCTACCCACGACGAGCAGATGGAACGCGGTCTAAAAGATCAAGTAGCGAAAATACCATCCCCCGCTTATGGAGATATTGCTCCCGGAGCGGGGATTTGGAGCACGTACTATACGACCGTGCTATCTCAGGACATGTACGACGCAATAGAAGCCGGGACGGCGCGAATATATCTAATAGTGTATGCAGAGTGGACGACAAATAAGATACCGGATCACGTAAGCGTCTGTTCATGGTTGCAGCCTGTATCGTGGAGTCGAGCCGACGCTCTGCCAGCATCGTTCGATCCTACAGACCCTATAAAGGGGCAGCCAGTCTGGCACGCCTGTTAGGCGGCTTTCGTGAGTTCTTTGTATTCGAGATTGTCTGATGCCAGCAAGCGCATGAGGGTATCACGGAAGAGATACTGATTCTTCCGGTTGTTAAAGCGCCACGTCATTTCTTGTAGGTAGGCGGGAAGATGCTTCACCGAGACTTTATGCCACGTTCCCACAACTCCGCGCTTGAACAGCGAGAATGCAGACTCGATTGCATTCGTGGTCACGCACAGACCGCCTTCGTACCGGACATATTCTTCGGCCCTGTGGTTGACGGTCTTGTGCTTGCCTTGGAACCTAGTAGCGTTGAAATTGTAGAGATGGGATTCGTCCGTCATAATGACATCTACGGTTTTGTCCACGTTCCGGGCCATGATGTCATTGATCTTGTCTTGGTTAAGGTTCGCAGCAGAGATGAAATGCAGATGACCGCCGCGCTCGCGAATGCCCACAACTGGCGCTTTCTTCTTCCACTTTTCCGCGTTTGTGGTGCGGCCTCCGATGTACATTTCGTCGATTTCCACGGTGCCAGTGAGTTTGTGGTCCGCTTCTTCCATCGCCTTGCGGATGCGGTGACAGAGATACCAAGACGTTTTGTACGATCCGCCGATCATGCGCTTAATCTGGTTCGCGGAAATCCCCTTGCGCGATTCCGTCATCAGGTAGGTGACGAGAAACCATTTCGTGAGCGGCAGATGAGAGTCATGGAATATGGTTCCTACGGTTACGGAGAACTGGTACTTGCATGAGTAGCACACGTACACTTTGCGATCCGCGACAGGGGCAACATTCTCGCTCTTGCACTTTAGGCACTTCACGCCATCAGGGAAACGGAGATGCATCAGAGCTTCGCGGCAGTGCTCGTCTGTGCTGTACTTGTCGATCAGGCCCATCAGATTTACGGGAGCAGAGGTCA
>Ga0210400_10004055_pt1 | contig 12781 bp, 14 predicted proteins | sample IncBWH26MmetaG_FD_155456 | JGI IMG/M metagenome (GOLD analysis project Ga0210400, IMG submission 155456) | Forest soil microbial communities from Barre Woods Harvard Forest LTER site, Petersham, Massachusetts, United States - Inc-BW-H-26-M | ecosystem: Environmental > Terrestrial > Soil >...
TCCTCCGGATATCCTTTACCTTCCCCAGCACATCGCCGTCCGCCTCCTCGCCCAACAACTCGCGCAATTCACCGAAGACCGTCCCGCTCCCGCCACCAGGGCCACGGAGAATGCCGAACTAGCGCGCGTCCTCGACGAACTGCTGCAAAAATAACCAGCCACAACGATCCCTTCCCTTTTTGTCATCCTGAGCGGAGCAAACCGATTCGCTTCGAATCGGTTCGCGGAGTCGAAGGATCCCTATAGCCACACGAATCTGTGCGTGGAGGCGCCGGCGGTCATACCGAACTCCTATTGCGTCCCTGTCTTTCTAGCGGACTTTGAGTGGTGCAACGCTTCAGCGCTGCGATCGGCACCGTTAACCATGAACTGGCCTTCAACCTCCGCATAAATCACGCACGAACCCATGTTATAATCCCTTATTCCCAGTCGCTTAGAGCGCGGAGGACCGTATCGACAAACGTTTTATCCGAACCAATGACCGCATCCGTGCCCGTGAAATTCGCGTAATCGGAGACGAAGGTGAACAGATCGGTGTGATGCCCCCCTTCGAAGCGCTGAAATTGGCCCGCAGCAAGAATCTGGATCTGGTCGAGATTTCACCCACCGCTCAGCCTCCCGTCTGCCGCATCATGGATTACGGGAAATATCTGTATCAGCAGGAAAAGAAAGAGCGCGAGGCGAAGAAGCATCAGAAGACGATCACGGTTAAAGAAGTCAAGTTCCGCATCAATGTGGACGACCACGATTACGAAACTAAAAAGAATCACGTGCTGCGCTTTCTCGACGGCGGAGACAAGGTAAAAGCGACGATCTTCTTCCGCGGCCGTGAAATGACCCGCACCGGTTTAGGTCGAACCATTCTGGAGCGCTTGATTAAGGACGTGGAACCGCAGAGTATCGTGGAGTTCCGCCCCCGGCAGGAAGGCAACACGTTGCACGCAATCCTGGCCCCGAAGAAATCTGCGGCGGAACGCGAAAAGGAAAAAGAGAAAGAAGCCAAGGCAAAAGCCAAAGCCGAACGCCAGGAAAAGATGTTGCAGGAAAAAATGGCTCAGGCCAAGTTGGCTCCGAAGACGGATACGGATACAGATAAAGACAAGAAAGACGAGCAACCAGCAGTAGCGGCGGCGGGTGCACAAGCGCCGACCTCTGGTTCGCAGGCTTAGAATTTCGCCGAGGACGGGCGCGATTCGCGCCCACGATCCCAGAGAATTGAACATGAATATAACAACTGACGGCCGGTAACTGGCGCCGCCAGCTGATTCCGAGGAACTATGCCGAAATTGAAAACGCACAAGGGCGCTTCCAAGCGCTTCAAGAAGACCGGGACGGGCAAGGTGAAACGCGGACATTCACACCTGCGCCACATCCTCACCTCGAAAGACAAGAAACGCAAACGCAAGCTGGGCAAAGGCACCCTGGTAAGCCCCGGCGATCTCCGCAAAGTAAAGCGAATGATCCCGTACCAGTAGAAGAGCATTGTTGATTGTGTGATTGTTGATTGCTAAGTGAAACCCTCGAGTCAGGATTTTAATCAGCAATCAACAATCAGCAATCAACAATTGCTTCGGGCGCGTGAAGAGGTCAGCGATAGCCGCAAGGCGAAATCCTTACCTCCAGCCGCCACCAAATAGAAATAAAAAAGGAGAAAACCATGCCACGTGTAAAACGCGGAACCAAACGCCGCGCCAAGCGCAAAAAAATATTAGACCGCGCCAGCGGTTACTTCCTCACCAAATCAAAACTCTACCGTTCGGCGAAAGAAGCCGTCGAACGCGGCCTCAAATTTGCCTACAGTGGACGCAAGCAGCGCAAGCGTCAGTATCGCTCGCTCTGGATCGTGCGCATCGGCGCAGCCGCCAAACTGAACGGACTGAGCTACAACCAGTTCATCCACGGCTTGAAAAAAGCCGGAGTGGAACTGGACCGCAAGATTCTGGCGGACCTGGCAGTGAAGGACGCGCCTGCATTTAAGAGCCTGGTAGAACAGGCCAAGGGCGCGCTGGCCTAAACGGCTTTCAGTTCTCAGCATTCAGGCTGTCATAAGAAATCATTGTCATTCCGAGCCGCTCAAAGCGCGGAGAGAGCGAGCGAGGAATCTGCTGTTTGCTCGTGGCGAGAGAACAGCAGATTCCTCACCGCTGACGCGGTTCGGAATGACAAGCTCCGCAACGATGGCATTTACGATTTTCAAACTAGAGGATTATTCGGCATCGGCTCTGGAAAGGGCCGCTGCCGAATGTGTGCGCGCGTGTACGGAGGAAGCCTCGGCAGTTAGCAACGATGCCGAAATGAAGGCATTTCGCGATCGCTGGGTTGCTCGCAAGAGCGGCATCCTGACGCAGATTAACGATTTGTGGCTGAAGGGCGCCCCCAAGAGCGCGAAGCGCGAAGCGGGAATCCGAGTTAACGAACTGAAGAGCCGGATTCAAGAACTGGTGGAAGGAGCGAAGGTTGGCGACACCCACGCGTCGTCGGCCGCTGCCGAGCGCGTCGACATCTCCCTTCCCGGCGTCCGCCGCCCCATCGGTGCCGAGCATCCGGTCATCAAGACCATGCACGAGATCGTCGCCGTCTTCCAGAAACTAGGCTACTCCGTGGCTGAGGGCCCTGTAGTCGAGACCGATTATTACAACTTCGAATCGCTGAATTTTCCTCCGAATCATCCCGCCCGCGATACGCAGGATACCTTGTTCATCGCGGGCCAGCAGAACAAACCGCAGCGCGAGCGCCTGTTGCTCCGCACGCACACTTCGCCTGTACAGATTCGCACAATGGAAAAGATGCGCCCGCCGCTCCGGATTGTGATCCCCGGAACCGTACACCGCAACGACCCTCCCGACGCCAGCCATTCTCCCATGTTCCATCAAGTCGAGGGCCTCGCTGTCGACACTAACATCACCTTCGGCGATTTGAAGGGTACGCTCGATCACGCCATGAAAGAATTCTTCGGCTCAAGCGTGAAGACGAGTTTCCGTCCGTCGTTCTTCCCCTTCACCGAGCCCAGCGCGGAGATGTACGTTTCCTGCTTCATCTGCGGCGGCAGAGGCAAGCGCGGGAGTGATAACGCCCCGTGCCGCCCCTGCAAGCAAACCGGATGGATCGAAATTCTAGGCTGCGGCATGGTCGATCCCAACGTGTTCGAATTCGTGAAAGACAACGGCTACGACCCGAAGAAAGTTTCGGGATTCGCCTTCGGCATGGGCGCGGACCGCATCGCGCTGCTGAAGTATGGCGTGGATGATTTGCAATTGTTCTTTCAGGGGGACGTGCGGTTCTTGCAGCAGTTTGGATGAAAGCGCATGACTTTAGCGGAACTCGAAAACATGTTGCCGAGCGGCTTCCACGATTCTGCTCTAAAAGGATTGGCAGTCGATTACGAGCGGAGAACTGCTCGTTTAGACATGTCGATATCCGTGGGTGATCCTGACGGCCCGCACGAACAACGAGACGACTATCGCGGCGCTCAGATTGAGTTGTCTGGACTTGTCTTCTTTGTAATGGACCCTCCAGATGCAGGATACGATTTCAAGTCCCCTGGCGAAGTCTGGATCAAGGATGGCTACGAGACCCGGTCCATTCCAGAATTCACGAAGGCAATCGACAAGAAACTGCTGGATGCAATTCCTCAAGAGGCATTCCTCCACAGCTTCTTTGTAAATGATTGGAATTCATACATACATGTCGCTGCGACGGATTGCTCCGTGAAGTGGGTGGGAGCTGCCGAGCACTACCGAGGGCGGCGACAGCATTACTATCCGGGCGAGATCATCGACTCATAAATGAAACTCTCTCCACATTGGATTCGCGATTTCGTTGACCTCTCCGTCGATGACCGGCGGCTGGCTGAGGATTTGACCGGCATCGGCATAGCCGTCGAAGGAATCAGCGGCTCCGGTCCCGACACCGTCTTCGAGATGGAGATCGGGACGAATCGTCCCGACGCCATGAATCATTATGGAGTCGCGCGGGAGGCGGCGGCCATTTATGATCTGCCGCTCAAGGCGATCGAACCGAGGCTATCCTCAGCGACTGAAGCCTCATCCTCTCCAGCCTCTCACGGCACGACTGAAGTCGTGCCCTTCCCGATCACGGTCGAAGAGCCGCAACTCTGCCCTCGCTTCTCTGCCCGTGTCATCCGCGGCACGCACATCAAATCGTCTCCAGAAAAAATCGCCCATCGCTTGCAGTTGCTCGATCAGCGCCCCATCAGCAACGCTGTCGACGCTACCAACTATGTCCTGTGGGAAATAGGCAAGCCGACGCACGTCTTCGACATGGACCTGCTCGAAGGCGGCAAGCTGATCATCCGCAAAGCCAAGAGCGGCGAGAAGTTGAAGACCCTCGACGGCGTTGACCGCACGCTTACCTCCGAGGACCTGGTGGTTGCCGACGGGAAAAAGCCTGTCGGACTCGCCGGAGTTATGGGCGGATACGACACCATGATCACCGACAAGACGAAGAATGTTTTGATCGAGTCGGCTTGGTGGGATCCAGGAATCGTTCGGAAGATGTCTCGCCGGCATGGGTTGCACACGGACGCTTCGCACCGCTTCGAGCGCGGCGCCGATTTCGAGTCCACCGTTCTTTCGTGCGACTTGGTAGCGGCTCTGATTCTGAAATCGGGCGGCGGAGATCTGGTGGGCGACACCATCGACGTAGTATCGAAAAAAATTGATCTGGCTCCTGTTGTCCTGCGGCTCGCCGAAGTGCAGCGCATCCTAGGCGGTAATCTCACCACCAATGAGATTTTCCGTATCCTGAAGAAACTCGGGTTCACGCTCATCCCCGAAGGCCAAGCCGATGCGCAGTTCCGCGTGCAGATTCCGAGCTGGCGGCTGGACGTGGAGCGCGAAATCGATGTGATCGAAGAGATCGCGCGCCTGCATGGCTACGACAAGTTCGAAAATACTCTGCCTGCCTACAGCGGCGCCGTGGTCGACCTTCCGCAGGCGGCCATGGACGCCACTTTGCGCCAGCGCGCTTTGGCGCTGGGATACAACGAGGCAGTCTCCCTCACCTTCATTTCTCACGCCGACGCGGAAAACTTTTCTTCCGCCAAAGTTCTCGAGCTGGAGAATCCCCTGAGCGAAGAAGCCAGCGTGATGCGAACTTCGCTCGCTCCGGGCATGCTGGGCATGCTGTCATGGAACCTGAATCGTGATTCCGAGAACGTCCGCCTTTTTGAGATGGGCCGCGTCTACGAAATGGTAGACGGCGAACGAGTCGAGCCGGCACGCGTCTGCCTGGGTGCAACGTTCGCGGCGGTGAGAAACTCCCTGCCGGTGGGGAGTGCTCTGGACGTTAGCAAAGGTGACCATGCCTCGGCCGCGGAGGCCTTTCGCTCCTTCCATGGTGACGTGGAGAATTTGCTGGCCGCATTTGGGTCTGGCGACGTGACCTTCGACCGGCAAACGGCGGAGTATTTTCATCCCGGACGATCGGCGCGTGCGCTGATGGATGGCGCGGCGGTGGCCCATTTCGGGCAGATTGCGGAAAGCGTCAAGGCGGAACGGAAGTTGCGGCAAGACGTCTTCCTTGCTGAATTTGATCTGGAGCGGCTGCATCAGGTCGGCTTGCGAGCCGTGAAGTTCACGCCCCTGGGAAAGTATCCGGCAGTCGAGCGGGATTTCTCATTCGTCTTTAGCGATGAGGTGGAGTTCGAGGCGATGCGACAGGCCGTGATGCAACTGCGGTTGAGTGCGCTGCGCGAATTCAAGCCGGTAGAGATTTTTCGTGGCGGCGCGATTGGCGCGGCAAAGTATTCGATTCTGCTGCGAGTCAAGTTACAGTCGGATGAAGCCACGCTGCGCGATGATCAGATAGCCCACTGGTCTTCGCAGATAGTCGCCGCGTTGCAAAAGTTGGGTGGAGTGCAGCGCGCCTAAAGGTAGTGTCAATTGCCGATTGCCGATTATTGATGGATAGCCGTGAATATCGCTTTACCCTGTGCTCCCCCGTCCTCCGTGTTAAAGACTATTGCCTTTTCTTCAGAAATCATCAATCGACAATTCTCTGTGCTAATCTGCCACCTATGGCGGATGCAACCTCTTCCTTATCCAACAAGCATTTTCTCAGCGACAAGGTTTCGCAATTCACCGAATCGGTGATCCGCGAGATGACCCGCCAGGCAATGCTGTATGGCGCGGTAAATCTGGCGCAGGGCTTTCCGGATTTTCCGGCGCCAGCGGAGATCAAGCAGGCGGCACGCCAAGCGATCGACGCTGACGTGAATCAGTACGCCATCACCTGGGGGGCAAAGAATCTGCGCAATGCGATTGCGCGGCAGATGGGCGTCTGGCAAGGGATTCAGGTCGAGCCGGAAAAGGAGATCACGGTTTGCTGCGGATCGACGGAAGCGATGATTTCGACTCTGCTGGCGGTATGCAATGCGGGAGATGAGGTGGTAATTTTCGAACCGTTCTACGAGAACTACGGTCCGGATTCGGTCTTAAGCGGCGCGCGTCCGCGATTTGTGAAGCTGCGCCCTCCGGCGAGCGAAGACGGCGAGTGGACTTTCGACGAAAAAGAATTGCGCGCAGCGTTCGACAAAAACACCAAGGCCATCATCCTCAACACCCCCAACAATCCTACCGGCAAGGTTTTCACCCGTGCGGAACTGGAATTGATTCGCGATCTCTGTGTCGAGTTCGATGTGCTCGCCATCACCGACGAAATCTACGAACACATCTTGTATGACGGGACCGAGCACATCTCCATGGCGTCGCTGGAAGGAATGCGCGAGCGGACGGTCACCATCAACGGTATGTCGAAGACCTACAGCGTCACGGGATGGCGCGTGGGCTGGGCGGTTGCGCCGGAGAAGATCACCAACGCGATCCGGAAAGTCCACGATTTTCTCACCGTGGGAGCGCCAGCGCCGCTGCAGGAAGCAGGCGCAGCGGCTCTGAGCCTGCCCGCGGAATATTACGCAAAGCTGGCTGAGGGATATCGAGTGCGTCGCGATCATTTGATTCCGGCGCTGGAGACGGCTGGGTTCAAATGTTTTCGTCCCCGCGGAGCCTACTACGTAATGACGGACATTTCGGCGTTCGGATTCGACGACGATGTGGCGTTCACCAAGTTTCTGGTGAAAGACATCGGAGTGGCGTCAGTGCCGGGATCGAGTTTCTACCGCGATCCGCGGGATGGGGCACGGCAGGTGCGGTTTGCGTTTTGCAAGAAACTGGAAACGCTGGGCGCGGCAGCGGAGAAGTTGGGGAAGTTGCGGAGGCGCTAACAAGGACGCGTAACCGCGCATCGTTTAGGATTTGTCATCCTGACGCAGCTTGGATTTCGCGAAGCGAAGTCCATACGGAGTCCAAGGATCTCTATCTCCGGAAACTCACGGCGCTTGTTACTTCGTGATCACGCCGCATGCGATGCGGTCACCGGAGTTGCCCGACGGGTCGGTTTTCATGTCGTCTGCCTTCGCGTGGATCACGACGCTGGTGCCGCCGTTGCTGAACAGCGAATGGCTATCGGTGCCCTCGAACGTCACATCCTTGTTCACGAAGCGGAGCTGGGCCTTGCCCTGGGCATCCACCGTGAAGTTTTGCATGTCGCCGGCGTGGTGCCCTTCGGGATTCTCCAGCCCGTGCTTCTTGCCGTCGGGATTAAAATGCGCGCCCGCGGACTTAAAGTCGGGCGCATCGCACTTGGGATTCTGATGAATGTGAATGGCATGCTCGCCCGGCGGCAGGTCGTGGAGGTTCAGTTGGAACCCGGTGCCTCCCACGTCATTCCACACCAGGATCGTGCCCACGGACTTGCCTTGGGCGTCCTTGAGTTCGACGGAGGTTTTGGCGGCGCTGGGAAGCGCGGTGACGGCCAGGGCGACGGCCAGGGCGATCAGAGAGAATCCAAAATGTTTCATGCGGGAATTATAGCGAATTTCCCGGCGACCCGGCCACGCCAGCACCAATGAGTACTGTCCTATACTTGCGTTTGAGGAAAACAGCAAGGGCTCGCAAGATTCGCGCTACATCTCCACCAGTTACGTAGAGCGTAGCAACCTTTCAATTCGGATGGCGCTCCGCCGCTTTACCCGGTTGACAAATGCGTATTCCAAAAAGCTCGACAATCCGAAACACGCTTGCGCCCTCTACTTCGCCTATTACAACTTCTGCCGTGTCCACCAGAGCATCAGTGGTTTCACCAGCTGTCGAAGCTGGGATTGCAGATCATATATGGACTTTGCGAGAATTGCCGGCGCGCCAACTGTAGCCTAACGAAACCATCTCATCAAAAAAGCCAACGCAAAAACACCTGTGTCCTTAACGAAGCATCCAACATAGTAAAGCGATACCGGCCATGTCTTTTTGTGAAGGCCGAACAGCACCGCCAGCAAAACGTAGGCTACGATCAGCGTCAGCTGGGCGTTTTTAGCAAAAGCCGGATTCGCAATAAATTCTCGCATCGGGTTTCCTCCGGCGGGATAGGATGCCAAGATTTGCGACGCGAGTTGGTTTCCAACGCAAGTTTAGGACACTACCCACCAATGGGCCATCCTTGATCCACAGGGCGGTGGAGTATACTTTCGTCAAAGTAGAAATTTTCCCAGGGAAGAGTGCAATCATGGCGTTGAACGCGGTGGAGCAGGTGACGGAGCAGGTTCCGGCGGACGATTTTCAGGCGCTGGAAGAGAAGATTTATCGCACTATCGAAATGTACAAAGCTGCGCGGCAGGCTCAGGCCACGGCAGAACGGGATGCGCAACGCGCGCGCCAGCAACTGGAAGAGCGCGAAGAACAGTTGGTCACTCTGCGGCGTGAGGCCGTGCAGTTGCGAAAAGAGCGCGAAGAGATTCGCTCGCGAGTGGAGAAGATGCTGGAGCAGATTGAGACCATTGCGCAGGCGAGCTAGAAGGCTTCGATGTCCAGCTCAAATACCAATGTCATTCCGAGCCGGGCGAGGAACCTTGGTTTTCGAGTCCACCACAGAGGTTGGCGATCATGGCGACTGCGGCTAAGAATTCGACGGTGAAGGATGCGCAGAATGGCAGCGTGCGAGTGGAGATTTTTGATCAAGCCTACAACTTGCGCGGGTCGGATGCGGAATACATTTTGAAGCTGGCAGAATATGTGGACGCGAAGATGCGGGCCGTGGCCTCGGCAACGAACACGATCGACACGGTGCGCCTGGCAGTGTTGGCGGCCCTGAACATTGCCGATGAGTATCACCTTTTGCTGCGGAAGCACGAGAATGGCGCGCCTGATTATCAGAAGCGGGCGCACCTACTGGCCAGCGCGCTCGATGAAGTCCTCAGAGAAGACCGCAAGGCCGGCTGACCTGATTTGCAAGCACTGATTCGAATTCCACGATTACTTTGGTTGCAAGTGATCTGCCAACTATTTGCGCTTCCCCTCTTGCTAATATGCCGCGAGTTCTCCTAGCATCACAAGTGAAAGCCGGCCTGCGGGGTTGGTGATGACGGTAACCGATTTTTGAACCAATGCTGAATGAACGGGGACTCGACTCGAACTAGGATCCGGTGTGCGACGCTCCGCCATGCGGAGATGCCTAAAGGGTCTCGGCGGGTTCCCAACGTCTACCTGACGGTTCATTCTCGGCCCGTCACACGGCACAGTGGGTCGGCTTGAATTTTGTAGTATGTAGCCCGATTTTCTTCCTGTCATGCTGAGCGCAGAACATCCTCTCGCGAAGCGAAGGATGTTCGCAGTCGAAGCATCCCTACGAGCGGCACACTCCTGTTTTGCGGCGAAGGCTCGGGTCTCCCAGGTACACGAGGCGTTCCTGCTACACTGATCCAGGCACAAATTCAACAGTTCCCGCATCCAATTAAACTGTGTATCCACAACTAATTCATTTCGGACGATTTTTTCTGCCTACCTATGGCTTCCTGGTTTCCCTGGGGGTCCTGATCGGTCTATGGATCAGCGTGCGCAATTCCGAGCGCCTGGGAATCAATGGCGAGAAGGCCTGGAACCTCGGGATTCTTGTAGTGCTTTGTGGGATTGTCGGCGCGAAAGTTCTCTACATCATCAACGAGTGGAGCTACTATGCGTCGCATCCGTCGGAGATTTTCAGCATTACCACGCTGCAGGCCGGCGGAGTCTTTTCCGGCGGCCTGATCGCAGCGCTGTTAGCGGCGGCGTGGTACGTCCGCAAGCATCAGATGCCGGCCCTCGGAACCTGCGACGCATTCGCACCAGGCTTGGCGCTGGGTCATGCGATTGGCCGCATCGGCTGCTTTGCCGCAGGATGCTGCTACGGCAAAGAGACGCATCATTTCTGGGGCGTAGTATTTCGCAACCCGCTGGCCAATCAGATCACCGGCACTCCGCTGGGCGTGCCCCTTGAGCCCACGCAATTGTTCGAGGCAGCAGTGGAACTGGCGAATTTCTTCTTCCTCATGTGGCTCCTCAAGCGCAGAAAGTTCGATGGCCAGGTATTTGGCGCGTTCCTGTTCATCTACGGCGTGGCCCGGTTCTTTCTGGAATTTCTGCGGGACGACCCAGGCCGCGGCTCAGTCTTCGGCGGCGCAATGTCAGGCACGCAGTTGATCGCGATTGGGCTGGTAATCGGCGGCGGGTTGATCTGGTGGCTGCGGCCGGGAGCTAAGAACGTGACGGTGCAGCCAGTGGGGGCCACTCGGTAACTACCAAAGAATCAGATCCGTACGTCCTCTTGCGCCGCTCAAACTTTATCTTGATACAAGTGAGCGCATGCGCGTACTATCGTTCGCAGCCGTCCCCTAACGGATTTTTCTTTCCGCCGAGTTCTGCTTTGATCAGCACGACTACTTCGCTGAGGAGATGCCGATGAAGTCCGCTGAACTCAGGTCTTTCCGTTTTCTGGCTTTAGCCTTCCTGCTGTCCATTCTTTTCGATGCCGGCGGTGGCTCAGTCTGAAACCACGCTGTATAGCCTCCAACGCGGAACCATTTTGCGTCGCTCGCTGTTAGGGGTTGATTCGGTTCCTTCTGCCAGGTGCGAACCCAGCGAGGACGTTGAGCGCTTCCCCATAAGCCGCAATGAATGCTGAAATCGCTTTCCTTAAAGTAAAGCCCTGACCTTCGCCGCTGGCAACCTTCCTGCTCGACGGGTTCATCTGATTCGTACCCGCTCCGATCCATATCTCAGGAGAATCTCCATGAAGCGCCCCGCATTGTTCCTGGCCATCCTATGCTGTTCCTGCCTGGCTCTGGCCCAGCCTTCCGAACCTGATTATTCCGCTGCACCGTCGTCGCCAGTGCAGGTTGTCTATTCCATCGACGGCTCAACTCTCACAACTTACAACGTCGACCCGCAAACTTTTCAGGCCACGCAAGTGGGTTCGGTCGCGCTGGCCCAATCCATCTATCCCGGCCTGATCACCTCGGCAAATGGCCGTTTTCTCTATTACACGGCTTACCTTGACTATTCTCAGACCGGCCATAAGCTTTACGTCTACGACACCAATGCTTCCGGCGCGCCCGGAAGTTCTCCCGTGCAAATTCTTGACGCTCACGGACTGATCAGCATGCTCGCCGATCCCAAAGGCACATTCTTCTATGCGGTTCGCGCCGGTCAAACCGGGCCGCAGTTCACTCCATACTCACTATTACGATATACGGTGAATGCTTCCACGGGAAAAATCAACCAACCGGTTGTGGAGGCGAACTATCAACTGGACTCTGGCACCGGGGGATCGCAGCTTTGCACCCTTGGGATTTTGGGCATGAATGCCGCTGGCACCGAACTGTACGACGAAATCTTCTGCAGTTATCATGGCGGCGACTCCGCCACTTACAACGAACGCACGGTCAACACTCAAACCGGCGCGCTCGGTCCCGACGTGCAAGTCTATAGCTGGAACAATTCCTACGGCGGCTACGAAAATGTTCAGTTCGCCAACAACCTGATGTTCGACTTCGTCAGTCCCAACAACTACCAGCAGAACATAAACCTGGTCAATGTTTATCGGATTCAGCCGAACGTCAACACCCCTCTGATCTCCTGTGGCACATCGATGCTGGCCGCGTGCGGCGACTTCATCTGGCCGCTCGCCCACCCTTCGGGGAAATACGTTTTTCTGACGGACCCGTCGGTTGTGACCGACATCGGTCAACTGGAGTCGACTACGAAATCGATTGTGCAGACCAGTTCGATTCCCTACGAAGTGCAGCACTTCAGCCCTGACGGATCGGTCGCGTATGCGGCAAATGATGTTAACGGCGCGTTGATCATTCAGATTTACGGCTTCAATGTTTCAACCGGAGCAGTAACGGCCGGAGGTACGATCAATGTTCCCTCAGATCTGGATTCGTGGTTCACTGCAATCCGGTACTGAGTCTTCTTGTCCCAGGTTTAGTAGGCTCACTTCTCACAAGAGGCGCAGGAAGTGGGGCTCTCTGGAATTTGCCGGGACTGGCATTCGCGAAGGACTCCTGAACGGTTTCATCGCTTGTAGTATCCTTCGCAACGAATGCCTGAATCGTTTCCGCTCAGCATTTCCATCGCTTTCGAAGACGCCGGCAAGCGTCTCGACCAGTTCCTCGCCACGCGCATCGACTCCGTCAGCCGCGCCCGCGTGCAGGAGATGATCGCCGACGGTAAAGTGCTCGTAAACGACTCCCCAGCCAAGCCCTCCCTAAAGCTGCGTGGCGGCGAACGCATCACCGTACTGGGCGAGGCGCAACGACCGCCGCTGAAGGCGATTCCCGAGGAGATTCCGCTCGACATCGTTTACGAAGACGACGATCTCGCCGTCATCAACAAGCCCGCGGGAATGATGGTCCACGCAGGCGCGGGAGCCACCGACGACGCCCGCAATC